>Ga0111539_10005662_pt1 | contig 16160 bp, 13 predicted proteins | sample RhiMethybrSRZTD1_FD_79667 | JGI IMG/M metagenome (GOLD analysis project Ga0111539, IMG submission 79667) | Populus rhizosphere microbial communities from Tennessee, USA - Rhizosphere MetaG P. TD hybrid SRZTD1 (version 2) (version 2) | ecosystem: Host-associated > Plants > Roots > Rhizosphere >... | reverse complement strand
CGGCCGCGCGCCCTTCGAGTTCTTGGTAAAGCCCGGAGTGATCGCCCATTCGGCTGAGCGCGTCGAAGAGGGCATCCTCGGCGGCGACGTCGCTCGGCGTCTCCGCGAGAAGGGCGCGCAGGGTGGCGATGGCCGCGGCATCGTCGCCCGCTTCCTGGCTCTGGATGCGTGCGATGGCGTGAAGGTTCTGCCGGCGCGCCTTCTTGTCGCTCGAACGCTCGAGCCCCGCGCGGTACACGGCGATCCTGTCTTCGATGCTCCCCTGCTCGATGACGAGCCCTTCGATGCGCTCCTTCAGCGCCTGATCGGTCGGCTTGTACTCCGCAGCCGCGCGGTAGAGCACGAGGGCCTTCGGCGCTTCGCCCGAAGCGAGGAGCGCGTCGCCCGCGCGGGTGGCGAGCAAGAAGAACGCCTCGCTGTCCACCGCGTGGTCGCCGAGGGCGCGCGACAGCACCGCGGCGAGGAGCGCCGGTTGAGCAGCTTTTTCCGAGAGCAGCTCGACGCGAGCCACCCAGCGCGCCATCTGTCCCGATTTGCTGCCCACCGCGATCCGCAGCGCTTCTCCGCTTACCCTGAGCGCGCGCGTCACGTCGCCTTGATTTTGGTCGAGGATGTTCGTCATCTCGTCGAGGATGACGAGACGAGACTCGACGTCGGTGGTCGCCTTGACACGCGCTTCGAGCACCGCGAGAAGCCCCGCCCAGTGTTGATCCTGGCGGTAGATCGGCTCGAGCAACTCGGCGGCGCCGAGAGCGGCATCGGGGATCTTGAGAAGCCCCTCCACCGCCTTGCGCGCCGTCGCCGCTTGCGGATCAATCGCGAGCACGGCGCGGAACGCCTCCAGCGCGCCCGCCGCGTCTTTCAGCTGCTTGAGCAGCACGATGCCGAGCCGCGTCAAAAGGTCGGCGTGCTCTTCCCGCGGGGCGAGCGCGATTTCCTGCCTCAGGACATCGGCCAGCTCGGCGAAAGCGCCTTCCTTTTCGAGCAGGGGGAAGAGATGGGCGTGCACCTCGCGCGTCGGCCCGTGCGTCTGCGCGAGCTCGCGCCAAATCGCGAGCGCGGCCCGCGCATCCGCGGCCTTGCCGGCGCGAAGCTGCGCCGCGCGCGTCGCGAGCGCGCGCGCCTCTTTCTCGTCGCTCGATCCCACCGAGCGAAGCTCGAGGATCGCCGCCAGCTGCTCGTCGTCCCCTGTCGAGTGGTAGAGCGTTTCCAGCGCGTCGAGTGCGCGGCCGCTCATGGGCGAGCCGATGAGCTCCTTCCACGCCACCACCGCGCGCTGCGGATCGTTCAAACGATCCTGGTACAGGTACGCCAGGCGCTCGACGGCGGCCCAACGCGCCGCGTCGTCCCTCTCGAGACGCGCCACGACGTCGAGCGCGCCGGCCAACTTGACGGCTTCGCCTTCGTCGTACACGGCGGCGAGCCCCCGGGCCGCGACGAGCATCGACGATTCTCCGGCTTGCGCGGCGAGCACCTTCTCGAACGCGGCGCGAGCGCCCGCCGAATCGCCGCGCTCGAGCGCAAATTGCCCGAGCTCGGCCTCGATCACGAGCCGCGTGGCGGCATCCTTGACGTTGGCCGCGGCGGAAGCGAGCAGCTTCACGGCGTCCGTCCCGCGCCCGAGCGCCGCGCTCACCTCGCGGTAGCGACGCCGCACCTCTTCGTCGGAAATGTCGCTGCCGATTGCCTCTTCGAGCAGCGGTAGCGCCCCCGCCAAGTCGGCGAGCTGGTCCTGCTTCAGCGCCGCCAATCGCTTCACGAGCTCGAGCCGCTTGGCACCGCGCACGGTTGCCAGCTGCGACTCCAACACCACAGCGGCATCGGCAAAATCACCGCTGCGATCGAGCGCGCTCGCCACCGCGGCCGCCGCCCGCGCACCGAGCGCGCGATGACCGAGCAGGCCGCGCGCCGCCTCGAGGGCCGCGGCGTGCGTGGCCTCCTGCTGGAGCAGCACCTCGGCATGCGGCAAGGCGCGGTCGCGCTCGTCGAGCTCTTCGCAGTAGAGCCGCATGAGCCGCTCGCGCAGGGCGAGCTCGTCGGCATCGCGCTTGTTGGGGCGGCTGGCCAAGATCTGTTCGAGCCACTTGGCCGCGTCCTTGACCCTACCTGAGCGAAGGTAATGCGCTTCCAAAGCTTCGGTCGCCACGCGGTCGCTGGGATCGAGACGAACGATCTGCTGATAGAGCGTAATTGCCTGCTCCGGCTTGTCGGGCACGAATTCGGCGAGCTCCGCGGCGCGCCGCAAGAGCGCGAGCTGCTCTTCGACCGTCGGACGGTGCCCGGCCGCTCCGGAGTAGAAGTCGATGAGCGCGCGCGTATCCTGGCGCGCGGTGAGCAAACCCTCCAAGCGTGTGAACGCTTCATTGGCCGAAGGCGACGCCGAAAGAGCGCGCTGCAAGAGCGCGGTGGCCTTGTCGGCATCGGCGGCAATCTCTTCGAAGAACGCTGCCGCCCGGGTCAGCACCTCCGCCAAGATGGGCGCGAGGAGCAGTTTCATCTTCGTCGACTGCAGTAAGTAGTCGTACGCGGCGCCAAGCTCGGCGACGCGACCATCGCGCACTGCCGCGACGTGGAGCGCGTCCCACATCTGCCGTTGTGATTGTCCTTTGACCGCGCTGCCGACGAGCAGCTCGAGGATGAGCGGCTCGGATTCCAATTTCTTTTCGATGATTTGTGCGGCGCGGTCGAGCTTGAGAGCGGTGCGTGCGCTTGGGTGCGTGCTTCGAGCTACGGACATTCGCTTATGAGAGCGCGTGATAAAGGCGCTCTTCTCCTTCATTCACGATACAAGATCTGGATTTGATTCCAATCCTCTTCGCCATGGACGGCGTGGGAAATCATTCCGTCTCGCTTCGTATCGAGCTTCGATAAGGGCTCTTCGCCGCGATCGATCGCGCTACGTGCAATGCACTCGTGTTGCGACGCTGGGCCAGAAGATGTCGACTTACATCGCCCCATCCCGCTTTTCTTGCGAGCAACGCGCGACGTCTCACGACCGCTGCGCTCAATCGCCGATCATTGCGCCCAACTATCGTCAAACTCGGCGCGTCAAACTCAACGCGTCAAGCGGTAAGACCAACGAGGGGCCGCGCGCGAAGTTCATGACAAACGACCACACGCAACGTCATCACCTCGCAGAGGGCGATGCTGCATCGAAAAGGAAGAATTCACTGGGAGGAACGGAGGCGGGGAGAAAGATCCTTTTTAGGGGCGGCGCCTTCCGCACCGCCCCAGATACGACGACCGACGGCCAAACAAAAAATCCCTCCCCGCCTCCCCGCCTTGTGAATCCCAACAACCAGGTCGAGAGCGTGTGTCAAGCTGCGACGGCGCGGCTACGTGGCGCGTCGCGACGGCGCGTCGGGCCACGAAGGCGCGTCGAACCGCGACGGCGCGAAGCTCGCTCAGGCCGCGCCAGCGCCGGCGGGGTCGATGTCCTCGTCGATGTCGTGACTCGATTCGCGCGTCATGCCGAGCGACACGAGACGCGTCCAACGGAGTCGCGCCGCGTCGAAGGCGATCAGCACCATGCGCGTCCGCGTCACGGGATCGGGGTACACCGACGCGCCGAAGACTTCGGCGGCGTCCGACTCGGTGAGCGGAAGATCGGGCGGGATAGTGCGACCCGTTTCGAGCCAATGATCGAACGTCTCGTTCGCCCATGCGACTCCGCGCTCGTACGCCTTCATCGAGCGTTCACTGCGCGGTGCCTCTTGCTCGTCGTTGTCAAGCATCGCCAAACCTCGTCGAGGAGAGCCTTATACCATTGCCCGCCGGTGCCGATCGGCATTTTTGCCGGTGGGAAATTATGTAGAGGTAGCGGACGGAAATGTTGAAGCGACACCGGTTATCCACAGGTGCACTTCGCGTTCACCGCGCGTATCGCGGATCGCCGCAGCACGGCGCGGCGTCGGCGCTACGCCACGCGCTCATGTGATTGAGCCGCGGGACGGACGCTCATCGTTCGCCACACGGGCGGTTACGACGGCAGATGGTTTTGAAAATGGGCCCAGAAGTCGAAATTGGGACCACGCGGAGGTCGGTGAACCCGAGACCGCCGAGCGTCGTCGTCATTGCGCGGCTTCGAAAGCGGGCACGTAGATGGGGACATCGCGGCGGCGCGCTGCGAGGATCGACAGCGTGTGGCGATTGAGATGATCGGAATGGTTGTGACTGATGAAGATGCCGTCGGCCGCCGCGAGACGTTAGCCAATCGCGCGGAGGGCGCTGCGAGAGCCACCAGCCGCGGCTGAAAGCCGGGCCGACCAGCCAAGGATCGGTGAACAAGCGGTATCCGTTCGCCACGAGCTCCATGCAGGCGGGCGCATAGAACGTCAGCGTGAACTCCCCTTCCCCGAGAGCGCGACGCACGCTACGCCCGTCGTCCCACGGCTTCGACGGAGGCACGTCGTAGATCGCGACGTTTCCCGACGCGTCGATCTCGACTGGAAGCTCTTCCTGACGCAGATCGCCGCGAGGGTTGGCGTACGTCATCGTCGACGCATCGAGCTTCCAACCGTGCTGCGGGCAGATGAGCTCGCACCCTTTGGCGCGTGCGAAGCGGCTCCCCTGGTGACGGCAGCGATTGGGGGCGGCCCGAACGGCGCCCAACGCATCACAGCAGACGATGACGGCCCCCCGCCCGCGACGAGGCTCGGCTCTCGCCCAATGGCATCCCCATCGAGCGTCACCACCAGCTCTCGCGGGGGCGAACCCATTACGCACCGCTCGAGCAAACGTCGTGCCGCGTGTGCCGGGGCCGATTTCCAGCGCGACCCGCGGCCAAACCAACGACAGAGAGCCCTGCGATTCAGCGTTTCCCGGGCGCTTGGGGTAGCCCGCACCGTCAGCCCCGGAGCGTCAACGACTTGACGCTCCGGCGGCATCGATGTGCTACGAGGCTCCTCATGTTGGTCTTCCTCATTCCGGTCCTCATCCTCGCGGGGGCAACGTCGATCGGCATTGCCGCCGAGATTTCGCAGAGCCAATCGCCCGCCGCCCAGTCGGCGCCCAAGACCGAATCGCGCCCGGCCCCGGCCCCCGCCCGCGTGCCCTAACAGCGACGGCAAAATACCGAGCTCATCGGACTTCTGGCCGGCGCCGCCGCCAAAAAGTTCTCATTTCCCCGAGAGACGCGTCACCATTCAGTCATGGCGATGCGCTTTCTTCGAATGGGTCCGTTGACATTGCTGGGAGCTGCCGCCGCCGCCCTCATTTCCAGCTGCGGCGGTAGTCGATCCCTGCCGCGTGAAGCGCTCGTCGCGCGAGCGTGGGAAGGTCACGAGCCCGCCCCTCCCATCGAGGCGCTCGAAGTCGTCGCTTTCGCTACGGCCCAGGTCGGCAAGCCCTACTGCTGGGGAGGCACTGGCCCGTCGTGCTTCGACTGCTCGGGACTCGCGCAGACCGCGTGGCGCCGTGTCGGAGCGCGCATTCCGCGGACCACGCAAGACATTGCCGGAGCGCTCCCCGAGGTCCCCATCGAGCAGGTACGCGCGGGGGACATCCTCTGGTGGCCCGGCCACGTCGGCATCTACGCCGGCAACGGCTGGGTCGTCGATGCTCTCGATTCTCGTCACGGCGTCGTCCGGCGCCCGGCCACCGACCCGTACCGCGCCTTCCGCCCTGCCGGATAGCGTTCGAACGAATGCGGCCGTCATTGCGCCCCTCGATCGATCGGGCCGCGGTGGTGCTAGATTCGGCGTCCGATGAACGAAAAGGAAGTCCCCTCCTCCACTTCCGGCGCAGAAACCCGCGCCGAGCGCGATGACGCCACACCGGGCAACTTCGTAGAAGACATCGTCCGCGCCGACGTCGCGAGCGGCAAGAACGGCGGCCGCGTGATGACCCGCTTTCCCCCCGAGCCGAACGGGTACCTGCACATCGGGCATGCCAAGTCGATCTGCCTCAACTTCGGCCTCGCGCAGAAGTTCGGCGGCAAGTGCAACCTGCGCTACGACGACACCAACCCCGAGACGGAGAACCCCGAATTCGTCGAATCGATCGACCGCGACGTGCGTTGGCTCGGCTTCGATTGGGAAGACCGCAAGTACTTCGCGTCCGACTACTTCGGCAAACTGTACGAGTTTGCGATAGCGCTCATCAAAGCGGGCAAAGCCTACGTCGACGACCGCGACGTCGAGACGATTCGCGCGACGCGCGGCGACTACTATCAGCCGGGCGAAGAGAGCCCGTTTCGCAACCGCACCATTGCCGACAACCTGGACCGCTTCGAAAGAATGCGGAAAGGCGAGTTCGCCGACGGCTCGTGCGTGCTCCGCGCCAAGATCGATATGACGTCGACCGACGTGAAGCTGCGCGACCCGGTCATGTACCGCATTCGGCGCGCGCACCATCACCGCACGGGCGACGAATGGTGCATCTACCCGACCTACGATTGGGCCCACGGGCAGTCGGACGCCATCGAGGGCGTCACCCACTCGGTGTGCACGCTCGAGTTCGTCAATCACCGCCCCCTTTACCATTGGTACCTGACCGCGCTGGCCCTCCCCTGCCACCCCGAGCAGATCGAGTTTGCAAGGCTCAACCTCACCTACACGGTGCTGAGCAAGCGCAAGCTGCAAGAGCTCGTCGAAGGGGGGCACGTCTCCGCTTGGGATGACCCGCGCATGCCGACGTTGGCCGGAATGCGCCGGCGGGGCTTCACGCCGGAGGCGATCCGCGCCTTCTGCGAACGCATCGGCGTTTCGACGCGCGACAGCTTGGTCGATGTTTCGCTCCTCGAGCACGCGCTCCGCGAGCATCTCAATGCGACATCGCCGCGCGTGATGGCCGTCATGAAGCCGCTCAAAATCGTTCTCGACAACTTTCCGGAGGGGCGCGTCGACGAGCTGGTCGCGCCTTACGATCCCGAAAAACCGGACGGCCCGACGCGCAAAGTCCCCTTCTCGCGCGTGCTCTACATCGAGCGCGACGATTTCGCGGAGCAGCCCGCCAAGAAGTGGTTCCGCCTAGCGCCCGGACAAGAGGTGCGCCTCCGCTATGCGTGCATCGTCCGCTGCACCGAAATCGTCAAAGACGCGGCGGGCGAAATCACGGAAGTGCATTGCGCGTGGGACCCGAACTCGCAAGGTGGGCAGCCCGCCGACGGCCGCAAGATCAAGGGAACCATCCACTGGGTATCGGCGGCTCAAGCCCTCAAAGCCGAAGCTCGCCTCTACGATCGTCTCTTCGCGGTCGAGAACCCGCAAAAAGACAAAGACGTCGACTGGAAGACGCATCTCAATCCGAAATCGCTCGAGGTCGTCTCGGAGTGCCGGGTCGAGCCGAGCCTCGCCAGCGCGCGCGAATCGGATCGGTTTCAATTCGAGCGCCTCGGGTACTTCTGCGTGGACCGGGAATCGAAGCCGGGAAAGCTCGTCTTCAATCGAACCATTTCCCTCAAAGACTCGTGGGCATCGCAGTCCGGTAAGACCGGCGGTTGACGAACATGGGCGCATCCTCTGCGCCGCCGCTCGGCTTCGCCAGCCTGCTCGCCCTGGGCATCAACGGGATCGTCGGCGTAGGGATCTTCTTTGCACCGCGCGAGGTCGCCACGGCCGTGCCGGGATGGCACGGCGTCCTCGTTTACCTCGCGGTCGCGCTCCTGCTTTTGCCGACGGGCCTCGTGTACGCGCGGCTCGGTCGCGCCTTTTCGGCCGACGGCGGCCCGTACCTCTACGCGCGACAAGCCTTCGGCGGAAATACGGCGTTCGCCGTGGGTTTTACGACCTACCTCTCAGCGCTCTTCAGCACGTCCACGGTCATCGTGGGGCTCGTCGAAAATGTGACCGCCAACTTCGGCGTCATGGACGCGAGCGCTCGACTGGGAGCAGAGCTTTTGCTCCTCACGCTCGTTTCGGGCGCACTGGCGCAGGGCTTGCGACTTTCCGCCGTCGCTTGGTCGGTGGTCACGCTCCTCAAAGCCGCGCCGCTCGTCGCGCTCCCCCTCGCGGCACTTTGGGTCACGCTGCCGCCGGGCGGCGCGACAGCGACACCTGACACGCCGGCCCCCGTGCGCGAAATGAGCGTGCTTACGGCGGCGCTGCCCGTCCTCTTCTCATTCCAGGGATTTGAAGTCGTCCCTTTGCCCGCGGCTCAGGTGAAAAATCCGGCGCGGAGTGTGCCCCTGGCGACCTTGGGGGCGCTCGTGTTCGCAGCGCTGCTCTACATGGCGCTCCACGCGTCGTGCGTGCACGCGCTGCCGGATATGGCCCGCCACGAGCTCCCTCTCGCCGATGCAGCACGGGTCTACGGAGGAGAGGGTTTTGGGCGTCTCGTCGCCGGCGCAACGAGCTTGAGCGCTTTCGGCATCGTCATCGGCTTTCTCGCCATGACGCCGCGCTACCTCGCCCCGCTCGGCCACCCCGACGCGCTCGGCTTCGATCTCGATCGTTTGAGCCCTCGTGCCGTACCGCTGCGGGCGTTCGCCGTCACCTATGCGCTCGTCTTTGCCATTTTGCTCGCCAACGCGCGGTGGGGCTCGATACGTCATTTGCTCGCCCTCTCGAGCCTCAGCGTGACACTGCAGTACACGGTGACCGCCGCGTCGCTCTTCGCTCTCGCCTCGCGGGGGGAAGCCGGACTGCGCCGCTGGGAACGTTGGCCGGCCCCCTTTGCACTCCTCTCGTTCGTGCTGTTTTTGCTCGGCTCGAGCAGGCTCGAGGTTCCCGTTCTCATCGGAATGATCGCGCTCGGCTTCGTCGTGCGCGCCCTGGGAAAGCGCGGCCGGCCGGCCGCGCACTGAATGACCACACGCTGTACGGCGCTGGCCGACCACGTAGGAGGGGCGCAGCCGATGAGCGCCGCTCCCGCCGCGCGGGGCAACGCCCCTCCTCGGCGCCCATCGCGATCTGGTAAGTATTAGACCTGACGCATAGATTGTAGACAGGGGGCCGACCCATGGCGCGAGAGGGCAGCGAACGTCGCACGGTGCTCGTCATCGACGAAGACATCAGCGTGCTCGAAGCGACGCGCTCCATTTTGGAGGGGGCCGGGTACCGCGTACTCGCGCGCAACCGCTCCGCGGGTTCCATTTCGGCGATCGTCAAAGACAAGCCCGACATCGTCCTCGTCGAGCTCAATATGGCGCGCCTCAATGGAGAGACGATTGCCAAGATTCTCAATCGGACCGCCCCGCGCCCCAACGTGATTCTTCTTTTTCATTCGAGCCTGCCGATCGAAACGCTGCGACTCAAAGCGCTGGCGGCCGGAGCGCAGGGCTATGTACAGAAGACCGCCGATAGCGCCGAGTTTCTCCGGCGCATCGAGCACTGCGCCAACAACGCCAGTGCCGTGAGCAAGGGCCGAACGGCCGCGGCGCCGTTGGCGGAAAGCGATGACCCGGGCCCCCCACCCGAGGCAGAGCGTTCAACCCCCGCGACACCTCCGCGACGCGCCGGTCTCGAGACGCTCAACGCGACGCGCCGCGAGCCGCCCGCGCCGGCGCGGGGGTCGATGGTCAAAGCGTTGTTCGTTGACGACGATTGGTCGCTGCTCCGCGCCTACCGCGCCGCGATCGGTAGCGAGCTGCAGGCGGAGTTCCTGACTTCGGGGGAAGAAGCCGTTCAGCGCATTCTTTCCGATTCACCGCCCGACATCGTGGTGTGCGATATCGTCATGCCCTTCGTCACCGGTGCCGATCTCTACAGCCGGGCCGTAGCGGCCGATTCCTCCTGGCGCGACCGCTTCTTGTTCCTGACGGGGGCAAGCTCCACGCGGGTCGTCATCGATTTCATGAGCGAGCACGAGGGCAAGGTTCTTTTCAAACCGGTACCCTCCAACCGCCTTCTCGACGCGATTCGGCAGATGGAGTCGGAAGCCGCTCCGCGCTCAACACGAATCCCTTTGAATATGTAGGTAGGCGGCATTGGGTGTCACCTGCCGCACGCGGTGGTGAACGGAGCTTCCCCGCGCCCGCACCCGAGCCTTCATCACCTGGCGGCAGAAGCCGCAGCGCGCTCGCTCTTTTGCCGAGTTGTGTGCGGCTCGCAAAACTGCTTACCTGGTGAGTACGACTCGCTTCGTATCACTAGAGGTGACATAGGGGGGAATGCCTCACCTGCCTCCAGTGCAGGTCCAACCGGTCTCGATCATCATTAACGCTGAGCAGGTTGGCAGCGGGATCGAAGACCGCCGTTGGCCCGAGGTCGACGCTTATCGTTCAATCGAATTTTGTAAGGGAAATACGCTCCGCACCGTTTATCCGTTCATCAACCTGCGACCAAGTGAAGGCGTGATGCGATGAAGACAGTACTCGTCGTCGATGAGAATGACGCAGTTCTCGACCTCGTGAAGAAATCGCTCGAAGGCGCTGGCTATCAAGTCTCTACCCGCAGCAAACCCTCCGGTTCGGTGGCGGCCATTCTCCGCGACCAGCCGGATGTCGTCTTGCTCGACGTCAACATGCCCAGTCTCTCGGGCGATACGATTGCCAAGATCTTGGCGCGCGTCAGCCAGAACCTCGACACGCTGGTCCTTCTGCATTCCAATCTCTCGATCGACAACCTCCGCCTCAAGGCCATCGCCACCGGTGCGCACGGGTACATTCAAAAGACGGACAGCCCCACCGAGCTCGTGCGGCGCGTCGAGTATTGGCTCCATCGCAGCCGCTATGCTTCGAGCGCCAGCCGATTGGAAACAGCGCCCCTCAGCGGACCCAAGTCCCCCAACGCCACCGCCACTGCTACGAGCTCCGGCCGCTTCGCGGCCGCGTCGAACGTGGCCGCCGCCACCGCGAGTGCGGGCGGCGTACCGAGCTCGCGCAAGATCGAGGCCGCGCCGCCCATCGCGAGCTCCGGCGCACCGCCGAGCTCCTCGCGCAAGATCGAAGCCGCGCCCCCCGATTCGAACCCGTCTGCCCCGAGCTCCCGCGAAATGCGCGCGGCGGCCGCCGTCGCTCCCAATGGATCGAGCTCGAGCGGTTCGATGCCGACCGCGCGGGGCGCACCGAGCGCGGGCTCCCTCAAGGTTGCCCCAAAGATCAACGACGATTCGTCGGCATCGTCGGGTGGAAAGACCACCTCACGCAACATGCGCGCTGCCAAGCCATCTTGGGGAAGTCTGAAACCCAAGGTTCTTTTCGTCGACGACGATTGGAAAATGCTGAGCTCGTACCGGACGATGGTAGCGGGCCAACTCGACGCCGAGTTCGTCTCGAGCAGCGACGACGCTTTCAACCGCCTGATCTCCGAAAAGCCTCCGTCGATCGTCGTTTGTGACGTCGTGATGCCAGGTCTATCAGGCGCCGATATTTATCGTCGCGCGGTACTCTTGGACCGCACTTGGGCGAAGCGCTTCATTTTTATCACGGGCGCGGCATCGACCCCCTCCGTCGCGGAATTTCTCAATACGCTTGATGTTCGGGTCTTCCACAAGCCCGTCCCCACGGAGCGCCTGCTCGATACCCTCAAGCAAATGACCGAGGGCCAAAGACGCTGATTCCGCGTCCAGCCCTGCGAACGGCGGGGGTGGACGTGATCACGCGCCTCGGATGACGTAAGCTACGCGAGTCGCTGTGCGAAACCTAGCTTCGGCGCTGTTCTCCTTGGCCTTTCTGGGTGCCGTTTCGTGCGGTGGCCGGCCGCCTGCCACGGCGAACACCGAAGCCACCCGCCTCGCCGATCAGGTTCGCTCGTCGGTGCGCACACCCGCGGAGATTGCCGCTCGCTCGACGCCGTCGGTCGTCTCCGTGCGTACAGGGCAGTCGCTAGGGACGGGTTTCGTGGTCAGCCAAGACGGGCTCATCGCGACCAACCTTCACGTCATCGCCGGCAACTCCGAGATCACGGTCACGCTCGCCGATCATCGCGAGTTCCAGGTCGTCGAAATCTGGAACGGCGATCGCCAGCGCGACCTGGTCATCATGCGCATTCAGGCCAAGAAGCTGCCCGTCATCCCCCTCGGGAACAGCGACGAAATTCGCGCGGGGGATTCGATCGTGGCGATCGGACATCCTCTCGGCCTCGAAGACACGGTTTCCAACGGGCTCGTCAGCGCCGTGCGCAAGCTCGACAAGGGCCTCACCGTGCTGCAGATCTCGGCGCCGATCGCCCCGGGGTCTTCCGGCGGTCCCATCTTCAACGATCACGGCGAAGTCATCGGCGTTGCCACCGCCATCATGCTGGGCGGGCAGAACATCAACTTCGGCGTTCCCATCTCCTACCTCAAAGAGCTCTTGAAGCGGCCAGCCGCCGTCAATCTCGAGACTTTTGCCGCCGCCACGGCCGAGCGCAACGCCCCTTCGGACGCGCGCCGCAACGTGCCGACGCTGTCGATTCGCATTCTCGAGGGGTGCAGCCGCAGCAACATCGATCTCTTGACGAAGTCGCTCGCCGACGCCATCGACATCGGCGCCGCGCTCTACGATGACGGCAATTTTGCCGGCAGCTATCACATCTACGAGGGAGCAGCGTCCGACCTCGAACGCAAGCTCGGCACCAACTGCCAGCGCCCCGCCAAGACGCTCGCCGATGGACGCAAGCGCGCCGCGCGCCTCGCCGATCCGAGCGAGCAGGCCTGGGCCCTGCGCGACACATTCGATGGGCTTCTGGACGTGATCCGCCGTCACGGCGCGCAGGGCGGCGCCCAAAACGGCAAACCGCCCCCGGCCCCACCGCCCGCGCCGCCGCCTGCAAGCGCGCCCAAACGCGACACGCCGGCGCGCCGCAAGTAGCCAAACCGCAGCTGCAGAGCGCGCGCGCAGGCGGATGTGGGGACCGCTACTTGATGATCCCCGCCGCCAACGCTGCTTCGGCGATCTTGATCATGAAGGACTGCGTGAGCCCGGAGCCGGACGCGACGCGCGCGAGCACCTTGCGCTCTTCGCCGACCTCCGTCATCTCGATAAGTCCAACGAGTCTGTTGTCGCCCGTCATCACCTGATAGTGCGATCGAAATGCCGTCGGGCTGATCAGGTAAGTCATACCATCGAGTTCAACCGTTCCCGTGTGGGCTTCCGGCTGTTCGCTCATCTCTTCTACCTTTCGAATTCGTATTCTCGGACGGCAGGTGGTCCGGGGGACGGGCCACGCTATGTCCCCGAATATACCCTCAACGCCGTTTCAGGGCACCCAGCGCTATTTGGCAACAAATTCGAAACGTTCCCAGCATAGGATGGCCCTGGTGCTACTGCGTCGAGGCCATCACCTCGCGTCACTTCGGGCCATTGACGGCCTAGCTTCAACAAGTCGCCCCTTCGAGCTCCACCCGGTCGTCGAGGTACTCCGTCAGGATGGCGTCGCGGCGGGCACGCGCGATGACCCGCGCCGACGCCCTGCTCAAGCGTCGCTTCACGGTCGCCAGCGAAACGCCGGCCGCCTCGGCCACTTCGGTGAGCTCCATTTCTTCCGCATAGCGCAGGATGAGGACCGAACGTTCTTCCTCGGGGAGCGCGTCCAAGATCCGCAGGAGGCGAGCCGCGGCAACGCGCCTGGCCGGCTCTTGCGCGACGCCATCGACAAAACCGATCGGGGCCAGACGCCACGGCGCATCCGGGGACACGAGGCCGAACAAGCGCCGCACGCGACGCCGGCGCAGCTCGGCACGCACCGTATTCAGAGCTATCGTCACGATGTAGCTCCGCAGGGCGTTGCCGTCGCGCACCTGCCCGACGCTTTCCAGCAGGCGCACGAAGACATCGTGCAGCGCATCCTCCACTTGGCCTTCCGGACCGAAGACCGGGCGCAAGAGACCGCGCACGAGCGGCGCATAGCAATCCCAGATGGCGCGCGCGGCCCGCTCGTCCCCGGCGCAAGCGCGCGCGTGCAACAGCTGCGGAGTGGTGCGTACACTGATGGTCATCGGGGAAAGCCCTGTCCCAAGTGCAGAGGATCGAGAACCTCGAAGCGGCTCAGTCAGATCGCCAAAAGATCGCGGGCCAATGGACCGCAGTGAATTCCGATTTTGGCCGGATGCCTCGCGCGTCGGGCTCCTCGCCGCGTCAGCGGGGGCAAATCGGGGCGTCGGACGGGGCCCATTCCAGCGTTCCGGCGATCGTCGCGTCGGCTTTGGCCGGCGAGCTGTCGATGGCAGTGGTTCCTCCGCGATCGTCGAAACGCCAGTACGCGACGAGTCCCGGCTCGTTGCCCGTCAACCGCTGGCGCATCGTTGCCGCGATCTGCGCCTCGGACCGAACCACGTTCCAGATGCGCACCTCGTCCATCAGGCCGATGAAGTGATTTTGGTCGTTGAGCGTGCATCCGATGCTCAGCGTGGCTTGGTCGGTGAGCGAACCCTTCTGCGTCGTGGCCGCCGTCTTTTCGTCGACTCCATTGACGAAGACGTGCATCTCGCCGGCGGCCTTGTTGCGCGTGGCCGCGACGTGCACCCATTCGCCGGTCGTCACGATGGAATTGGAAAGCAGCGTCGTGTCCGGATTCCCTACGCCGAAGGCGAACTTGTTCTCGAGGATCGACGTGCCGAAATCGTTCGCGCCCGCGGGGTTCGTGCCGGGGGGCGCGTCGGCATAGATGACGCCGTTGCCGTGGTAGAACATCGAGCCGGGGCGCGACGCGGTCGTCTTGATCCAGGCTTCGAGTGTGAAGTCGTCTTGCACCGGCCGCGCGACGCTGAGGCTCGATGCCCCGGTGAATTGAGCGGCGTACCCCGCGACGCACATGGCGACGTCGGGCACGACGTCGGGGGGACGCACCACGTCGGGCAGCGTCGCATCCGGCAGCGTCGCGTCGGGCACCGGCACCGGCGTGTCCGGCGCGGGCGCGTCGGGCACCGGCACCGCGGCGTCGGCATCGGTCGTCAGCGTGACGTCCGTCAAGGGAGGTGCATCGCGCGGGGGCGTCCCCGCTTCGATGCCCGCGATGAGCAGATCCGCCTCTTCGCGGCCGCACGCCGCGAGCGCGAGCAGGCTCGCCACGGCCCCCGCGCTGACCACGCGACGTGTCACGGCGTTTCCCCAAGCGTGAACGCCGGTCCCACGGTGATCCCGACCCATTGGTTCTCGATCGCGGACCCCGTTCGACCCGCCGAGCGCCCGTCGGCCGCGTACATCACGCGCCCCGCCTCGAGCCCGACGATGAAGGCCACGCGCTCGGCAATGGTCGCCTCCGCGCGCAGCATGATCATCGGCCCCCACCAGGGGAGCGTAGCCGTGGCGGCCGCTGGCCGCGGTGTGATTTCGGCGGCTTCTCCCTGCATGTAAGCGAGCCCACCGCGCACACCGAGCCCCCCTTCAATGGCCATCCAGCCAAGGCGCTTTCGAATGCGCAAGGAGATGCTCCCCGAAGCGAGCAAGGTGCGAATGGTCCCCAGGCTCACGTCCTCGGTTCCACTCTCGACGAGTGCATCGGCGGCGATCACTTGCCAACCGCTACGCACCCAGCTTGCCCCGACGCCCCCTCCCAGCGTCAATAGATCCGCGCTTCCCGTGCGCTGGGCCGCCGCAAATGCTTCGAGCCGATAGAATGTCGGAGGCGCCAAGACCTTTTGCGCGGCGTTCACCGCTGCATCGCGGGCGCTCGGCGCTGCTTTCGCTTCGACGATGTGAGGCCGCGGAGCGGGGCGCGCCGTCAGCTCGATCCAACTCGCCGCCACCAGCTCCGCCGCGGAGAGCCCCAGCATGCGCGTTCGCGTCGACGCATCGTGTCCCGAGAGATCGAGGTGGCGCACCAAGGTCTTGCCCGACACGGGATCGAGCACCTCGAGCCGCAACCACTGGCCCGCGCAGGCGATCGTCACCAAGGTCACATTGGGATCGTCACTCGCCGCAGGGACGCGCGCAGCGCCCGCGGAGGACTCGCGCACTGCCGGCTCCTCTACTTCGGGCTGGGTCACGACTTCGATGCCCAGCTCGGCGCTGATGATGCGCTGAAGATCGGCTGCCGGCGCGCTCACGCAGCGCGATACGACGATGGCCACCGGAAACCGGCTGGGCGGCGGCTCGGCGCGGACCGTCGATACGAGCGAGCTCACCATAATCGCGGTCAGGGCCCCCGCGAGAATCTTGGGCAACTGCTTCATTCCGCTGTGCCGATGATCACCCCTCGAGCCCGCCGAACGTCTTCACCGACCGCAAACGCTGCCCCCGAGGGTAGAGGCGCAGGTATTCTTGGGCGCGCTCGCGAGCGCGCGTGGCGACGCCGGCCTGGGCCCACGCTTCGACCTCGCGCGCCAGCGCGTCCTCCGCGAGCGATCCCCCCTGCGCGCGG
>Ga0111539_10005659_pt1 | contig 16163 bp, 15 predicted proteins | sample RhiMethybrSRZTD1_FD_79667 | JGI IMG/M metagenome (GOLD analysis project Ga0111539, IMG submission 79667) | Populus rhizosphere microbial communities from Tennessee, USA - Rhizosphere MetaG P. TD hybrid SRZTD1 (version 2) (version 2) | ecosystem: Host-associated > Plants > Roots > Rhizosphere >... | reverse complement strand
GCGGAGGATGGGGGATTCGAACCCCCGAGGGCTTGCACCCAACACGCTTTCCAAGCGTGCGCCATAGGCCACTAGGCGAATCCTCCAAGGCGACCAAGCATAGCCGGGTCGTCGCGGCTGCCGACGACGGCCTACACTCGGCGGCGGACTCCGCGCGGCGTCCATCCTGTGAACTCCCCCAGGGCCGGAAGGCAGCAAGGGTCAACGGGCTCTGGCGGGTGCGCGGAGTCCCCTTTTGTGCCCGGCCCCGGTTCTGTCGGTGCCGGTCGGTAGCCTCGCGGACGTGGCGCTGGCTCTGTACCGCAAGTACCGCCCGGCGAAGTTCGCCGAGGTGGTGGGGCAGGAGCACGTCACCCAGCCGCTGAGCGTCGCCATCGAGGCCGGTCGCATCAACCACGCGTACCTGTTCTCCGGCCCCCGGGGCTGCGGCAAGACGTCGAGCGCGCGCATCCTGGCCCGTTCGCTCAACTGCGAGCTGGGGCCCACGCCGGAGCCGTGCGGCGTCTGCCCGTCGTGCGTGTCGCTGGCGCCGGGCGGGCCGGGCAACATCGACGTCACGGAGCTCGACGCGGCGTCCCACGGCGGCGTCGACGACACCCGCGAGCTGCGCGATCGGGCGTTCTTCGCGCCCGCCGAGTCGCGCTACCGCGTGTTCATCGTCGACGAGGCGCACATGATCACCACGCAGGGCTTCAACGCTCTGCTCAAGATCGTGGAGGAGCCGCCGGAGCACCTCGTCTTCGTGTTCGCCACCACCGAGCCGGAGAAGGTGCTGCCCACCATCCGGTCGCGCACCCACCACTACCCGTTCCGCCTCATCCCGCCGGGCACGCTGCGCAAGCTGTTGGAGCGCATCTGCGCCGAGGAGGAGGTCACGGTCGCGCCCGCCGTCTACCCGCTGGTGATCCGCGCGGGCGGCGGCTCGGCGCGCGATTCGCTGTCGGTTCTCGACCAGCTGGTCGCGGGGGCGGGGCCGGAGGGGGTCACGTACGAGCGGGCGGTCGCGCTGCTGGGCGTCACCGACGTCTCGCTGATCGATGACGTGGTGGATGCGCTGGCCGCGGGCGATCGGGCGGCGGTGTTCGAAGCGGTCGACCGGCTCGTCGAGGCCGGGCACGATCCGCGCCGGTTCGCCAGCGATCTGTTGCAACGGCTGCGCGATCTCACGCTGCTGCAGGCCGTGCCGGAGGCCGTCGAGCGCGGGCTGGTCGAGGCGGCCGACGACGAGATCGCTCGCATGGTCGAGCAGTCGGCCAAGTTCGGCGCGGCCACCCTCACCCGCTACGGCGAGATCCTCCACGTCGGCCTCACTGAAATGCGCGGCGCCACCGCCCCCCGGCTGCTGCTGGAGCTGCTCTGCGCCCGCATGCTGCTGCCCGCCGCGACGACCGAGGAGCCCGGCCTGCTGGAGCGGCTGGAGCGCCTGGAGCGCCGTTCGGCCATCGCCGCAGGCCCGCCCGCGCCGGGAGAGGCGGGCGCCGGAGGCGACTTGAGCGTGTCCGCGCCGTCGGGTGGCGGGTCAGCGCAAGGAGGTGGCGGCAGGTCGGGGGCTGCTGGTGGTGGGGCGACCTACAGCAGGCGGTCCGCTGCTTCGCCGCCCGCTGCTTCGCCGCCCGCTGCTCCGTCGTCCGCCTCTCAGGCGGCCGCTGCTCCGTCGTCCGCCGGTCAATCGGCCGCGAGGGCTGGTGGCCTGCCGCCCGCGGCCGCCGCCGCGTCCGCCGCCGCCCCATCCGGCGGGCTTGCCACCCCGGCCGCGTCCGCCGCCTCGCCCGCCGCGGATGCTCCGGCCGCATCCGCCGCGCCACCTGGGCCTGCCTCGGGCGCCTCCGCTGGGCCGCCCAGGCCTGCCGCGGGCGCATCCGCTACCACGCCCGCCGGGCCCGCCCCGGGCGCATCCACCGGCTCCCCGTCGGCGGCCGGCCTGCCGACCGCAGGCGCCGCTGCCTCCGCTCCGGGAGGAGGCCAGGCACCCGTCTCGGCCGCCGCGGGTGGCATGTACAGGGCAGACGCCGCTGCGTCGACTCCTGCCGATGGTCAGCCGCCTGCGCCGGCTGCCGCCTCGGCTGCCGCTGGTAGCCCGCCGCCTACGGCTGGCGCCCGGTCGGGCGGGGTCGGCCGGTCGCCTGCATCCGCCACAGGTAGCCCGTCGCCCGTATCCCAGTCCGCGGCGGCAACTGGCGCCTCGCCCGCCTCCGCCGCCTCACCCACGGATGCCCGATCGTCTGCATCCGCCGGTAGCCCGCCGCCTGCGTCCGCGGCCGGTGCGCGTGCGGGTGAGCGCCTGCCTGCGGCCGGCGCCGGAGGGACGTCGCATCCGTCGGCCGCGGCGCCTGCGAACGGCCGGTCGCCCGCATCAGCCGCCGGTGGTCAACCGCCCGCAACCGCCCCTCCGTCCGCCGCCAGCGGCTCACCGCCCGCGGGTGCCGCGCCGGGTGAGCAGGCCGAGGAGAACGTCGCCGCTCGTCCGGCGACTTCGGCGGTCGGTGCGGCTGACGTCCGGCGGGTCTGGCAGGAGATCCAGGAGGCCGTCAAGCAGCGGAAGAAGCGCACGGCGGCGCTGCTGGTCAGCGCCACCGTGCGGGCGGTGGAGAACGACACGTTGGTGCTGTCCATCGGCACCGCCCCGCTCGCCCGGCTGCTGTCCGAGCAGAGCAACACCGACGTCATCGCCGAGTCCCTGCACGCCGTCCTCGGGGTGCGGTGGCGGGTGCGGTGCGAGCACGGCGACGGCTCCGCGCCCCGTGCCCGAGAGGCGCGGCAAGCTCCGCGCGCGGCGGCCTCCCCTCCGCCCGCCCGCACACCGCAACCACCCGGCCAGGCGCCCGACGGGTCGCCGCCCGCGGGCGGCCCGGCAGGCAGGCCACCGGTCGGCGGCCAGGCGTCGGGCAAAGCCTGGAGCAGATCATCGGGTGGCGGGGCGCCGTCGGCCGACGCTGCGGGCGGTCGTCCGCCAGCCGAGAGACCGCAGGCGGCCGGTGGGCGCCGGCAGTCGGGCGCCCCGCAGGCGTCCGGCGGGCGGTCTGCCGGTCGGCCGTCCGGGCGTGAGGACGGCGTGCCGCTACCGCCGGAACCGCCCGAGGAGGACACGCCGCCCGACGACGAAGAGGCGATGCTCGCCGAGCTGGACGCGGGTCCGAGCGAGCAGCAGCACGCGCCCGCACGGTCGGATCCCGAGGAGGCCGCTATCGCGCTGCTCACCAGCCAGTTGGGCGCACGGGCGATCGATCGCCGCTGAGCCAAACTAGGATGTCCGTTTTGACCAGCCATGAGTGGGAGAGCCCATGACGGTCGACTCGCTGCTCGAGACGATCCCGCCGCTGTTGGTGTACCTCACCGTCGGCATCGTGATCGGCTTGGAGAGCCTCGGCATTCCCCTACCGGGCGAGATCGTGTTGGTGAGCGCCGCGCTGCTGTCGTCGCGGCACGAGCTCGACGTGTCGCCGTTGTGGATCGCCGTAGCGGGCAGCGCAGGCGCGATCATCGGCGACTCGATCGGCTACGCCATCGGCCGTCGCTACGGCACGGCCCTTTTCGCCCGCCTGGGGCGCCGGTTCCCCAAGCACTTCGGGCCCGCCAACGTCGCGTTCGCCGAGAACGTGTTCCGGCGTTGGGGCGTGTTCGCCGTGTTCTTCGGCCGGTTCATCGCGCTCCTGCGCATCTTCGCCGGACCGCTGGCGGGGGCGCTGAAGATGCACTACCCGCGGTTCCTGGTGGCCAACGCGCTCGGTGGCATCTTCTGGGCGGGTGGCACCACGATGGCGGTCTACTACCTGGGCGTGATCGCCGAGACGTGGCTGAGCCGCTTCTCCTGGATCGGGCTCATCGTGGCGGCAGCGGCAGGCCTCACGGTCGGCTTCCTCGTCAAGCGCAAGACCGACAAGATGGTCGAGCGCTTCGCCGAAGAGCAGGGTGAAGCTCAACTCCGCGCCGCTCCCGAGCCGGGCTCCGAGCCCGCCGCCTGAGCCTCGCCACGTTCACGGCGAACCCGCAGGCCCGCCTGCCGCCGTCACTACCACGATGGTGCGCGGCTGAGGCGCCGTGCCGACCAAGGCCCGGTCCGCAGCCGCGCTCAACCCACCGCGTAGAATCGGCCAACTCGCGGCGTTGAAACGTGCGACTCACCGTCAGGGGTGGCGCAGGTACGCGAGGATGCCCGCGGCGAGCGCGGCGGCGTAGCGCTGACGCCCGTCGGCCGACGACACGACGGCGGCTTCCGCCGGGTTGCGCATGTTCGCGCACTCGACGAGCGCGGCCGGGCGGGTCGCGAAGTTGAGCCCGGCGAGGTCGGGGCGCAAGGAGATGCCGCGCTCGCCGAGGTAGGTCGAGTCGTGGAAGCCCGCGCCGCGCAGGGCGTCGTGCAGCGCAGTGCCGAGCGCCCGAGACTGACCGGCCTGCGCGGGGTTGAGCGGCGGGGACGCCAGCGCCACGTGGAAGCCGCTCCCGGACGGGGCGGCTCCGTCCGCGTGGATGGCCACCACAGCCGCGGCGTCGGCGCGCTGGCCCGCCGTGCCACGCACGTCGACGCACGGGCCGACGCCGACGTCGTTCGGCCGGGTCAGCACCACCCGCACGCCCGCCGCCTCCAGCACCCGCTCGGTGCGCTGCGCCACGTCGAAGTTGAAGGCGTGCTCGGGGTAGCCGGCGTCGGTGGCGGTGCCCGTCGTGTTGCAGGGCTTGGTGCCGCCGCGCCCGTCGGGCACGGGGCGGCCGGTCTCGGCCCGGTGCGCGGCGTTGCCCCCGTTGTGCCCGGGATCCAGCACCACGACCGGCGCACCCGCGACCGGCCCGGGTGCAGCGGCCGGTGGTGGCGCCGAGCCTGCCGCACCGGGAGCAGCGCCCGGGCCTGCGGGCCCGGAGGTGGGCCCCGCACCGTGGCCGCCCCCGGCCGTCGGCGCGGTAGTGGTCGGCCCGCCCGACCCGGCGCTGCCCTCCCCGCCCGGGCCCGCCGCAGGTGGCGGCGCACCCGTGCAGGCGGCCAGAGCCAGACAACCGGCCGCCACCAGCGCCAAGATCGTCGGCCGTGACGGCGCGACGGCGACGGGAAGGCGCGCGTGGTCGAGGGTGGCGTGGGCGCACGAGCCGGTCGGCCGGGGGCCACGGGTGCGCACGGGCCCACCCTTGCACGGCTACTCTGGCGACCGGAGCCGGTGGGCAGACCCGCCGGGTGACGCGAGGAGTTCGCTGGTGCAACCGGGTATGCCTGACATGTCGATGCTTCTGCAGCAGGTGCAGCAGATGCAAGAGGAGATGTCGGCCGCCGAGGTCACGGGCCAGGCGGGCAACGGGCTGGTCGAGATCACGATCACGGCCCCGCTGCAGACGTCCGGGCTGGAGATCCGCAGCGTGCGCATCGACCCCAAGGTCGTCGACCCGGACGACGTCGACACCCTGCAGGACCTCATCACCGGTGCGCTGGAGGAAGCGGTGGCGAAGGCCGCCGCGCTCCAGCAGCAGAAGATGGGCCCGCTGGCGGGCGGCCTGGGCCTGCCCGGCCTGGGCTAGCGCCGTGTTCGAAGGCCCGGTACAGGATCTGATCGACGAGCTCGGCCGGTTGCCGGGCGTCGGGCCGAAGAGCGCACAACGCATCGCCTTCCACCTGCTCGCGGCCGATCCCGTCGACGTGACGCGGCTGCAGGAGGTGCTGCAGAAGGTCAAGGACGGCGTGCGCTTCTGCGAGGTCTGCAGCAACGTCTCCGAGCGCGAGCGCTGCCGCTACTGCGCTGACGCCCGCCGCGACCCCACCCTCGTGTGCGTCGTCGAGGAGCCCAAGGACGTGCTGGCCGTGGAGCGCACCCGGGAGTTCAAGGGCCGCTACCACGTGCTCGGCGGAGCGCTCGACCCGCTGGCAGGCGTCGGCCCCGACGGCCTGCGCATCCGCGAGCTGCTGGCCCGCCTCGGCGGCACCGGCCCGGCCGCCGATGAGACGGAGATCGCCGAGGTGATCATCGCGACCGACCCCAACACCGAGGGTGAGGCCACCGCGACCTACCTCGTGCGGCTGTTGCGCGACTTCCCCGGCCTCACGGTCACCCGGCTCGCCTCCGGCCTGCCGATGGGCGGAGACCTGGAGTTCGCCGACGACCTCACCCTGGGCCGGGCGCTATCGGGCCGCCGCACGCTCTGAACGAGCCACCAGGCCGCCGCGCCCTGTCATCAGAGCGCGGCGGCGGCTTCGCGGTGGTGTCTCAGAGGTCGAGGTCGCGGCCGTGCGGCTGCAGCCGCCGCGCCTCCCACTGCTCCCGGCGCTCGGCGGCGACCTGCCGCCAGCTCGATGCCTGCATTGCGTCGACGATGCCGACGACGATCGCGGCGAGCAGAAGGAAGCCGAGGCCGCCGATGATCAGCATGATCACGGTGACCACCTGCCGATGCGCTGCGGACGGCTGCTGATGCTGGTGGTGGACTTCATCATCGAGTTCCTTTCCCGTGGACGGACACCGGCGACGGTCGTCGCGGTGCAGCAGGGCCCGGACCGGGCGTAGGTCGGGAGGGGATGGAGAGTCGTGGTGGATGTGTGCATCACGGCCTCCTCTCGGGATGACCGTCCTTGGTGTGGTGACTTCCACCACACTTGGGGACAGTGCTTAGATTGCCCGATGCCAGTGCCTCATGCAATTGCAAACGGGCGCAGTGCGTGACTAATCACCCACACGCAGCAGCGTCACCGCTCAGCCCGATCGGCGCCCGTCGCCGACTCGGCGCTGAGCTGCGTCGATTGCGGACGACGGCCGGTCTGACGCTCGACGACGTGGCCGAGCGCATGACCTGCTCGACGTCCAAGATCTCCCGGTTGGAGACGGGCAAGGGTGTGCCGAAGGTGCCCGACGTGAGCGAGCTCATGCGGATCTACGGCCTCGATTCCGACACGGAGCGGGCACTGCTCCTGCGGCTGGTCCGGGACGGTCGCGAGCACGGCTGGTGGGAGACCTACACCGAGGGTGTGCAGTCCGAACCGCACTTCTTGGACCGGCCGGGTCGCTACGCGTCGCTGGAGAACGACGCCCGACGGGTGCGGTGCTTCGACTTCACCTCGGTGCACGGGTTGTTGCAGACCGAGGACTACATGCGCGCGGTCTTCGCCCGGGTGCTCGTCCACCACACGGCGGAGGACGTCGACCGGCTCGTCGCGCTGCGCACCCGGCGGCAGCAGGCCCTCGTGCGGCAAGTGCCGCGACCGCTGGAGCTCGTCGCCGTGATGGACGAGGTCGTTCTCCGCAGGCCGGTGGGCGGTGCTGCGGTCATGGCGGCCCAGCTCGATCGACTCGTGGAGGTAGGCCGGTTACCGAACGTCACCGTCCACGTCGTGCCGCACGAGGCTGGGATCCTGCGCGCCCACGCCGGCCAGTTCGTGCTGCTCGACATCCCGACTGAGCTGGGTTCGGACATCGTGTTCGTCGAGGGGCATGCGGGCGACTCCTACCTCGACAGTGACGCCGATCTCGCCCTCTACCAGGAGGTCTTCGCCGATGCGCTAGCCAGCGCGCTGTCCCCGCGCGCCAGCGCCGAGCTGATCGGTGGCTACCGCGCCGTCCTCGGTGGGGAACGTGGCTGACTCCCGCATCGGCGGTGCCCCCGCCGCACGACGTGTATTGATCACCTACTACTCTGCGTGCAACACACGCTCCCCAGTGGAAGGCCCTCGAACGTCGTGATCGACTACAAGACCAGCAGCTTCTGCTCGCTCGGCGACTGCGTTGAAGTTGGACAGTTCCCGGGCGGCTCGGTTACTGTGCGTGACACCAAAGACCTGGAGCGCCGCGTGGCCCTGACCTTCACGCGCGACGAGTGGGACGCCTTCGTCAAGGGCGTCAAGGCGGGAGAGTTCGACCCTCAAGTGTGACCGATATCACCTTCGGGCCGTGTATCTGCAGCCTCTTGGTCCGCTCTTACACCAACGGACGGGGAGGCAGCTTATGGTTTCGACTGAATCGCTGCCGTACCCCCTCCGCAGGGAAGGCCGAGTGGATCAGAACGACGTGGCGGCCGCCGTCCGACGGGCGGCCAGCGGCGATCGAGCGGCCTGGGACACGCTGGTCGAAGGCTTCACGCCTTACCTCTTCGCGGTCGTGTCGACCTTCCGCCTGGGGCCTGCGGACACGGCCGAGGTCGTCCAGACCGCCTGGCTCCGGCTTGTGGAGCACCTCGACACCATCCACCAGCCCGAGGCGGTGGGCGGCTGGCTCGCTACCACGGCGCGCCGGGAGGCATTGCGGCTGATACGTGCGCGCGGTCGGGAACAGCTGATCGACGACGTCGACATCGTCTCGGTCCCGCCGCTCGACGGGCCCTCGGAGCCCGAACAGCACGCGATCGAGGCCGACCGCAAGCGGCTGCTTCGGCGCGCCTTCGGTGGGTTGCCCGACAACTGCCAGGTGCTGCTGCACCTGCTCGCGGTCGGCATCCTGAGCTACGCGGAAATCGCCACGCAGTTGGACATGCCGATCGGCAGCATCGGCCCGACCCGAAGTCGGTGCCTCGACCGGTTGCGTCGGCTGGTGACCGAGCTCGGCGTGGGGGCTTGAAATGAGCGCTGACGACGACGACGAGCTCCTCGCCGACCTCGCGGCCATCCTCCTGCCGCCACCGCCCGAGCTGGTCGCCGCGAGCAAGGAGATCTTCACCTGGCGCACCATCGACGGCGAGCTCGCCGCGCTCACGTTCGACTCCCTGATCGACGAGTCCGTCGGTGCGGTGCGTTCGTCAACCGACGCGCCACGGATGCTGACGTTCGAAACGGGCTCGACGCTCGTCGACGCGGAGCTGTCGGTGGTCGACGGCGTGCGTCGGCTGATGGGGCACCTCAGTCCGGCCCGCGCGGCCGAGCTGGAGCTGATCGTCGACGGCGGTCGCCTCACCACGGACGTCGACGACCGTGGGCGTTTCAGCCTGGATCTCCCGGAGACGGCCGCCCGCGTCGAGATGCGCATCCGCTTCGACGACGGGACGTCGATCTGGACGGCCGCGACCGCCATCTGAGCGCCGACGAGCTCGGCTCATCGCCGGGCGTAGAGCGCGGGCCCCACCCCCGGGATCGCCTGCGTTTGCGCGAGGGCGAGTAGCGCCGCCCGTGCCTGCTGCGGTGTCTCAGCCGCGTCCGTCATGCGGACGGCCAGCAACCCCGCCACCAGCGGCGTCGAGAACGAGGTGCCGCTCCACCTGGCCATCCCGGCGAAGATCTGGCGACTGTCCGTGCGCGGGCACTCGTCGTAGATGTAGAGACCGGAGGCGAACGCGTTGACGAGGTTCTCGCCCGGCGCGAACACGTCGATCCAGGCTGGCCCCGCGGGCGGGTTGAAGTCGCTGAACCACGCGCGGTTCCGGTTGTCGCCGCCCAACGCCCCGACGGAGATCATCCAAGGTTGGCGGAAGGCTGCAGGCCAGAACTCGGCGTCGGTGTGGTCGTTGCCCGCGGCGGCGACGATGACGGCATCCGCGAGCTCGGCCGCCATGTTCGCGGCGAACTGGTTGAGGATGAGGCCCGGCCCGCCGGTAGGGATCTGGGTACCGGCCGAGAAACTGATCACGCGCACACCCGCGGCCAGCATCCCCGTCAGGGCCACCGCGATCGTGTTGATGGTGTTGGAACCCTCCAACACGGTCGGGAGGAGCCCCGCGACCCGCACCTGGGCGTCGGGCGCGGTGCACCGGACGATCCCCGCGATCATGGTGCCGTGTCCCACGTACTTCTTGATGCGCGGTAGCCCCGTGGCCGCGTCGATCGCGTCGAGGGGCTCGAGGTCGCCGGTGACGCCCCGCATCCAGGTGTGCCTGTTCGCGTCGCCGAGCAGGCCCGTGTCGCACACGACGATCGGGACGCCCGCTCCGCCACTGCGGGCGACGGGCGGGCACGGCTCCGCGCATTCCCCGCAGGGGCTCGGCACCTCGGGCTCGGACGCCGGGCACTTGCCGCCCGGGGTGATCGAGACGATGTAGTCGAAGTCGATGACGTCCGGGCCGACGACCGGCTCGATCTCCGCGCGCGCCACCGTGGCCGTGGTCCCTTCGACCCGCACGATGCGCAATCCGGGGATCGTCTCGATGTCGGCGTCCACGAGGTTGCCCTGAGTGAACCGTTGGCGCACCTCGGCGAGCCGCTCTTCGCGTACCACGAGGCGGTTATCGGGATAGATCGCGATCGGTTCGCCGGTGTCCGGGTCGAAGGCGATGGCGGTCGGAATGCCTTGCGCGGCGTAAGCCCGCTCGATTGCTTCGTACTGCGACTTGATCCGCGGGTCGTTGATCTCAGGCATGGAACCTGTCCCTTCGTCGGTCGCGCTTCTCGTTATCTCCTTGCATTGCCGGGTTCGCGCCGATACATCTGGTGGGTGGCGCGAAGTGATCCCCGCTCGGACGCCCCGACGGATCTCGCCGCACTGTTACCGCTGGCCATCGCCCGTCCACACGAGGCGATCCTCCATGCGCGCGCGGCGCTGCGCACTGAATTGGGTCCGAGTGACGCATCGATCGCCCGCCAAGTGGTCGGCATCGTGCTGCGCGACACCGGAGAAGGAGCCATGGCTGTTCGCGAATTGCGCGCCGCCCTCCGGCTCGCGCGCGCGGCGGGGTCCGTGGAACGCGAAGTCGACGTGCTCGCGACGCTGGGTCTCACCCTGGCGGTGAACGGCAGCACGGCGGCCGGGCTGTCGACGTTGGACACGGCGGTCGCGTGTGCGTCGGGTCCGATCGTCGGAACCGTGCGTTTTCGGCGGGGCTACGCCCTGTGGATCGGCGGTCATCACGAGCAGGCGCTGCGCGACCTCGACCAGGCCGTCGTCGCGCTCCAGCGCTCTGGTGACGACCTGTGGCACTCGCGTTCGCTGACCGTGCGGGCCTTCGTCCACCTGGCGCTGGGGTCGGCCGAGCGGGCGGCCGCTGACCTGCGCCGGGCCGAGGAGCTCCTGGCGGGCAGCGACGAGGGCCTCGAGTCGGCGTACGCCGTGCACAACCGCGGCATCGTGGCCGGGCGCCTCGGCGACTTGCCGACCGCCCTCACGCTGCTTGAGGCCGCGGCCGAGCTCTACCGGAAGCTCGACGTCGACCTGCCGGAGGTCGGTCTCGACCGGTGCGCGGTGCTGCTGGCCGCCGGCCTGCCGCAGGACGCCTTGGTTGAGATCGACGAGACTCTGGCCCGCCAGCCGGAGTCGAGCGCGCGGTCGGCCTTGCGCGCCGAGCTGCTCCTCGCGGCGGCGACGAGCGCACTGGCGGCGGGCCGCCCGGTCGATGCGCAGGAGCGAGCGGAACGCGCGCACCGCCTGTTCGTCCGCCAGCAGCGGCGGTGGTGGCAGGCGCACGCGGTGCTCGTGGGGTTGCGCGCCCGGTTCGCAGCGGATCGCCCGACCCGAGCCCTGCTGCGGAAGGCACTGCGCTGCGCCGAGGAGCTGGTCGAGCTGAGGTCACCCGAGCAACGGCAGGCGTGGCTGCTGGTCGGGCAGATCGCCGCCGGGATCGGCGACGGCGACACCGCCGTCGTGGCGCTGCGGAGGGTCGCCGCGGCCCGCGGTCGGGGTCCGGCGCTGTCCCGTGCGATCGCGTGGCGGGCCGAGGCGCTGCGGGCCGAGGCGGAGGGCGACGTCCGGCGCGTGCTGCAGGCCTGCCGCAAGGGGCTGGCGGTGATCGACGACCACCGCGCGGCGCTCGGCTCCTCCGAGATGCGCGCGGCGGCGTCGGCGCACGGTGCGGAGATGGCCCGGCTCGCGTTGCGGCACGCCGCCCGGTCGGCATCGACCCGCAGGCTGGTGGTGTGGGGCGAGCGCCTCCGCGCCGGGGTGGTCGCGGTTCCGCCGGTGCGGCCGCCCGACGACGCGGCCTTCCGCGCCGAACTCACGGCGGTGCGCGAGGTGACGCGGCGGCTGGACCGGGCGCGGGCGAAAGGGCAGCCGGTCGCCGCATTGGAACGGGAACAACTGCGGCGGGAACGGGCCGTGCGGGCCGCGGCGCACCGCGTCCACGGCCGGAGTCCCGGGCAGACGCCGGGCGACATCTCCGTGAGCGCCCTGCTCGACCTGCTCGGCGCCAGCCGGTTGTTGCACATCCTCGACATCGATGGGCACCTCACCGTGCTGGTATGCGGAGCGGGGCGGGTCCGGCGGTTCGACGTCGGACCGACGCGCAACGCGATCAACGAGGTCCAGTTCGCGATGCACGGGCTCCGCGCCATCGCCTACCACCCGAACGGGCCGTCCGCGGAGCGGATGCTCAGGCGCCTCGAAGCTTCCGCGGGCGCGCTGTCTGAGGCGCTCCTGGGTGCAGCGGCCGAGCACCTCGGCGACGGGGAGGTCGTCGTCGTCCCGCCCGCGGTGTTGCACGGCGTGCCATGGACGCTCATCCCACGGCTGCGCAACCGCGCTCTGAGCGTGGCACCGTCGGCGCGCAGCTGGGTACAGGCCCGTACCAGGTCGTCGACGGCCGAGGGTAGACCCGTCCTGGTGCGGGGACCGGGTCTGGGTACGAGCAGCGAGATCCCCGAGCTCACCCGGCTGCTGCCGGACGCCGTCACGCTCACCGGTGACGCGGCGACGGTCGCGGCGGTTCTCGATGCCCTCGACGGGGCACGGCTGGCCCATGTCGCCGCCCACGGGACGTTCCGGGCGGATAGCCCACTCTTCTCGGCGCTACTGCTCGCCGACGGGCCGCTCACCGTCTACGACCTCGAAGGCATCACCCGCGCGCCCGAACATCTCGTCCTCCCCGCCTGCGACTCGGGTCGGCTGGCCGTCGTCGGGGCCGATGAGCTCATCGGGCTGGCCGCGTCGCTGATACCGCTCGGGACGTCTTCGGTCATCGCGGCGCTCCTGCCGGTGGACGACGAGGCGAGCGCGCGCCTGATGGTCGCGCTGCACCGCCGCCTGCGGGCGGGCGACCGGCCTGCGGCCGCGCTGGCCGCTGCGCGCGCCGAAGGGGACAGCCCGGCGGCCGTGGCCGCCGGGCTGTCGTTCGTCTGCGTCGGCCGTGGCTGATCTCAGCGCATCGCCCGGTTGATCGCCGAGACGACCGCCTTGAGCGAGGCCGACACGATCGAGCTGTCAATGCCGACGCCCCACAGCACGGTGTCCTCCACCGCGCACTCGACGTAGGCCGCGGCGCGGGCGTCGTCGCCCGCGGACAGGGCGTGCTCGTGGTAGTCGAGCACCCGGACGTCGAACCCGATGCCCGCGAGGGCGTCGACGAACGCCGCGATCGGCCCGTTGCCGCTCCCGCTGATCTCGTGGATCTCGTTCTCCACGCGCACGGTCGCGATGATCTCGTCGGTGCCCTCGCCGTCGCTGGTGAGGCGGTGGCGGATCAGCTTCAGCGGGGTGACCCGGGCCAGGTACTCGGTGTCGAAGACGTCGCGCATCTCCTTGGGCGACACCTCGCCGCCCTCGGAGTCGGTGACCTGCTGGATCACCTTGGAGAACTCCATCTGCAGCCGTCGCGGCAGGTCGAGCTGGTGCTCGGCCTTCATGATGTACGCGACGCCGCCCTTGCCCGACTGCGAGTTGACCCGGATCACGGCCTCGTAGGTGCGGCCGATGTCCTTCGGGTCGACGGGCAGGTAGGGCACCTCCCAGCGGTAGTCGTCGACCTCGACGCCCGCCTCGGCGGCGTCGGCCCGCATCGCGTCGAAGCCCTTGTTGATCGCGTCCTGGTGGCTGCCGGAGAACGCGGTGTAGACCAGGTCGCCGCCCCACGGGTGGCGCTCGGCGACGGGCAGCTGGTTGCAGTACTCGACCGTGCGGCGGATCTCGTCGATGTCGGAGAAGTCGATCTGCGGGTCGATGCCCTGGGTGAACAGGTTCATGCCCAGCGTGACCAGGTCGACGTTGCCGGTGCGCTCGCCGTTGCCGAACAGGCAGCCTTCGATGCGGTCGGCGCCCGCCTGGTAGCCCAGCTCGGCGGCGGCGACCCCGGTGCCGCGGTCGTTGTGCGGGTGCAGCGACAGCACGATGCCCTCGCGGCGCTCCAGGTGGCGGTGCATCCACTCGATCGAGTCGGCGTAGACGTTGGGCGTGGCCATCTCGACGGTCGCGGGCAGGTTGACGACCATCGGCGAGTCCGGCGTGGGCTGCCACAGCGCGCTCACCGCGTTGCAGACGTCGACCGCGTACTCGAGCTCGGTGCCGGTGTAGCTCTCGGGCGAGTACTCGAAGCGCCAGTCGGTGTTCGGGTACTTCTCGCTGAAGCGCAGCACGTCCTCGGCGCCGTCGGTGGCGATCTTCGCGATGCCCGCGCGGTCGGACCGGAAGACGACCCGGCGCTGCAGGATCGACGTCGAGTTGTACAGGTGGACGATCGCGCGCGGCGCGCCCTCGCACGCCTCGTACGTGCGCTCGATCAGCTCGGTGCGGGCCTGGGTGAGGACCTGGATCGTGACGTCGTCGGGGATCAGGTCCTGCTCGATGATCTCGCGGATGAAGTCGAAGTCGGTCTGGCTCGCGGCCGGGAACCCGACCTCGATCTCCTTGTAGCCCATGCGGACCAGCAGCTCGAACATGCGGTGCTTGCGGGCCGGGCTCATGGGGTCGATCAGCGCCTGGTTGCCGTCGCGCAGGTCGACGGCGCACCACAGCGGCGCCTTCGTGATGCGCTTGTCCGGCCAGGTGCGGTCGGGCAGCGATACCGGCTCGATCATCTCGTGGAACGGCCGGTAGCGGTGGACCGCCATGTGCGAGCCGCGTTGGGGGTTCCACACGGGCTGGTCGTCGGGCATCGGGCGCGACGGGGTGCGCAGACGGCTGCGCGCGGACGTGTAGGCGTCGGGTGAGGTGGTCATCGGGATTACTCCATTGGCGTGGGCCGGTGTCATGACCGGCGCACGCGCCTTCCCGCGACGAGGGGCCGGTCGGTCAGACCCCGCCGCGGCGGCGAAGGAGCAGGCGCACCACGCGGTGAGGTTAACCCCTCCCCCCGGGCGCGGCGCAAGCGGGCGGGTTCGCTCGCGTGCCACCATGAGGATCGTGAGTGCAACCACCCGACGGGGTGCCGGGGTCGTGGCGAGCGTGCTGAGGCTGGTCGGCATGCTCATCGTGCTGCTGCTCGTCCTCTACGTCCTGCTCACCGCGCTGGAGGCGAACTTCGGCAACGTGTGGGCCGCCGCCGTGCGCGAGGCGGCCCAGTACTTCGACCTCGGCCTGGCCAACCTGTTCCAGCCGCCGGACCCGAAGGTCGCCGTGGCGATGAGCTACGGCACGGCCGCGCTGATCTGGTGGGCGATCACGGCCGTCGTCGTGCGGCTGGTCCGCCGGATCGGCTGAGCGTCGCGACGAGCCGGGCCACCGCCGACGTGAACGCGTGCGCCGGGGGCGTGGCGTAGCCGACGACGAGCGCGGGGGCGTGGCCGGGGGCGAACGCGAACTCGGTGAGGCCTTGCACGGCCAGCCCGCGCCGTTGCGCCTCGGCGACCGTCTGCTCCTCGGTGCGGCCGTCCGGCAGCTCGACCACGGCGTGCAGGCCCGCGGGCAGCCCGTGCACGCGGAGGTCGCCGAGCGCGGCCACCAGCCGATCCCGCCGCCTGCGGTAGGCGAGGCGGGAGCGGCGCACGTGCCGGTCGTAGCGCCCCGAGGTGAGGAACTCGGCCAGCACGAGCTGGTTGAGCGCGGCGGGCCGGGCACCGATGCGGGTCAGCTCCACGACCACCGGCGCCACGAGGTGCTCGGGCGGCACCAGCCAGGCCAGCCCGACCGCGGGCGCCAACGCCTTGCTCGCCGTGCCCCCGTAGACGACGTGGTCGGGGGCCAGCGCCTGCATCGCGCCGAGCGGCCGCCGGTCGTAGCGGAACTCGCCGTCGTAGTCGTCCTCGACCAGCACGGCGCGGTGGGCGCGGGCCCACTGCACGAAGTCGGCGCGGTGCTCGAGCGCGATGCCCAGCGGGAACTGGTGGGCCGGGGTGAGCAGGACGACGTCGACGTCCTCGCCCGGCAGCTCCGCGCCCGCCGCGCCGACCGGCAGGCCGACCAGGCGCAGGCCCGCGTCGGCCAGGATCGCCCGGTGCATCCGCAGGCCGTGGGACTCCACGCCCACGCGCCGGGCGCCGAGCCGGTGCAGTGCGGCCGCGAGCGCGCAGAGGCCCTGCCCGAAGCCCGCGCACACGACGACCCGTTCCGGTGTGACGCGCACGCCCCGCGTGCGGGCGAGGTAGCCTGCGAGCGCTGCGCGCAGCTCGGGCAGGCCCTGCGGATCGGGGT
>Ga0111539_10005658_pt1 | contig 16164 bp, 11 predicted proteins | sample RhiMethybrSRZTD1_FD_79667 | JGI IMG/M metagenome (GOLD analysis project Ga0111539, IMG submission 79667) | Populus rhizosphere microbial communities from Tennessee, USA - Rhizosphere MetaG P. TD hybrid SRZTD1 (version 2) (version 2) | ecosystem: Host-associated > Plants > Roots > Rhizosphere >... | reverse complement strand
GCTCGGGATTGTAGAAAGTGCCGTGATGCCGGCGATGCTTATTTTATTAAGCCGCTGGTTTACAAAAACCGAACGGTCCCGTGCCAACACCTTTCTGATCCTCGGAAACCCGGTGACTATACTTTGGATGTCAATTTTATCAGGATATTTAATTGATTCCGTAGGATGGCGTTGGATGTTTATCCTTGAGGGAGCTCCCGCTATTATTTGGGCGTTCTTCTGGTGGCGACTTGTGGACGACAAACCGAAAGATGCCAACTGGCTTGCCGCTGAAGAAAAAAGCGCATTGGAGGAAAAAATGCAAAAGGAGCAACAAGGTATTAAGCCAGTCAGAAATTATGGAGAAGCCTTCAAATCCCGGGTCGTAATTCTGCTATGTCTGCAATACGCGCTATGGAGCGTTGGTGTTTATGGGTTCGTTATGTGGTTACCCTCGATTATTAAACAGGCTCCTGACATGACAATTGTCGCGACGGGATGGCTGTCCGCTATTCCATACGTGTTTGCTATCGCAGGTATGTTAGCAGCCTCCTATTTTTCAGATAAAACCCTGAACAGGAAAGCATTTGTCTGGCCTTTATTGCTTATTGGGGCGATCGCTTTCTACGGGTCATATTTAGTTGGCGCATCCGATTTTTGGCTATCGTTTGTTTTACTGACAATCGCAGGTGCGGCAATGTATTCACCCTATGGACCTTTCTTTGCCATCATTCCTGAAATCTTACCAGCCAACGTTACCGCTGGAGCTATGGCATTGATCAATAGCTTTGGCGCTTTAGGATCTTTTATTGGCGCTTATCTTGTCGGACGCCTTAACGCAGTTACGGGAGACTTTGGTGCTTCCTACATATTTATGGCAGGGTCGCTTTTACTTTCTGCTGTGTTAACCCTTATAGCGGTTAAAGGAAATGCCGACGTTCGAAAACAGAAATTGGCCGAACAGGTAGCGTAAGCACGCCACGCAGCTCGTGTTGCTTGTACAATTTTGAACACTCAGGTGTGCACGAATGAATATCCATCGGAAATAAACATTTCATTTTAGGCAGGATTAGAAGTCAATAGGTTTGGTTCGTTGTTTGTGAAAGGCCATGAAACCTATTTCAATGAAGACATTAATCGCCGTTTTTTTGTGGTTTATTTTACTGGTATTGTGTTGGCCTTTAGCGCTGGCATTGATTTTTTTGTTGCCTTTAATCTGGCTGATCTTGTTACCCTTTAAAATTGTCGGACTTACCCTGGAGGTGGTTTTCAAATTGATCAGCGCGATACTTTTGTTCCCATTTAGAATTGTTGGAGCGGTTAAGTAGGTTGTCCTTAGCAGAAAGCTTAAAGGTTAATGCCGAAAGCATTGCACGTTTTAGGATTGTTTGCTACTTGACGGAATTTTAGAGCAGAGTCCCCTGAGGGAATTGGCGCTGAGAAACCCAGAGAGGAATAATTCACGCTAGGTACAAGCACAGTCAGGGATTACCGATCACTTTACAAAACATCTTAAGACTTACTAACTACCAACCTACCTTGATACTGATTACTCGATTACCGATTACCGCATACAGAAAAGCCCCACACACTAGCTTTCAGCTTTCCGCTACTGTTTTAGAATTGAATTTCTTTTCTTGAAAAGAAATATTGCTTAACTATCAGGATGCATTTCCACAAACATATAAGCGTACTGCTAACCTGCGCGTTATTAAGTACTAATGTTCTTTTTGCGCAATCCGTGGATACGACCATGCTTTGTCGCGGCAATTACTTTACCGAAGCCGAGGGCAAAGCTGCACTTGAACAATTTGGCTCGACCTATCACGATTTGAAGGGTTGGGAAAAAAGAGCAGGTCGAATCCGGCAAGGCATTAAAGTTGGAATGAATCTTCCGAATGGCATCAAGAGAACTCCGCTAAAACCAATCATCCATAGTAAAAGGGTTTATGACGGATATACCGTAGAAAATGTTGCAATTGAAAGTATGCCCGGTTTTTTTGTTACCGGTAATTTATACAAACCTCTTAAAGAGTTACCCAGCTATGCTGGTATTCTTTCTCCCCATGGCCACGGCAAGGATCCAAGATTTCAGGAAAATGTCCAGAAACGCTGTGCGACCTTGGCTAAAATGGGAGCTGTCGTTTTTACTTATGATATGATTGGCTATGGTGACTCGCATCAATGTGAGCACAAACATCCTCAAGCCCTTACAATACAAACGATCAACAGTATTCGCGCAATGGATTTCTTGCTTACTATTCCCCATGTAGATTCCAGGCGTATTGGAGTCACCGGTGAGTCTGGAGGCGGTACGCAAACATTTGTGCTAACGGCTTTGGATAGCCGGGTCAAAGTTGCAGTCCCGGTGGTAATGGTATCGGCACATTTTTTTGGCGGATGTATCTGTGAAAGCGGATTGCCCATTCATAAAAGCAAAGACCACCAAACCAGTAATGTCGAAATTGCTGCTCTCGCAGCACCTAGACCGTTGCTGCTCATTTCCGATGGAAAGGACTGGACCAAGAATACCCCCGATGTTGAGTTTCCTTATATTCAGCATATCTATGAATTATACAATCAGAAAGGTAATGTGGAGAATGTACACTTGCCGGATGAAGGTCACGATTATGGGGTGAGCAAACGCAAGGGAGCCTATCAGTTTTTAGCGAAACATTTTCGCCTATCACTTAATGAGGTAATGAATTCAGCGGGGGAGGTAAATGAAAACTTCGTCAGTGTTGAACCGGCCGACGTACTGCGCGTGTTTAATAAAGCTAATCCAATCCCGGCGTATGCAGTAAATGGAAATGAAGAAGTGAGTAAGTTGTTGGAGTCTATTGTGAAGTAACAATTCTGCTAACGAAGGTTAGAAATAAAAATATGATCAGGATTAACCCCTGACCATATTTCCTGTCCAGCCTATAAACTATGTGAAATTGCCATTCTTCCATGAGCCCAATCGATTTGTACATCGATACGGCTACCTGATCGATATCCGCTTCTCAAATCCTCAATAAAGCGATTTAAGCTTGGAATTACAGAAATTGTAGGTTCAGTTCCTTTTTTAAAAGTTTCGGTTTCAAGACCATCGCTATCCGGTACTTGGTTTAAGGAATCGTTGTTGTATTTCATAAGAGACGGCTTTGAGTTAATGAGTATACAAACAAAGCACCTTTTCAACCCTCTCTCAATGACGGCTGTTAGGTATTCCTTAGATTTTTATCATAGCGGAAAGTCACTGGTGTCGGGGATACACTTCCGTAACTCATTGAATATCAGTTTAGATATGGCGATTTTATGAAAAGTTACAAGTGCCGGTAAAGCGCTTCACTTTTAATAATTTGTCCACCAGAGAATAAAATATTTTTCTTTGCTTTAACAAAACCGTTGGGATCAATGGCGCGTGTTGCATCTTCGATGAAATAAGTTTCGAAATTCTCTTTCAACGAATCCTTTGCGGTGTAATAAACACAATAGTCGGCAGCCAAGCCGCAGACATAAACTTTTTTTATTTTTCGCTCCCGAAGGTATCCTGCAAGCCCGGTCGACTTTTTATATCCATTATCGTAGAACCCACTATAGCTATCGATTTCCGGGTCCATTCCTTTTCTGAAAATTCCCTCTACTTTATTAGCAACAATCGAAGGATGAATTTCTGCGCCAATAGACCCTTGGATGCAGTGAACTGGCCAAAGTACTTGTTCGAGTCCGTGGAGCATAATCGATTCAAACGCTTTTTTACCGGGATGATTACTGGCAAAACTTTTATGTCTTTGTGGATGCCAGTCCTGCGTAGCAACTACAAGGCTAAAAGAATTTTGGAGTTCATTGACCAAGGGAATAATTTCATCTCCACCAGGCACGGCTAACGGACCTCCTGGCATGAAGTCGTTTTGGATATCGACAAGTATCAGAGCATGCATGCTATTCCTTGTATTGGTTTTTCAATTGATTTCTTTCATGACGCAATTTTTCGCTGATTCCCACTTTGTAAATGTGCGGATTGTCGAAACGTTTATGTTCCGCCGGAAGCAATGCTAACCGGGTTTGACAATATATTGACGCATCCTTCAAGGTGACGGGCTCTTTAATGACTCGGCCATTTTCCATCACCTTAGACAGAAGGGCCTGCTGTTTATACCCTTTCAGGTGAAGTGATTTATCAGGCTCGAACGGATGGTGCATCACGGTTGGTTTGGTCTCATTGTCGTGCGTGATGACGTCGGCACCTAAAAACTTGCCCGCATCATTGACTATGCGATACACTTGTTTTTTGTCCGGCAGGGTAATTTTTTTGAGGTTTTCCGATAATTTTATTCTTGGTTTGCCATCTGCATAGGCAAGTTTATAAACGCCATCCAACGCCGCGTCTGGTGGTCCCGTTACAAGACTTGTACCTACACCAAACGAATCGATGGGCGCCTGTTGATCCAATAAACTTTTGATCACATACTCATCCAATTGATTGGAGGCCGTAATTTTTACTTGCTGCAAGCCTGCACCATCCAACATCATCCTTGCTTGTTTCGACAGGTATGCCAGGTCACCACTGTCCAATCGGATTCCGGCTAACTGCCGCGATTCGCTGGCCATCTCCTTTGCAACGGTAATCGCATTTGGAACACCAGATTTCAGTGTATCATACGTATCAACCAGCAGGAAGCAATTTTCCCCCCTGTGGGCCGCAAAATCACGAAATGCTGATAACTCATTGTCATAGCTTTGAATAAAGGCGTGGGCCATCGTTCCGACCACCGGGATTCCATAATCACGTGCAGCCTTCACGTTACTCGTGGAGTCAAATCCGCCGACAATAGCCGCGCGTGTAGCATGATAACCTCCGATTCCCTGTGACCTTCTTAAACCAAATTCACTCAGCACACGATCGCCGGCGGCGTAGCGCATACGGGCGGCTTTGGTGGCAATAAGTGATTGAAAATTTATAATGTTAAGCAAAATGGTTTCAACAAGCTGTGCTTCAAGGATACTTGCCTCCACTCTGATAATTGGCTCATTTGGAAAAACAACTTCGCCTTCCTTAGCTGCATAAATTGTTCCCCGGAACTTGAAATCTTGCAAGCTGGTGGCGAACTGTTCATTCAATCCTAGACTTCTTAGATATGAGATATCATCGGCAGTAAAATGTAGTTCTTCCAGAATATCCAATAAATCACCAAGCCCGCAGAAAATTGCATAACCCCCGCCAAAAGGTAGCTTTCTAAAAAAATAGTCAAACACCGCCTCTTGTTGACTTTTACCCGTTAAATAATAAACCTGTGACATCGAGATCTGATAAAGGTCTGTGTATGTCGCTGAAATGGAAAAATTTTTCATGTAGGGGCAAGTGACCTGGCTGAATATTAATGCTTGACAAGATAGAAACTATCATCTACCGAAACATACTTTTTAGCCTTTCCCGACTTTCTATTTTTTGAAATTCGACAGGCTTATTAAATTTACTATGAGCAATTCAATTTTCTGGTCGCTTATCCAAATTCAAGTATTTCCTAAAACTTATGATCATGGAACGAAAAGAAATTCTTATTCATGGCTGGGATTTCGCGTATGACGTTGAAGGTTGGTACCCACCTTTAAAAGCTTCATTAAAAGATGTGGATCTTAAACAAGCCCAGTGGCGACCAGATGGTAAGTCATCGCATACCATTGGAGAATTGGTGAATCATTTGTTGTACTATAAAAAAAGATTTTTATTTCGCCTGGAACACAAAGAATGGACAACCAAAATTGGATCAAATGATGACACGTTTCAAACGACCCAATACGCGACATCCGAAGCATGGGATCACGCGCTGTCGGAATTGCAATCAGTTCAACAAGGTATTCGGGCAAAATTGGTTGGTCTTGAAGACCGGGATCTGGATTCGCCCTTGCCGAAAGATCCAATCGGCGGACAGGTGCTCACCCTGTTTATGCACGACGCTTACCATACGGGACAAATAATTTTGATTCGTAAGTTGTACGGCTCATGGCCTGGGGCAAGAGACGCGTAACCGATCCTTCGACCAGAACGTGAATGGACTATTCCTCGACGCCGATAATACAGGATTGCCTTTTCTTTTTTAATCAATAGCTTTAACGACATACAATAATTATATGTTATGCGTATTGCATTCAAAATGAAGATTAAGCCCGGGTGTTCTGCAGAGTATAAAAATAGACACGATACGATCTGGCCTGACTTGAAGAAATTGTTAACAGAGGCTGGAATTTATGACTACTCAATTTTTCTTGATGAAGAGACCAACACGGTCTTTGCAGTTCAAAAGACAAGAAGTAGCGCCGGCTCGCAAGATTTGTCAAAAAATGAAATCGTTCAGCGATGGTGGCACTACATGGCGGATATCATGGATACAAACTCCGACTGCTCACCGGTATCTGTACCGTTGAAAGAGGTGTTTAGGTTGGAATAGTTATGAGTTCGAGGTTTGAAGTTTTTGAATATCGAATGTCGAACACTGCATGACGAATTACGAACGACGCGTGGCGATAGGGAATCCGATCGACATTCAATATTCGATATTCCTTGTTCGATATTAATCAAACAAAGGAATTATATCACTGGTTTTAAAATCTATTTTTCGCATATGCGTTCGATCAAACAAAGTTTACTTTTCGTCTTTACCCTTTTGTGGATATCGATTTCCGCTCAAAATGCTGTGCATAAACCTCAATGGCCTTCCGTCAAAAGGGAAACAAGGCCCTGGACCAGGTGGTGGTGGCATGGGAGTGCAGTCACTAAGGAAGGGATTACGCACGAGATGGAAGCGTACAAAAAAGCCGGTCTGGGAGGGCTAGAGATTACTCCGATTTATGGAGTATACGGTGCTGAAAAACAGTTTGTGAATTATCTTTCTCCACAGTGGATGGAACTACTGCGTCATACTTTACAAGAAGCCGAGAGACTTGACATGGGTATCGATATGGCTACTGGTACTGGTTGGCCTTTTGGGGGACCGTGGGTGTCGGCGGATGATGCGTGTAAAAACATGGAGTATAAAACGTACACCTTAAAGGGTGGAGAACGGTTATCTGACAAGGTTTATTTTATACAACAGCCTTATCTGCGGGCTGTTGGAAATCAGATATATGAGGTGCATGACGGAACCATCGCAGGTGAACAGGCCAAGGGTACGCTAAAGGAACCGTTGCTGGTGAACAAGGGCCAGGTTGACATTAAACAGTTAGTGGAACCCATTTCCGCAAATAAAAATTTGCAAGCGCTCGCACTCGACCAAGTGAGATTTGAAAAGCCTCTTCCATTACAAACTTTGATGGGTTATAGCGAAGACGGAAAGGTTGTTGAACTTACCAGCATGATGGATAAAGACGGATCTTTGCAATGGACTGCGCCCGAAGGCAACTGGAAGTTGTATGCAGTTTTTTCTGGATGGCATGGCAAAATGGTAGAGCGGGCCGGGCCAGGGGGAGAAGGGAATGTTATTGATCATTTCTCAGCGTACGCACTAAAAAACTACCTTCAGTACTTTGACGACGCTTTTAAAGGGCAGGACTTGAAATCGTTGCGTGCCTTTTTTAATGACTCGTATGAAGTAGATGACGCGAGGGGTGTCGCAGATTTTACACCAGCGTTGTTTGAAGAATTCAAAAAAAGAAGAGGATATGATCTTAAAGAAAACTTCCCAGCGTTGTTTGGACAGGATTCGGAAGAAAAAAATAATCGCGTGCTATGCGATTTCCGTGAAACCATTTCAGAAATGGTACTCGATAATTTTACCAGGCAGTGGAAGGCATGGGCACACGCAAATAACGCTGTTGTGCGGAATCAAGCTCACGGATCTCCTGCCAACATTTTGGATTTGTACGCAACGGTAGATATACCTGAAATCGAGGGAGTCGAACCATTGCGCATCAAGATGGCGTCGTCGGCAGGAAATGTAACCGGAAAAGCATTGGTTTCATCTGAATCGGCAACCTGGCTGAACGAGCATTTCGAATCTAGCCTATCCGATATAAAAACAGCGCTTGACAGGTTCATGCTTCACGGCGTAAATCATATTTTCTATCATGGTACAACTTATTCGCCGCCAGGGGAAGCTTGGCCAGGCCGGTTATTTTATGCTGCGGTTCACCTCAACCCGCGCAATTCACTATGGCCTCATTTTTCAGGATTGAATAAGTATGTTGAGCGGTCACAGTCACTTTTACAGGTTTCGAAACCTGACAATGATGTTTTGCTTTATTATCCCATCTACGATCGTTTTTCGACGCGAGGGGCGGAGATGATTGAACACTTCGATGGGGTAGGGTCTCAATTTGATAATACAGTTTTTAAGCAGGCTGCTGAAATGATGCTCTCAAAAGGCTATGCATACGATTATATTTCCGATCAACAAATAACCCGCACAAAAACCGAAAGTGCTGTGCTTGTTACCGAAGGAAATTCAAGGTACCAGACCCTTGTGCTACCCCATTGTAAATTTATTCCTCATACTACGTTGACAAAAATATTGTTGGTGGTGGAAGAAGGGGGCGTTGTTATTATGCCCGGTGGTCCGCCTTCCAATATCAGTGGCTATCATAATCAAGACAAAAAAACGCTCAGCGATTTAGTAGCTAAAGTCGCAGTGGCGCCAGAAGTTGACGGTATAAAAAATGTCGAACTTGGAAAAGGTAAAATATTTATTGGAAACGATCTGAATGATCTTTTAATCCATGCTGGGATCAGGCGTGAGTCAATGGTTGGAGCACGAATACAATTTCTAAGAAAGACACTTTCTGATAATAAAACACTTTATTTTGTGGCTAATGGAGAGGTGCCTTATGAAGGTTGGATTTCACTGCAAGTTCAAGGACAGGCAGCATCAATTTATAACCCCATGACCGGCGAGATAGGAACAAGCCAATTGAAGACGTCAACTAAAACTACGGATGTGTTCCTAAAATTAACGCCAGGAGAAACGCTTTTCATCGAGGTTTTAAAAGAGAAGGCAGGAAGTCCAGCACCCTTATTCTTGAAGGCGGTGGGGGAACCGTTGCAACTGACTGGCCCATGGTCCATTAGGTTTACTGCAGGCGGCCCACAACTTCCACCACCCGTTCAACTTAATACGTTGATGCCATGGACTTCACTCGATAATAAACTTTGTGAATCTTTTTCAGGCACTGCGACCTATTCCTTGTCGTTTCCGAAACCAAAACAAAAATCCGGACGCTGGCTGCTCGATTTAGGAACCGTCGACGAAAGCGCGGAGGTTATTCTTAATGGACAATCACTGGGTATTGTACTTGGCCCGAAGTATCAATTATACATCGATGATTCTATGTTTAAGGAGAAGAACGATCTGCAGGTGAAAGTATGTAACCTTATGGCTAATCGTATTTCGGACATGGATAAAAAAGGAATTTTTTGGAAGAAATTTTACAACGTCAATTTCCCTTCACGCAAAGCTGAAAACAGGAAGAATGGGCTCTTCGATGCATCACATTGGACGCCGAAAACTTCCGGTCTGACCGGGCCAGTATTACTCTTTGGGACCGTACCCTTTTAATTAGGGAAATCGATAGCTCAGTCATGATATCCCCCTTTCAAACGAATGCAAGGGTGCCGGTCGCAACCGTTTGTCTGCGTTGTAACTCGCTTTAAATCAATAAATTACCTTTGAACGATTTTTTTTCATAACACTACAGGACAGTATTTGAAAAATTAGCTATACTTTTGCTTAAAGTGTGCAATCGATTGCGCATCTTGTACCCAAAATTTAACCAATAATTTAAAACGCAAACCCTACCCTATGTCATCATTCTACTATCCCGATTCTCCACCGAAAATCTTGTTGGAAGTCTTGAAAATCAACTTCAATTCCCTCGGAAGAAAAGTTGGTGATGCTCCCGTTCTGTGCGGTCCTTCTATTGTTGGAATCCACATTTCATTTACGCAGAATCTATAATATTAACCCTACCTATATGAGAAGATTACTACCAAAAGTATGGTGGATAGCCATGTGCAGCATCTCGATCTGCGGCTATTCACGAGATTTAACTTTCTACGAGTCCACATCTGAATCATCACACAACCTAACCTTTTTTCAATCGGTCACGATTTCAGGTAAGGTGTTAGATGAGGCTGGTTTGGGGATGCCAGGTGTTAACGTAATTGTGAAAGGTACCTCTAACGGAACCACGACAGATGCAGAAGGTGCGTACAGGCTTAGCGTTACGACGGAGCAGGCTGCGGGCACCCTGGTGTTTTCATTCATAGGTTATTCACCTCAAGAACAACCTATTAACAACCGGTCAACCATCGATATTTCTATGGTGGCGGACGTCTCCGAACTTACTGAAGTTGTTGTAGTGGGTTATGGTACGCAGGAAAAACGAGATGTAACGTCTTCAATATCGTCGATTAATGGAGACGCCATTACCAAGATCCCAACAGGCAACGCGATGGAAGCGATGAAGGGGCAAATTGCAGGTGTTGACGTTTTGTCGCAGGGCGGCAGACCCGGACAACCATCAACTATCACCATTAGAGGAAGAAGGTCACTCACTGCCTCTAACGAACCGCTCTTCGTAGTGGATGGTATTCCGATGATATCTGGAGGTGTTAATGCTATCAGCGATTTTAATCCTGCCGATATAGCTTCTGTCGAAGTTTTAAAGGATGCTGCTTCTCAAGCAGTATACGGCTCAAGAGGTTCCAATGGTGTCATTCTCATTACTACCAAACGAGGCGAGCCCGGCGTAACATCAGTTAATTTTTCAACCAGCTATGGTGTATCCGAAGCGTGGAAAACAATTCCAATGATGAACGGGACAGAATTTGCTGACCTGAAGAGAGAGGCAAACCGTGTTGCTGCAAACGGGCAATCAGGAAGAGCGGCTTGGGGAGATGTGGGATCGACCATTCCTGCGGATGCAGCAGTTTTTAATGATGCTGTTGAATTAAATTCTGTTCAAAATGGGTTATCCACCGACTGGCAGGATCTGATTTATCAAAAAGGATCGCAATTAAATCAACAATTGAGTGTATCAGGCGGGACAGACAAGACGCATATACGTTTGTCTTTCAGCAATTTTCAAGAAGATGGTCTGATCGAAGGCACAGATTTGAAACGGTACACGGGACGCATCAACGTCGATCATGATATTAGCAATAGGTTTAAAATAGGGGTATCTACACTGTTTTCGAATTCTGTGAACAACTGGGGTTCCGGTTCTGTAATCTCGGAAGCTGTCAATCAGACTCCCTTGGGTTTGCCATACGATGCGAACGGCAACATCATCTTTTTACCCATATCCGACGGTATACGTTCCAATCCGTTGAGCGAATTGGTTCCGGGAAAACGCATTGATGAACGGACGATTAACCGTATCTTTTTTACAGCTTTTGCGGAAGCAGAAATAATCAAGGGACTTAAGTTTAAATTTCTAATCGGCCAAGACACGTGGCACTATCAGCAAGGTATTTTCGAAGGACAATACACCAACACGCGGAAAAATGGAACACCAGCTGCTTCGTTGTGGAAGGGTAAACAATGGGGATATACCATGGAGAATTTGCTCACCTACAACAAATCGTTTGGGGAGCATGATCTTGGACTCACATTCTTGCAAAGTGCTGCTGAGCAGAAATACGAAAGTAGCAACATGGCGGCTGCGAATTTACCTTACGAATCTGCCACCTGGAACAACATTGGGCTCGGAACGATTACAGGATACGGTTCAGACTATGGACAGTATCAGCTGTTGTCATACATGGCGCGTGTAAATTATTCATACAAAGGTAAATACTTGTTTCAAGCCAGCATGCGTTGGGATGGTTCTTCACGTTTGGCTGAAGGAAACAAATGGGCACAATTCCCTGGCCTTTCGGTAGGCTGGAGAATAAAAGATGAAGGTTTCATGTCAGGTGCAAATGCCGTCACCGAATTGAAATTAAGAGCTTCTTATGGAAAGGTGGGAAATACGGCTGTTGCTCCATACAGAACACAAGGTACGCTACTCCAATCGTTATATGATTGGAATAACGCGGATGCAAAAGGTTTCCGCCTGGATCAGATTGCTAGCCCTGATCTGGGGTGGGAGTATTCTGAATCATTTGATGTGGGACTTGATTTCGGTTTCTTCAACGGAAGGTTAAGTGGTTATGTTGACTATTATCAGACATCGACGGGTGTCTCTCTCATCCTGAATCGTCAGCTTCCTCCTACGTCAGGTTACGCGTCCATCACACAAAATATTGGTGGGACTGAAACACAAGGTTTTGAAGTCACGCTGAATGGAACGATCGTAGATAATCCAGATGGTTTAAAATGGACTGCTGAATTCAACTTAGGTAGCTTAAAGGAAAAGATCGTTGACCTTGCGCTGAGAGGACCCAATGGCGAAAAAATCAACGACGTTGGAAATAGCTGGTTTATCGGTGAGCCCGTCAGAGTATTCTATGACTACAATAAATTAGGCATTTGGCAAGTTGAAGAAAAGGATCAGGCAGCAGTATATGGCCAGTTCCCTGGTGAAATAAAAGTTGAAGATATCAATGGAGATGGAAGAATAGATCTTACCAATGATAGAAAAGTACTTGGCAACGATTTGCCTAGTGCTTATGGGGGATTTAACAACAAATTCAAATTCAAAGGTTTTGATTTTGAGTTCTTCTTCTACTACAGACTTGGCTTCATGATCAGAAGTGAATTCAGCAATGGCCAGGCAACCATGCAAGCAAGGTACAATAACCTTAGAGTTGACTACTGGACCATCGATAATCCAACCAACGATTATCCAAGGCCTAACAAGAATCAGGAGAATATAACTTATGGTTCGTCGCTTCAGTATATGGACGGAGGTTTTATAAAGCTTCGTAATATTACTTTGGGCTATAGCCTTCCCATGAACATCATACAAAAAATGCACATGAAGAAGCTCAGGATCTATGCAACGGCACAAAATCCCTGGGTATGGTCAAACTACAAGTTATTTGATCCTGAAAGAGCAGGCAATGTCACTTCGGGTGAAATGCCTTCGGCAAGATTATTCTTAGGTGGAATTGAAATAGGCTTTTAATGCTAAAACCTAAAAAAGAAATGATTATGAATATTCATAAAAAAATTAACGCGATACTCATCACAATTTTCGTGATAGCATTAAGTACAACATCGTGCAGCGACTACCTGGACGAGACGCTGGTTTCCGGCGTTTCAGCAGGAAGTTATTACACAACCCCTGCCGGGTTGGAAGACGCTGTGGATGCAACCTATTCGTTCCTACGTATGATTTATAGTGAGGAACGTGCGTATATGATGTCTGTATTTGGTACAGACACCCATACCAACGGTGCCGATGGAGGCTGGAAGTCATTCAATTATTATGACAACGGCTTAAACGCCGGGGCTGCAATTTTGCAGGAGCAGTGGACCTTTTTGTATCAAGGTGTCAACCAGGCGAATTCTGTTTTGAATCGCTCAGAACAGATCACGGGCTTGGATGAGACTATTAAATTACGACGCCAAGCTGAAGTTCGTTTCTTGCGTGCCTTCTATTATTTTTATTTAGTGCAAACGTGGGGTGATGTGCATTTTAGTTTGGAAGAAACCCAGGGCGCTCAGGTAACAGCTAACACGACGCCACAGGCTACGATCTATTCTGACGGAATTATCCCTGATCTCGAATTTGCCATCGCCAATTTGCCTAATACAACAAGCGACTATGGCCGGGCAACAAAACCTGCCGCTCAATTTCTTTTGGGAAAAGTGTTGTTAACACGTGGTTATAAACAATTTGCAAATCCAAGTGATTTTGCCACGGCTGAAACTTTATTAACGAATGTGATAGCTGACTACAGTTTTGCGTTGGTTCCTTCGCATAAAGATCTGTGGGACCAGGACAAACAATTGAACAGCGAAGTAATTTGGGCTATCCAATTTTCTACTGACCTTATCTTGAACGGTGGCGACACAGGAATAGGAAATCGTGGTCATTTGTACTTTGGAATGGAATACGATGTTCAGGCAGGTATGATCAGGGACATTGCAAACGGACGGCCGTTTAAGAGATTCAGACCTACCGATCACCTGATCGATATGTGGGCAGCCAATCGCGACAATGATCAGCGCTATGAGGATACCTATAAGCATGTTTGGATTTGCAATGACAACAGAACCTCCGGTAATGGTATACCATTATGGAAGCAAATCCATGTTGACAAGGGTGCAAAGAAAAAAGATGGATCTCTGGTAACAGCCGCCGATATTGGCAAGAGAAGAATCGAAGTTGGGGATACAGCGCTTTATATTCCAGGTCCTGGCAAGGATGCAAAATGGCTGGCAGATGAAAAGTTGAAAGTAAGATACACGGTTATCACGCGAACTAAGGCTTCTTATCCTGGAAGTACACTTCCGACGTCTGACCCTAACTATTATCCGGCTGATCCATTCTTCTACAACGAGCGCTTGTTTCCGACGATCGCGAAATTCTTCGATCCTAGAAGGCCAACAATTCAATGGGAACGCGGATCTCGCGATTGGTTCGTGATGAGATTAGCGGATGCCCGATTACTTCGCGCTGAAGCACGGTTCAAACAAAACAAACTTCAAGAGGCAGCTGACGACATCAATGTTGTAAGAACAAGAGCTGCAAAACCTGGAAAAGTTGCGCAAATGCAAATTACCGCGGCTGACGTTACTATTGATCGTATTCTTCAGGAGCGCGCCTTAGAGTTGGATGCTGAGCAAATGCGTTGGTTTGACTTGAACAGGGTTGGAAAATTGGTTGAATATGTGACGCTGTATAATGCTCAGGCGCACTCGGGAGGAACTTTAGCGGGGGCTACCAACATTAAGGATTTCCACGTTTATCGACCTATACCACAAGCTCAAATTGATCGAACGCTTGGCGGCTATGGTCAGAATCCTGGTTACTAGTGACATAGGAGTAAAGGATATTAAATTCATTAAAACAAAAGGATGGCCGGGAAACTAGTTTCCCGGCCCCTTTTGTTTATTATCACATCAGCTTGTAATAAAGAACCTCTCGAATCACAGATCAGGCAATGTGTTATTGCTTCACAAAGCAAATTTTTTAGATGATGATGAAATTACCGGCGTATATATTTTTGATTCTCTCACTATTTCAATGCTGTACAAATTCAGGTAGGGATGCAAGAGAAGTAGACACGGCCGAGCCTTCGGGAAAAGACAATATGGCTTATAAGTGGGGGAAAATTTCTTTGGAGTGTACGGCAAATGATACGGAGAATTTTAAGCCCAGGCCCACTGTAACCTCACGTATTTTGGCGCTCATATGGGTGTCGGTCTTTGATGCCTGGAGCCGCTATGACACAAAGGCAACTCCTTTATTTTTAACTTCCGTTGATCGGCGGCCATCAACAGATCATACGTTGCGAAACAAAGAAATTGCAATTAGTTATGCGGCTTACCGAGCGATGCTTAGGTACTACTTTTCTGACTCCTTATTGTTGCGAAAAAAAATGATTGAGTTCGGTCTGGACCCCGATGATACTTCCGAGGATCCAACAACAGCGGTAGGCATTGGCAACTTGGCGGCGAGGATGGTCATCGAAAAACATCTCCATGATGGCGCCAATCAAATGGGAGACATGCCTAACTCTCAGGGTATTGCTTACGGAGATTACACCGGCTATCTGCCCCTTAATAGCGCGGACGAAATGAAAAACGTTTCCAGATGGCAGCCAAAATATTTTTCAGACGGAAAGGGAGGAAAATTTGCGCCCGGATGTCTGACACCACATTGGGGAAAAGTAATTCCGATTGCGCTTGATTCGGCTAGCCAGTTCAGATCTCCTCCACCACCAAAAATCGGATCAAAAGAATTAATTGACGAAGTCAAAGAGGTTATCGGGTTGCAATCCAACCTAACCAATGAGCAAAAGGCGCTCGTTGAATTTATGCGCGATGGACCGAAATCAGTCCAGCAAGCTGGCCACTGGTTTATCTTTGCTCAAAACGTTTCGGTGCGAGATGAGCATACGTTGGACGAGGATGTAAAAATGTACTTCCTTGTTGAAGTAGCAGCCATGGATGCATTCATCGCCTCCTGGGACACGAAAATGTATTACGACTTTGCACGACCCTACGCATTAGTGCATGAGTACTTCCGCGACAAACAAATCAAAGCATGGGGTGGACCCGGTGTTGGAATGATTCAAGTAAAGGGAAGTGATTG
>Ga0111539_10005655_pt1 | contig 16169 bp, 20 predicted proteins | sample RhiMethybrSRZTD1_FD_79667 | JGI IMG/M metagenome (GOLD analysis project Ga0111539, IMG submission 79667) | Populus rhizosphere microbial communities from Tennessee, USA - Rhizosphere MetaG P. TD hybrid SRZTD1 (version 2) (version 2) | ecosystem: Host-associated > Plants > Roots > Rhizosphere >... | reverse complement strand
ATTTCCTGATTATGACGACCCCAACAACATCAACAAAAGTGCATATGATGTTTTATATTCTTTTAATCGTTGGCCTACATGGATGTGGGCTAATAAGGAAATAATGGAATTGGTTGAATGGCTTAAATTATATAATGATAAAAAGAAGCAAGTACAAAAAGATAGTAGCAATTCTAATCTCATTTCCACAAAAAAACTTATTGGGTTTTATGGTCTAGATTTATACAGTTTATGGGAATCCATGGAGGCGATTATAAAATATTTAGAGAAAATTGATCCAAAGTCAATTAAAAATGCTATTGAGGCTTATAACTGCTTTGAACCCTATGGAAAAGACGTAAAAAATTATGCTCGTGCAACCGTATTCGTTCCTGAAAATTGTGAAGATGAAGTTATTGAAATGTTATCATCTCTACGCAAAAAGATGTATGATTATAGTAAAAGAGATCATGGAAATAGAGAAAAAGAAGAAGAATATTTTAATGCAGAGCAAAATGCCATTACAGCAAAGAATGCGGAGTTCTATTATCGGACTATGATCAGAGGAGATGTACAATCATGGAATATACGGGATACTCATATGATGGAAACTCTTGAACGCCTCATCACATTTCATAATGATAAGAATAAGGAAAAAGGTAATTCGAAAGCAATCGTGTGGGCACATAATACACATATTGGAGATGCAAGAGCAACAGATATGTCCAAAGATAATATGATAAATCTGGGACAACTAGTACGTGAACGAAAAAATAAGAATAATACAGTATTGATTGGATTTGGAACATATAAGGGAAGTGTAATTGCTGCAAAACAATGGGGTGAAAAAATGGAACAAATGGAAGTACCTCCTGCTATAGATGAAAGTTGGGATAATATTCTTCATAATCTTCAAAGAGAATCTATTGCTGCTTCTGCTACTAATAATAAATTAATTATTTTATCTTATGAAAGTGATAATAATAATATCTTTGATAATAAAACAAACAATAACACCTGGAGAGGGCAAAGAGCAATAGGTGTGGTTTACAATCCACAATACGAAAAATATGGAAATTATGTTCCTACTGATATACATTCAAGATATGATGCTTTCCTATTTATTGATGAAACTCATGCATTACATCCTATGCATATGCAAACTATAAAAGATGAAGATCTTCCTGAAACTTTTCCTACTGGACTGTAAATAATAAATGCATCAGACATCTACCTCAAAAATGATCTACATTATTCATTTTTTAATACGAATAGAAATGAATTTTATGTGACGAATTCCATTTTTGGAATTTGTCGAACTATTTTTAATGTTCAATATCATTATAAAGTATTAGTTGCTAAATATTGGTGAATTATCTAAAAAATGCTGCCATTTCAATATTATAATATAATTGACGCTATTGTTTATCTAGTTGCTGCTATAATTCCAGCTTACTTTATTTTAAAATCAAGAAACAGTATCAATAATAACAATAATCTTAGAAAATTAACCATAATACTTATTGGTTTTATTTTGCTGCAAGTTATCTACCACATTGTTGGAGCTCTTGGCTTTAGACTATTGGCAAAAGGATTCCTTGAACCATTATCGATTGCGGCATTGCTTTTGTTTGGAGTAATGTATCTTATAAGTACGTTGAAAACAAAAAAACAACAACAACAAGAGAAGGAGGAATTTAAGACATGATAAATATATTTGAAAATAACAATACTGTCAGTTCTTCTTATTTTCTGCATTCTATGAATGATCTTACATTGATCCTATCATTGATACCATTAATCATATTCATATGGCTTGCAGTCCGCTCCAAGAGCATTAAATCATTCCAATTCCAAATATCAATATTTATTGCAGTTTATCTTTTAGGAACAATAATAGAGAATAGTAATAGAATTACGATATTTTCAACTTTGCCACCAAACATCGGATCGCAAATTCATGTTGGCTCTGCAATCTTTTTCACTATTATGATGTGGTTCAGATTCTACTATGCAGAAAAGAGAGGAAAAAAGATGATTGAAAGTGACATCGATGATAATGATGATAAAAGCACTAAACGTAGCAACAATAATTGATGGTTATTATTTATTATTTTCATTTCTCTGATCATCATTCTAATGAATAAAACCGTGCCATCGTCTTTTTTACAATATCAGAATTCTCTTCAGCTTCTACAATCACGTTATTGCTTTCGTATTTAACGTTTATAGATTTGAAAACACTATAGTATAAACTAAATTTCTTTCCTTCTGGTGTAATAATAATTTTATCAACTCTAACAAGTCCTTCGTTAATTAGCCAATTAGTTTTTCTATAGCATGTAGTATGTGCAATATTATTTTCTCTTGTAATATCTGCAATTGATTTAGAATGATACATAACAGAATCCAAGATTTTCGTCATTTCTTCATCAGCCAAAGCAGATAGGATTACCCTCTTTGCGCTTTGGCTTTGAATTATCATTATTCTCTGATTTATTGTTACTTAATTCACATTTAATAGATTTAACTATTATAGATACAATAATAAGTAATAATTTTTTGGTAAAAATACTCATTATAAGCAGGGTCATAAGTTGTTTAAAGTCATTTAAATTCTCGCTTTTTTTTGTATCATTAGACGAATTCCATTTGTGGAATTCAGAGATGGAATTTGTCTCCTTGTTTATATGAAAACTAGAACATAAAGATGATGATAATAAAATGAATCAAAAAAAAATAACAACCTCAAAACAAGCACAGCTAATGGCTGTAGCAGTAATAGCTGCATCAATAATAGTAGTAGCATCTATGATAAGTGGCATCAACAATAGCCAAAACCTACAAAAAGCAATGGCACAAGAATACCATCCATCAGGAACAACCACCACCACCACTACAACTGAAACAGCAAACGAGTATAAGACTGCATCAGTAGGTAGTAGCGGTAATAGTTCTGGCACAACAGAAAAAACAGTTAACCCAGATCAAACAACCAGCAAGGAATTCTGGATAAATACAGTACACTTTGATGGAATGACAAACATAAATGCGGCCATAAAGTGTGATACCTGTCCTCAAAATACTCCATTACATCCAGCAGAGCAACCTCCTGTAAATTCAACTATACCAACTGGAGGAGGAATTAAGGTAACAGAACCAAATAAAGCAGGAGCGTGGGACTTTAGATCATTTGCATTCGCTCCCGCTCAAATAGTCGTTAACCAAGGCGATAAAGTCACTCTCCATTTTGTAGGAGTACAAGGAGCACATCATGTAGTTACTGTAGATGGAATAGGAACTTTTGAACTTAAGAGAGGACAAATCAATACTGTTTCATTTGTAGCAAGCAATCCAGGAATCATAAATTATGTATGCCATGTGCACGCGCCTAATATGGTTGGTCAAATATTAGTGCTACCTAAAGCAGATGTATGAACATGATACGAATAGAAACAGCAAAAACAATAACTAATAGTTGTTATGTAGGTAAGATAATACATAACAAACCTTTCCTCATTTTTCCTACATCATCATCCTTATCTATAAGAGAAGTGTCTTTGTGGCTAATTTCAAACATTATTACAGGATAAATATTTTCATTATAAACTTAAATTTCTTATTGTAAATGTTAGCCATTGATGAATAGGCAAAATTATACTAATTGATTTTAAAGATGCTTATAGAAAAAATTTTTTTTTAATGTAACTTTTCAACAACTATGGAATATAGAATCGAAAACTAATGATAATATGTTATTAGATGTGAAAGTTACTAAAATATAACTAGATAATAAAAAAATTGGTTCTTAAATTTTTAGTTATAATATTATAAACGGTATATCTAAACCAATCTTTTGAATTAACCGAATAATTTAATATTAGCAGATAAAACCACATTTGATGGGACGAAGGTTCGACTTCCAATCCTAGAATATTGAATTGCTTTTATTAAATAAATCCACCATTGAGATTCTGATCACAGTGTATAATATTTAAAAATAATTATTTATATTCCACTACTATCAGACTTTTTAATCTCTATAGTGACTTTGTCTCCTACCCTTAATCCCGATTCTTCATATTCTCTTATACTTAATTTGAATGTAGGTGATTCGCCTAAATTCATATTTTTACCAAACATCTTTGGGAGGTTTTTCATTAGGTCTTCTGGTGAGGTAAAGTTCATACCCATTCCTCCAAATGGAGATTGCTGTTGTTGATTTTCTTTTCCAAGAGTTTTAGTATCGCTGAATACAACATAAACAAAAGGAGTTTTTTCATCTTGAGATGCCTCAATTTTAGATACTATAAATTCATTCTTCATACATTAAATATATTATTCACTTATTATAATTCTTAGTTTATAAATTGTCTTAACTCTACAAACAATAAAGAATGAGGATTACAAATAGAGGTAAAGATCATATTTTTAACTGATATAACAGAACTAATATTCTGCTATTACTATAGTATAACAATTTTTAATTATTAAGATATTTAAAATAAAACTAATTTATTATCAAATGTAATATAAGTTTAAAATTATAATAAAAAAGTAATTGTTTTCTACAGGTTATGACTTTCTTAGTAGTAATTTTAAATTTAAGTAATCATAATATAAATATCATATTAAAAACATTAATAATATATTGTAATTAGTAGATTTTAAATAAAATCTCTTTTATATAATTTCATGCAAAAGAATTGTGAGCATTTTATGGGAATTCAAGAAGATGAACAAGTTAATCCACATACCAAAGGATGTGAAGAGTGTGAAAAAGAAGGTTCTAACTGGGTAGCATTAAGAATGTGCCTTTCATGTGGACATGTTGGATGTTGTGATTCTTCGCCTGGGATTCATGCAACTAAGCATTATGAAAATACAGGGCATCCTACAATGATTGCACTCCCAGACAGATCATGGAAATGGTGTTATATACATAAACAATATGGGGAATAGTCTTCTTCCTTCCTTACCAACCTACTTTCTTATACAATCAAGATAACTTTGAATTAAATCATTATAAAATTTTTGTATGTAAATTTTCTAGATTTGATAAATGTATCTGAATTTTCAGTTATTATATCATCTATTAATTTTAATAATTTATCTCTATTACTAATTAAATTGCTATACATATTTTCAATTTCAAATGAATATATTAAAACTCAAAGAGGTATAATATATAAAGACATATTCCATATCCCTAAAAGGTTAGAGAAACATTTTGATGGTGATACTCTCTTTTTTAATATAACGAAATAGGAAGCAATACAAAATGAGATTAACATAATCAAATTGACAAATAAGTTGCTGTATCTTAGGCCAGACAAATTCAACAAGCCGCTGTAGATAATTCAAGCAATTTTTGATGTGCTTACCATTTCCATTTTTATGTTTTCAATCAATGTCTCGAGTATCTCTATCAATCTTTTCCTTTGTGCATTATCAGATGAGCTCCAGTTATTCTTATCTGCACGTTTATGAGCCAATTTGTATTTCAGTCCTATCATTGAAGTGGTATAGTTATTCGCGTCAAGTTTTTTCACATTTTGGTTTGCAAGGATGTACCAATGATACTCTGTTCCGACAGGAACACCTGAACCTTCTGGTGCATTGCCTGCTCTTCTTTTGGTAACATTATAGCTAAACTGCCATTTATCGGGAGTCACCTTTTTTTCTTTCCATTCGCCCTTATCATAATACCATTTGTGAGTTCTGCCTACTCTCATTCCGGTATAATTTTTTCCTTGAAATTCTTTGAATTGATTATAAGATTTTGAGATATCTTTTTTAACTCCATTCTTCTTTTTTTGATTGCTTTCTTGTTGCATGCTCTATTCTGTTAAAAAAAATATTTAATGGTTTTATGCAAGCCAGTTAGAATAAATTCTTATTAACTACATTTATTTAGTGAAATTAATGTTACATAATAATAAACCTAACAGTAAAATATTTGTTTATTTGGTCTTTTTTGGAATAATCTTTATTCTCTTTGGAAATACACAGATAAATTTGTTCCAAGTTTACTCTCAAGAAGAACCTCAAAATCAAACCAAACAAGTCTATTGTTCTGACTGTTAAGTTGTTTGGTGAAACCTACAAGTGGACAGAAGACGATGACAATAAATTTGTTAATCCAACTTTAAATTTAACTTCAGGAGTAGACAATCAAATTACTGTAAAAAGTTTGCAAAATGATTCTGAAGAACATGTAATAATAAAGGCAGTACATCTGATGGAGATAAAAAGGAAATAGTAACAAGTGATGAAATAAATGTTGGTTCATCTGATGCGATTAAATTTAATCCAGAATATGTCCAGGATGAGGATTATCAATCCTTTGAATATTACTGTGAATACCAACAGACACAATGAGAGGAAAGATACCAACAACACAATAAATTAGTATATTTTTCATTTATTTCTACAATTAAAGTCGGATTTTACTGAATGTTTTGTTACTCTTTCTTCTTCTCTTCTTTTTTTTCGATCTCTAACATTAATCTTCTTCACAGAAGGGATTGTAGATTTAGCATTAAGATTTAAAGATATGTAAAAAAGATAATAAAAGTAAAGATTCTTTAGAGATAGTTGATCATTATACCATATCAAAATAAAGGTAATAATAATTTTATAAAACTAATATGATGTCATGTTTTAATAATTAAAATACCAATTTAAAAAAATGCAAATAAATCTCTCATGTTTAGCATGTAAAATCCAAATATCAATAATAAAATGATTTAGGGAATTAATTAGATAAAATATTAAATAATTTGTAAATTAATTAATTCCAAAAATCATTATTTTAATATTTGATAGTAGAATCGACATTTGATGGAATAAGGGTTCAAGTCCTATCTCAGATTTATTCTTACTAAAAAATAGTAAATCCTGCAATTGAGAATATTTTATTATTATTTGCATATATATACACTTTGTTCTAACATTTTAGGTTTTTTATCATTCTTTATAAATTTCCAATTGTTAGCATCTTTTACAGCATCGGTCTCACATCTTGAAATTTTCATAACTGTCTCATCTACAATGGGATACATTATAGAATGAGGAAATGGTGAATGACCTAAACCAAGTGCATGACCTATTTCATGTTTAATTATACGTTCTAGGATGGTTTGGTTTAATTCTGTTCCATTAAATGTTTTTGAAACTGAAATTTTTACATAATCTATGAATCCATTTTGATCAAAATAAATTCGTGCTTGACCACCTTGGTTAACATTTCCTTTTTTAAATTTTATTTTTATGTCTGCTATATTATTATTTTTGACATTTTTAAAATAGACTTTATTTAGATTATTTTCCCACTCAGAAAATGCTGACTCAGTAATTTTTTTAAAATCTTTGTCACCTTTTTCTATATTATACGTCAACAAACCATCTTTTAATTCTGTCCCCCATGTGCAACAGAGATCTATCTTTTCATTTTTTGAATTTTGGGCACTAATCTCTTTATAGTATATAAATGACAAAGTAATACTGAGAGCTAGGAAAATCAAAATAAAAGTTGAATAGTTTGAGTTTAATTTAATTATCTGCTTTAACATTTTCTAATGTTTCTAAAATTTTCATTTATATGATACCTTAATTGAAATTCATTCTTAATTACATTATAATTATTTTCTTTCTCTATCGATCTATCATTATTTTGTGCGAAAATATGAAATTTTTTTAAATTAAAGAAATGTTTAGAATTTATAGTAATAATTATTTTGATAATATTATTATTATGTTGAGGAATAAAAGGAGAAAATAAAAATATTAGAAAATTATGATACTTTTTTATTAGATTATAATCTTCTTCCATATAGTATTAATACGTATCTCTATTTAAAACATTTTACGTCTTTTCTTACTATAGGAATAACTAGAGTACTTAACAACTATATATCTCAAAATAAATCATATAGTAGATGATAAACTATTATAATAGTAATAATTTTACTTTGCATATTATACAAAATTTTCTTAATATAAATTATTTTTATAAATTAAAATAATATTAGTGACGACCGAATGATGCATCTTCTTTTACATTATAGTTTTTATTAATAACTTGGTTATTGAATTCTTTCATCTTAGTTTGCAAGTCATATCATCTACTTTCTAATTGTGATAAATTCAGAAAAGTCATATGTTTTATCTTTACTTAGAAATTCTATAAACCACCGAATGTAGTTGCAGGATTAGAGTCCCAATCCTACAATTAATTTTTGTTTGTTTTCTTTCTAATTTCTAATTTTTCATGGTATAAGAAAAGTATTTGATTAAGAATATTCATAATCTTATAAAATTCTAATTGAGTCAATCTGCAAAGGAGTGGTCTAATGCTCAAAATGCTCTTGAATATCTGAATGTATCTGATAGTCTTCCCGCATCGTTCAGAAGGTGAGGCAGTTTTATTTGAACATATTACTAAAGATACGAACAGAATATTAGATCTAGGCACATGAGATGGAAGACTGATTAGATTAATAAAGAAAAATAGACCAGATATAGAAGCAGTAGCCTTAGATGTATCTCCAACTATGCTTAAAGCTGCACGAGATCACTTTGCTAATGATTCAAAGGTTAAGGTTATAGAACATGATCTTAGTTTACCACTGCCAGATCTAGATTATTTTGATGCTGTCATTTCTAGCTTTGCTATCCATCATTTAAAACATGAACAAAAAAAGTCACTTTATGAAGAATTTATGACATACGTAATCCAACTGGAGTCTTCTGTAACCTTGAACATGTAGCATCACCATCAGTTGAACTTCATGTTCGTTTTCTTAATGCCATAGGTTATACACCAAAGAAAGAGGATCGAGCTAATAAGTTACTGCCTATGGAAACACAGTTAGGGTGGCTTAGAGAAATAGGATTTGTAGATGTAGATCGTTATTGGAACTGGCTTGAAATGGCTCTTTTAATAGGATATAAGGCCATAAGTTATAATACAAAAACTATTAACTTATTAGTAAATTATATATTTATGGTATTGTAGAAATTTTAACAAATTACATTTTAATATTTTATATGGTTTTAAATCTAAATAACGATCACTTTAAAATTAAAAATACACAATGAGATATAGATAATTTTAATAGATTATTATAATAATAATTTTAGGAGATTTTATGATATTCAAAGAAAACGAAGAGAAATATCTTTTCATTCTCACTATAACAATTACATTAGTAAGTGGACCATTACAACTTAGTTCATCCTCATACGCTTTTTATGATAGAAATACTACTATTGAACAAACAACGACTACTCATGAATTATATGAAAAAAATAATTCTGATATAAAAGATCTCAAAATAGCATTACTAACTGATGGATTATTTAGTGATACAGGTTGGGGTGCTTTTGCATATAATGCAGCACACTCCTTAGATATAAAATATGGTTATGATATTGATTTTAAAGAAAATGTAGCTATTCCAGATATCGAGATTATATTAAGAGAGTATGCTAATGCTGGTTATGATTTGATTATAGCTCATGGTTTTGAATGGGGGACGCCTGCTATAAAAGTAGCCAAAGACTATCATCATATCAATTTTATAATTTTTACAGGACTTACAAAAGCTACTAATGTAGCTTCTATTTTTCCAATGCAACAAGAAGCAACATATCTATTAGGAGCACTTGCAGCAATGATGTCTAAAACAAATGTTATCGGATTTGTAGGAGGAGAAAAATACCCTAATCTAATTAACATTTATGAAGGTTATAAGCGAGGTGCTCATGATATAAATAATAACATAACAGTATTAGCAACATATTTAGATGAGTGGGATAGTCCAGCTAAAGGAAAAGAAGCTGCTTTATCTCAAATCAATGATGGTGCTGACTTTTTATTACAAGTAGCCGATACATCTGGTTTGGGTGTTATAGAAGCTGCCAAAGAAAAAAAAATATTTGCATTTGGAGCTATTTCTGATCAACATAAACTAGCTCCCAATACTGTTCTTACATCATTTGTATTGGATGAAGAAAAGGCATTTGATCAAGCTATTAAAATGATTCAGGATAGTAACTTTACTGGAAAAGTGTTCAAACCTGGATTGGAACTTTACAAGGGAGCTCCTGGTGACGGGATAGTCTATATAGCTCCATTTCATGATTTAGGGAATAGTATACCAGACAATGTAAAAATAAAATTCAATCAGCTTAAAGAAGATATAGTTCATGGAAAAATCGTTGTACCAGAAATATTTGATCATATTGTAGGTGGATTTAACAAGAATTAAATTTATAAAAAAAGAATTTTATATATATTTCTCTACAGTATTCTTAGTAGGGTAGATGGAAAAGAAGAAGGAATTATACACGATAGAGATTTCTTCTTTAAAAGGAGAAAGGAAATAGGGCTTATCTCTGTGGTTGTAATAATAATCTCTTCATTTAGTTTATTTTTTTATCAACAGAATATAACAGAACAAAATGTTAAAAATAGTATATTTGCTCAATATAAAGATCGTCAAATAGAATCTACTCAAGCGATATCAGAACATATAAGCTCAGATCTTAAATTACTTAAATCGATACTTCAAGGAATTGCAGATTCCAGTCTTTTGCAGCAAGGTCTTCTTTATGGCGATAGGATTGATAAGATGATGCAAGAAAAATTTTCTGAAGTTAATAATGTGACAAAAGTAGATACAATTTTCATTGCAGACAAAGATGATATTGTTAGTTATGAAATCGTTTCAGAAGGTACAAGACGTTTTATAAATATAGATCTTTCATTTAGAGATTATATACAAGAGACAAGAAACACTCTAAAGCCAGTTTTTTCTGATGGATTTAAGGGAATTGATACTATAGAAAGAATTGCATTAGCTGTTCCAATAGTAAATAGTAGTAGTGGAGAATTTATGGGAATAGTTGGTGTAAAAATACCTACCGAATCTTTTTTTTCACTCTATGGAAATATACAAGATACTGGTTCTCAATTCTTAGTTGTCATTGATAAGAAAGGAATTTTACTTGCTGTTGGTGCAGATAAAAGTTTGGTCGGAAAGAATTTTTTTGGTGAATTTGTACAAAACTTTACTAATCATAATCCAATTCTGATGAATCTTACACAAAATCTATTACAAGGCATTCCAGGATATGCAATTTATAATTATGGAAATGGTGAACGATTAACTACTAATGCTCTTGTCTTTATTCAAGGTAAGCCTTTATATTTTATTCAGATAGTTACTCCTACTACTACAATTTATTCAAAAATTAATAATGTGTTGTTTGAAGAGAAGCTAACAATGTTCTCATTAATTGGTGGTATCATTGCTGCAATAACTGCTCTGATAATAGTCCTGATAAAATGGAATAGTATCCTTAATAATGAAGTAAAGAAAAGAACAAAAGAACTACAAGAATCAAATAGAGAAATTGCATTAGCAAATGAAGAACTAAAAGTCCATGATAAAATGCAAAAAGAATTTATCAATGTAGCAGCTCATGAACTTAGAACTCCTATTATGCCTATTATAGGTCTTAGTGAATTACTTTACAATAAAGTTTTAAATAAAAATGAAAATAATTTAAAACAAGAAACACTTAAAGAATATCTCCAAACCCTAGTAAGAAATGCTTATAGATTACAAAAACTTGTTGAGGATATACTAGATGTTACAAAGATTGAAAGTCGAATCTTTAAATTAAATACAGAATTATTTGAATTAAATGAAGTTATATCAAATGTTGTCACAGACTTTGAGAATAATATAAAGAATAAAAAAAGTAAAATCCAGATACTATACGAACCTAATAGAAATAAAATATTTGTTAATGCAGATAAAACAAGATTAACACAAGTCATCTCAAATATACTTGATAATTCTCTTAAATTTACTCAAGAAGGATTTATAATAATTACAACTAGAATAACAACCAAAGAAAAAGATGATGATAAGGATAATAAAGTAATTGTGATAATAAAAGATAGTGGCATAGGTATTGATAATGAGATTTTACCAAAACTATTTACAAAATTTGTTACAAAATCAAATCAAGGTACTGGTCTTGGTCTCTTCATAGTTAAGAAGATTATAGAAGCTCATGGTGGTAAAATATGGGCAGAAAATAATTCTAATGGTATAGGATCTACTTTTTATTTTACTCTTCCTATAGTCAAAATTAGTGAAATAGTAATAGATAGGGGGTAATTTCTTATAACAATGACTAAAAGAATTTTATTGATAGATGATGAACCCGATATTACTTTTACGGTAAAGGATATTTTAGAAGATAATGGATTTAAAGTAGATTCATTTAATGACCCTATTTTAGCATTAAATTATTACAAAGTCAATTTTTATGATCTAGTAATACTTGATATAAAGATGCCAAAAATGGATGGATTTGAATTATATACTAAGATAGGAGAAAAAGATCCTAAAGTAAAAATTTGTTTTTTTACTGCAACTGCAATGTTCACTGAAGAAATTAAAAAAGCACTATTGACATTGGGTAAAACAATCAATGAAGACTACTTTATTCAAAAACCAATCAGAATTGAAGTTCTAATTAAGAAGATAACTTTGATAATTAACAAAAATAAAAAATAAAATGTTTAATTAAATCATTCATAACTTTAAGATACTATCATTGCTATATAATATATGGTAGAACCATTCATGCAAATCTTACTATTATTACATTGTTCCACTTTGAAATGTTTTTTATAAATAAAACCATTTCTGTAACTTATTAAGATGTTAGAATATTAAAATATTAAAAATAGTATGTCCCCCTGAACAGAAGTAAAGGGTTCAAATCTAATCTCATCTATTCTATCGAATTATTAATATAATAAATATAATTTGGTTAATATCTTGTATAAATAGTAATCTTTATCAAATATTTAGAGGTTATTATTACACTACAACCCCGAACTAACCTTGGAGGTTCGAATCCTACTCCTGATATTTTGGATGATGCTTCTTATCTATTCACTATCTTTTTAATAGTTATTAATGTTACAAAAGATACTTTCAAATACTACTACATATATTATTAGTATAATAATAATTGTTATACAAGTTTCAATTCTTTTTTCTAATTGAAAGAAGAAAAGAGAAGAGAGAGGAACAATAAATTAATGCCAATATTACCTGAAACTGACAATAGAGTCAATGACGATCTTGTTCTATGTGAAATTAAAAATAATAATGTCGAAAAAGGTATAGAATGTTTTAGTCACTGGTTATCGATTAAAGATGGTAATTGTGATGAGGAGGATAACAGGAATATCCAATTATCTCTAACTAGATTTGAAAGAGAGAAAAACAAATTATTACTTCATGATAATCTCAACAATTTAGATATTGAGGTTGTTTTTACTGATGATATTCCATTCTGTAACTTATGCCAGCTAGATGATTGTGCACATATAGGTTTCGCTATATGTGCAAAACAAAATCATGATGATTAATTAATATTGTATTATAAAATCATTCGTTAATATTTCTTTATCATGATGGGATTATTCATGATCTACTATTCCATTTAACTTGATAAATTTGAATAAATCTGTATTCTCCTCTATTTTATAATATTTTTTTATATTTTCCAAGGTTTCATCATCATAAATCCTAAGTTTTTTTTAAATTATCTTTTATTATTATTTCATTATTTTCTCTCCTATGTATAATTTTTCAAAACCATCTTAGGTGTTTAAAATTAGTGCTTGTTTTTCTGTGTAATTATTAATAGAACAGAGGATTGATAAAATCTATATATAATTAAAATTAAAATAATAATTTTTTCTTTATTAAATTAAGTCATGCCCAAAAAAGGTCAACAAATTAATAGTTAAGATAATAAAAGTAACAAATAATACTACTTCTTAATAACTCATTAAAGTTATAATATATTGTAAAATAAATGGTATGTAAAGGGATATGTTCCCGCCATAAAGCAATGAGACCTTCTACGGGTAAAAGATATTTGATAGGACAAAAACGTTGTCAAGGTTGTCAAATATTTATGAATTGGCAAGGGTTTTTTTGCCCGTGTTGTGGATGCCGATTAAGAAATAAGCCTAGAAATAAGAAATATGAATACTATCTCATATTAAGTAACAATATCAAAAATAAAAAACTAAATAGATATTAATAAATAAAATCATATTTTACTTAATATTTAACACTAGGATGAAAACTTTATTATTCTAGAGATAGAAAAAATAAGTGAGAGTAAACCGTAATAATTGCTTTATTAATATATTTAGTTGACATAATTCGATAATAGTTGATAGTTGATATTAAAATCCCAAATTTATTAATTATAATTTCAAAATATTTGTTTTATTCGAAATGTAAAATTTTATATTTTTCTTTACATTTATCTTTAATGCACTAAAGTAAAATATTCTGTAACTTTATTTAACTATATTGGCTTTAATTGTTAAAGAGGTTCTGTTTGGAGTTCTTTGGACTGAAAAAACCAAACTAGAGGACATGTATATCAACACATGAGCCTCAATGAACCTCTCTACTAAGTTTCAAATCTTAAAATAATCGAACGAATAAAACTCCATAGTTGTAACAATGCTATTTTTGTGTAATAGATCAGGAGCAGGAGATTATTTGAAATAGAAATTATGTTATAACTTTATATTATTATTATAATAATAAAATATTTAGTCGTAAATTTGTTACATATACTGGCAAACATGAGCAATACTTTACTTTCCTTAATGCAGAAGCATATCATTCTTCTTTAGCAGAATATTTTTAAGTTTACAGAATTTCAGTTAGAAAATAACTTAATCATAGTTAATACTTTATAAATAGAAAAATTAGATGGAGGAATAAATATTCTTCCAAAGAAATGGTGAAAGAGGAATATATTCTTACTATTATTTACAATAATTAGGAACTTCTATACAAATCAAATGCTGATTACCATAAATTGGTCCGCTACCAAAATGATTATTGACCTTAGTCGGTTCTAATAATATACTAATAACACTATTTCCTAATAATGTAATCTGTGTTGAAACATCCTTTACTGGACCTTCTTTCATAGTTACTGTAGAAGTTCCATTGAAGATAGTAGAATTATTACTCGTATTTACAATAGGATCTGCATTTAACTTGAAGTCATATATGGAATGTTTATGTTCACTTGTTCCGTCAGTTTTTATCATATAGAAAGTAGAATTAAATGTTGGAGTTGTTTTAACATTTTCAATTTTATATACCCCTGTAACGATCCATGTTGTTGCCGAATTAACGTCATTTGAGATACTTGATATAGATCCTTTAATTATCTCATTAGTAGGATTTGTCGGATTTATTGAATATACATTGTATAATATATGATTGGTTGTAAAAAGAACAATAAGAGATGGAACAACTACAACTGCTAATGTAGATACTAATAATGTTTGTTTAAGGAATGTTTGTTTGTACATCAAAAAGAAATTTAATATATATTATTTAAGTATTACAATATTATTGGATTATGAGTTTACATTATACTTAATTTAGAAATTAAATAATTTTAATATCTTGATGTAGAACCCACATTTGATGGTTGAGGATTCGAGTCTCATTCCGGCTCACAACTCTAGTAGTCACTTTTAGAAATACTAGTATTAAAAATACAATACCTTTAGAAAAATTGTTGTGACCGATAAGCCAACAGAATTACTATTAGTATGAACATTTCCCATTTTTATGAAAATTGCAATATTCTGACAAGATTTTATTTTTTCTTTAATCAATTTTTACTTGTATATAGTATATATACTTCTTTATTTCAAGTTAAAGAATTCTATTGTATCAAATAATTCTGAAAGCTCTTTTGAAACATGATTTGAAAATATATCAAGAATTTCAAAATCTGAAGCGTGAAATTTTTTAGTACTAAACATAGCTATTACACCAATACATCTATCCTTATGTGTAAGCGGAAATCCTGCAAATGATTGCAATTTTTCTTTCCTTGCCCAATCAGGATATTTTATTCGCTTATCATTTACAATATCATTAGAAATAGTAGGTTTTTTTGTTTTTACAATTGGTCCAATCTTATTCTCATCGATAGAAATAATAGAAAATTCTCCATTGATATTCTTGTATTTTCCAGCACTAAATTTTAATACAAGGTTTCTTTGTTCTTTATCTAATATCCATAGCCTTGCAAATTTT
>Ga0111539_10005651_pt1 | contig 16173 bp, 11 predicted proteins | sample RhiMethybrSRZTD1_FD_79667 | JGI IMG/M metagenome (GOLD analysis project Ga0111539, IMG submission 79667) | Populus rhizosphere microbial communities from Tennessee, USA - Rhizosphere MetaG P. TD hybrid SRZTD1 (version 2) (version 2) | ecosystem: Host-associated > Plants > Roots > Rhizosphere >... | reverse complement strand
TATGTGTCCCTGAAAATGTCCCTGGAAGTTTTGAAAGGTGGGGATGGAAAGCTAAGTTATTGATTTGAAAAGTGGCGGCGTCCGGACTCGAACCGGAGACCTAGGGGTTATGAATCCCCCACTTTCCGCCCATCAATTCCTCATCTAGTTCAAAACACTGACGTTTATCCCAATATTTCGGAGCCGTGCAGACCACTGATTGTGGTAATTTCCAGGACTTTTACAAAGAGTTTTGCCACTAAGGCCTACCTCGATTCCGTGGTTTCCCATCCGGGTCAGGGAGGGCTTCTCCGGTTTCCGTGCGTGTCCTATACCGTCATGCCATCGCTATCACTCCGTCGAGGTGGCGTAGCGCTTCGGTCAGTGTTTCATTACGCCCTGCTGTCTTCACCCTGAACATACGGGTTCGACCCTCGAGATGCAGCCTTTCGAAGCTACCTGTGCGTTCACTCTCGTTACGGCCTAACGGCTCGCAGATACTCTGATAGTATCTTTGTCAGATGGGTTTCAGAGGGTTCGTTTCCTCCGCCCCTGCCATCTTAGCTACCGGGTTCTGACTCTTTCCCGGGTGGGTCTGTTTCGTCTCCCACTGAACACGCCGGCCTTCACCGGACACACATGCTCAAGGCTTTTTTTAAGATGTCGCGCTCCATTTCAACCTGCTTGAGTCGCTGGCGCAGTTGCTCAACTTCCAGCTCAGCGGTTGATTGATTGGCTCGGGCCGCGCGTTTCCATTGGTGGAGTATGTGCTCGCTGATGCCAAGCGCTTCCGCGACCGAGCTCACCGACTGCCCGTTGCGAATCATCATCAATGCCCGTTGTTTGAACTCCCAGTCATACTTGCGTCGGACGGGTTTGCCTTGCTGGACTGATGAATTGGGATCTTTCTTTTTCAACAAAATATATGAAAAACTTCAGCATTTGATCCGAAAAACTACAGTGACCATCTCAGGGCCCCTTCTCCACATTAAGGACTTCCGCCGCCTGATTCGCAGCGATTACCAGAGCAGGGGCGACCAGGAAACTCTTCTCCTGCACTTCATACGCCAGCATCGCTTCAACCTCCCGACGCAATAACGCATCGTCAGCGCAAATCCTGTTGAGGAAACTGGAGCGCCGGGCCATCTCATTTTGCAAGGCCTCGTAACAAATACAGCAGACCTGTTCATAGAGTTTCGGCGTCATTAATCAGGCCCCTCCCCAACTCGCGAAGAAGCCATAGTTTGCCCAAAGTTAAGTCACGCTTGACCGTTCCAACCGATACACCGAGCAGGTAGGCGATCTCTTTTATAGTCAGACCGCCGAAGAAGTGGAATTCCACCACCCGGCTCTGCCTTGAATGCAACGCGGTGAGCTTTTCCAACGCGATATCAAGGTCAATCAGATCCGGGGTGGGGGCGGAAAATACTACTTTCGCTTCTTCCAATGTGACATGTTGCGTTCTGCCACCACGCTTCATGGTTTTCTGCGCAATGGCGTAATTAACCAAAATACGCCGCATTATCTGTGCAGCCACTCCGAAGAAATGAGCGCAGTTCCGCCAATGAACGTTTTGCCAACCAATCAATCGCAGGTAAAGCTCCTGGATGAGGTCGGTGGGTTGTAAGGTGTGGTCGTGGTGTTCCTTTGCAAGATAGCTCTTGGCCAAGCGATGCAACTCAGCATGTACCAACGGGGCGAGTCGGTCGATTGCTTCTCGATCTCCTTCGCTCCATGCTATTAGCAGATTCGTGATCTCAGCGGATGGTTCGCACATTGTGGTTACACATTCTCACTCATTTAAAAACCGCTGTAGCGCTACAATTGTAGTTGCTCTTGTTTCGCCCGAGTGCGTTTATAGTGTGAGCGCTTGTGAGCCTTCGGAGAACAGGGTTGGCGCATTACAGAATGTCAAATCTGCAGCCTGAACGAGCCAGGCGTCCTGTCTAAAAAGACCGCTCGCTGCATAGTGTGAATTACCCCTGGATAATTTCGGTTGTGTTGCAAAAATAGCCGCCTTGTTTTCGATGATGGTAGACTGACCAGCTTCTTAATTTTTGCCGGGAGGCTTGCCGTGATTAAATCCAACCCGTTCAAATGGCGACGCTATGAATCCGAGATCATCCTCCTTTGCGTGCGCTGGTATTTACGCTACACCCTCAGTTATCGCGACCTCGAAGAGATGATGAATGAACGCGGCCTGCCAGTTGATCACACCACGATCTATCGGTGGGTACAAGCCTATGCCCCGGAGTTGGAGAAAAGATCACGACCTCATCTGCGGCCAACCAATGACTCTTCGCGTTGATGAAACCTACGTCAAAATCAAAGGGAAATGGTATTACCTCTACCGCGCTGTGGATTCCACCGGCCAAACGATCGACTTTATGCTCAGCGCAAAAAGAGACGCAAAGGCCGCCAAACGCTTCTTCCGCAAGATGCTCAAGCCTCCACAACATCCGTCTCCGCGAGTGATCAACGTCGATCAGAACAAAGCCTACCCACCCGCCGTCGAAGAATTGAAGGAGGAAGGAATACTACCCTCCGCCTCTCAGTTACGGCGATGCAAGTACCTCAATAACATAGTCGAGCGGGATCACCGATTCATCAAACGCCGAGTCAATCACGGGCTCGGCTTCTTCAGTTTCAAGACGGCGCGGCGGACCATTGGCGGTTATGAGGTCACAAACATGATTCGGAAGGGCCAGGTCGAAGGAATCAGGAAAGGCGACATTCGCGGACAAGTTAGATTCGTGGCCGATCTCTTCAAGGTTGCCGCCTGAACTGAAGTGACGTTCAGCATTTTTGTGTCCCAGCATATTTTTTGCTACACAACCCGATTGCGTGTTCGGAACGTGGCGATAGCTGAGACTGTGAGACTTGTCATTCCCCAGATCTTTTGCGTTCCAAGGGAGGCGTTTCTTCGTCGCGGAGCGACGATTGAAATTAGGCCGGCGTTGATGTTGTTTGAGAATTAAATACAACCATGTGTGTAGGGGCGGGTTTTCCCCGCCCTGTTTGGGATCCAGGCGGTGGGGCGGGGAAAACCCGCCCCTACGTTGGATTGCGCGGTTGCGTTTAATTTTCAAAGGCCATCAACGCCGGCCTAATATCAAACCGTCGCGGAGCGACGAAGAATAAATCAGCGCGCTGATCTGATAACCGCTATGGCAGCCCGCGACGCCGCCGCCTTTGCAGTCGAATTGCGGTCAGGGTCTTTCTCCAGGCGCGCGCAGTCTTCACAGTAATTAACGCGCCGTCGCGTAGCGCTTACTCGCCCCTGAGCGCGATCATCGGATCGACCTTCGCCGCCCGCCGTGACGGGATCCAGCAGGCGAGGAGCGCCGTACCCGCCAGCAACGACGAGACCATGACAAACGTCAGCGGGTCGGTAGGGGTTACGCCATACAGAATCGGCGACATGGCGCGCGTCAGCGTTAACGCCCCCAGGTATCCCAATCCCAACCCTACCAGGGTCAGCTTCAGCCCCTGCTTCGTGATCAGCCAAAAAATACTGCGCGGCTCCGCTCCGAGCGCCATGCGAACGCCAATCTCATATGTGCGCTGAGAGACGGTGTAGGCCATTATCGCGTAAATGCCGGCCGCCCCCAGCAGCAGGGCGATGCCGGCCAGCGCCGCCATCATAGCCGTCATGATCCGCTTGGGCGAGGTTCGTTCATGTATCAGCTGTTCTATCGTTTTGAGATTGAAGATCGGTTGGTTGGGATCGAGGTTCATCACCTCACGGCGCGCGGCTGCGGCCATCAATATGGGTTTAGTAGTTGCGCGCATTGCGATTCCCATACCAGATTGTGGATATTGGGTATGAACAAGGTAGAGAGTCGGCAAGGAGATTTGATCGATATCGTTGTTTTTCATGTCACTTACTACGCCGACGATCTTCGACGGTCTCTTCGTCTGCCCGGAATGCTTAATCTGTTGTCCGATGACCTCCTGATCGGGAAAGAACCGGCGGGCGGAGGTCTCATCGATTATCACGACGTCAGGGGCCTGTTCAGTGTCACCGTCGTTGAAATCGCGACCACGCCGCAGAGGGACCCCGACGGCCTTGAAATATCCAGGCGTCACGATACGTATGTTTACAATCGGCTTTTCGTTTTCCTCTAACGGAGCCTGTCCAACGACTTCAAAAGTGGTATAGGCGCCGCCTCCACTCAGCGGGAGTGCGTCGATCGCCCCCGCCGCTTCAACTCCCGGCAGAGCTTCCAGTCGCTTGACCAATCTTTCGTAAAAATCGCCGCGTTTCGCCCCCGGGCGCCGTTCTTGGGACAGTTCGAGCTGAAAGCCGAGCACATTGCGAGGGTCAAACCCGAGGTCGTCTCGAAGCATCGTCACAAAGCTGCGAACCATCAGCCCCGCGCCGATCAGTAACATCAGCGCCAGGGCCACCTCGACCACGATCAGCGCGCCGCCGAAACGACGATGCGAGCCTACGGACGCTCCCCGAGTCATCCCCTCCTTCAACGCTCCGTCGATGTTCGGCTTACTAGCCTGCCATGCCGGCAGCGCCCCGAAGAGCAGGTTGGTCAGCATCGAGACCAGCACAGTGAACAGGAGCGCCGCCCGATTTACTCCCAAATGGTCAAAGCCGGGAATGGATTTAGCAAACTCTTGAGGCATGCTGTTTCGCAACAGTTCGACCGCCCATACGGACAGGAATAAGCCGATGACTCCGCTCGCGAGCGCCAGCAGCAAACTCTCCGTCAGCATCTGGCGGATCAACCGCCGGCGCGACGCGCCCAACGCCAGTCGCACCGCAATCTCCTTCTCCCGCCCCAGGGCGTAACTCAGCAGCAAATTGGCGATGTTGGCGCATGCAATGAGCAGCACGAAAGCGCCCGTGCCGATCAACACCGAAAGATACTTGAGTGAGTCGCGTGAAAAATCTTCATTCATTCCGACGACATTGGCTGACAGTCCGGCGTTGGTCTCGGGAAAGCGCTGCTGCGCGCGCCGCGAAATATTGTCGAGGTCCATCCCGGCTTGCGCAACGCTGACGCCGGATTTGAGGCGCCCCACCACCTGCAGGGAGTGTTGCCCGCGTTTACGTTTAGCCTTTTCGTCGAGGCTCAGCGGAGACCATAGATCGCCGGCGTTGAAGGGGAAGCTGAAGCCCGCCGGCATGACGCCGATGATGGTGAACGCGCCGCCGTTAAGAGTCAGGGTCTTGCCCACAACGTTCGGGTCGGAACCGAAACGGCGCTGCCACATGCCATGTTTGAGCACCACTACACGATCTCGCCCCGGCTCATCTTCTCCGGGCAGAAAAACACGACCGAGCGCCGCCTTGACGTCCAGAGTATCGAAGAATCCCGGAGAGACGGCGTAGCCGTCATACCGCTCCGGTTGGTCCGCGCCCGTCAGGTCGAAGGATCGACGTTGGAAGGCGGCGAGTTGCTCAAAACTCTGGTTCTCGCTCCTCCAATCATTGAAATTGCCGGGGGCGGCCAATCCATGGTCGAAACCTGGAAGTAGCTCCCAGACCATCACCAACCGCCGCTGCTGAGGGAAATCGAACGGGCGCAGGATCAGCGCATCCGTGAGGCTGAAAATCGTGGTGTTGGCGCCTATCCCAAGCGCCAGGGTTAAGACGGCAATCGACGCGAAGCCGGGATTTTTCGAGAACATTCGCGTGCCGCAACGCAGGTCATTCCATAAGTTCCCCATAGTTACTTTCCTCTTCAACGGTGAATTCGAACGCGGATGGAAATCTTCACCTATCCAGAACTCGCGCGATCAATGCGATCCCCTCCTCGATGCGCGCCGGGTCACAGTTTGAGAAATTCAGGCGAATACAGTTCGCCTTACGTCGTGAATCGATAACGCTGAACGCATTGCCCGGTATGAACGCCACCTTCTCCTCTTCGACGGCTACCCTGACCAAACGGCTGACATCGATCTTCTCGGGCAGCTCAACCCAGATGAATAAGCCGCTCGTCGGCGCCTTCCACCGAGCTTGAGGCGGGAAGTATCTTTGCAGGGCGAGCTGCATGATGTCGCGGCGGGCGCGGTATTCACGGCGTAGCATCGCCAGATGCGAAGGCAACTGCCCCGTATCGAGGAAGGCTGAGACGGCGCGTTGTGAAAAAGTGCTGGTGTCGATATCGCTCGATTCCTTGACGATGGAGAGCGCCGGCATCAACGATTCCGGGACAACCAGCCAGCCTACCCGCAGGGCCGGAGCCAGAATCTTTGAGAACGAACCGATATAAAAGACCCATTGCTCGTCGAGCGCGCGTAGAGGCGGCGTAGCCTCGTCTTCATAGTACAGAAACCCGTAGGCGTCGTCTTCGACGATCGGCGTGCGGTATTGGCGAGCCAATTCAACCAGGCGGCGGCGCTTCTCCAGCGGTAGACTGACGCCGAGCGGATTGTGTCCGTCAGTAACGACATAGATGGCCGCCGGACGGGCGCCGCGTCGCAACAGCAGCTCCACTTCCTCGACATCGATCCCCTCGCGGGAGTCGGTTGGGACGGCCAACATTTCCGGCTGATAGGGACTGATGACCTGCAGAAATCCGGGGTACGCCAATTCTTCGAGCAACACCCGCCCGCCTTCCCGAAGAAAAAGACGCATCAACAGGTTCATCCCCTGCTGGGCGCCGGCCGTGAGAAAGATCTGCCCTTCGCCGCATGCGACGCCGCGCAGCGCCATGAGCGACACGATGTGTTGCTTGAGCGCGCGGAGCGAGGGCCCGTATTGCAACGCGTTCGCGTCTTTCTCCAGAACCTGCGCGCAAGCCTCCGCATATTGCCCCTTCGGAAACAGTTCTGGCGCGGGCAGCCCCAGCGCAAATGAAAGCACACCCGGACGCCGAACGATCTCCAACATCTCTTGCAGCATGGAGCGTTTGACGCCGCGCGCCCAATCGGTGAGCGGTAATTCTTCGCGGATTGAAGTAACAGGTTCGAGCAAAATCTCTTTCCTTTCTGGCGACAACGGATTCCCAGGGCTCACGCCCATAACTTCACGCCATTGTCACTACCCACACCTTTTCACTTAGCGACGGTTGAACTTCCACATTTTCATAGGAGTCGAGCTTAGTTAACAGACCATTTAGTGTCACGAAAGCCGCCTTTACAGGTTTTCACGAAGAGCCTGTTCTCGTTCCATGGCGTCGAAGAGCGCCTTGATATTGCCGCCGCCGAATCCTCGCGCGCCCTCCCGCGCAATAATCTCCATGAACACTGTCGGTCTGCTCTGTAGAGGCTTGGTGAAGACCTGCTTCAGATACCCACTGCCGTCGCGATCGACCAGAATATTCTGTTCGCGCAGCGGCTGGATGTCCTCTTCGAGCTTGCCGATTCGCTCTTCCAGCCCGTCGTAATATGTGTCGGGCGTGTAGAGAAACTCGATGCCGTTGTTTCTCAAGGTCCTGACGGTTTTGACGATGTCTGACGAGAGCAGAGCGATATGTTGCGCGCCGGGGCCACAATGGAAGGAAAGATATTCGTCGATCTGCGACTTACGCTTGCCCGACGCAGGTTCCACAATCGGAAAGACGATCTGACCTGTGGAATTCTGAACGACCTTCGAATTCATAGCGCTGTATTCGGTCGAGACGGCTTCCTGATGAGATTGATGAAAACCGAGAACCTCTCCATAGAAATCGACCCAACGGTCGAGTTTGCCGGCCTCGACGCTGATGGCTATGTGGTCAAATGCGAGTAAGCCGTTGGAAACGGGAAAGAGCGGATTCGGATGCTTGCGATATTGCGGGAAGAATGCGTCGCCTCGATAAGCGTCTCGCTCGATAAACGAGTGGACCGTGTCGCCGAATGCGGCGATAGTCGCCTTGACGACCCTGCCGTCCTCGTCTTCATAGACCGTCGGCTCCATGACCGGGCGCGCGCCGCGCCGCACCGCCGACTCGAAGGATTGCGCGGCGCCACTGACACAAAAGGCGATGTCCTTAACACTGTCGCCATGCAACCGAACGTGTTCGGCGATCGCGCCGTCCGGCCTCAGAGAGCTGGTGAAGATCATCCTGATCTCGTTCAATCGCGTCAGGAAGGAGACGCGGTCTTTGGCCCCCGTTTCTAGCCCCGCCCGCGCGACAGTCGGCAAACCGAATGTTGAGGCGTAAAAGTGGGCCGCCTGAAACGCGTTGCCGACATAGAACTCCACGTAGTCAATATCGAGTAACTGCGCCTCATTGTTTCCCTTCCCCTCAAGTCTCTCCTGATTTAACGCCGTAATGGCGGTCATTTTGCACCTCTGAGCATAGTCCGTATCAGTACCGCTCGCGGCGCTGACACGGCGTGGGTTAAATAGAACGCGGATGACGCTGATAGAGCGGATTGGCGCGGATCTTTTTTACGAAGATCCGCTTCACGTCAAATGTAATTGATGATTCGAGAGGACGATTTCCCGCTTCCCGTAGAGCCGCTCCGCCGCGATATTTTTTTGGCTGCAATATTCGACCAATTTGTTCGACTCGACGATCGGAGCGGAAGTGTCGGTATAAACGATGCTCGTGATATGGGTGAACCAGGGCTCGGCGCCCATAGCGTACACCAACACGCCGCGAGGCTGGAATTGATCGACAATCCGCCTGGCGCGCTCGAAATTCGACCCGCTGAGCCGGCGCGACTGATCGTGTTCGCGGCGCAATCTGCGGGGAAGAAGATCGCCGTACAGCCAGGACATGGGGCCGCCCGCGCACTCCATGCCGATAAAAATGAGGTCCGGCGCCCCGATGACTTCCGATAACCGCGCATACAACACCGGGTCCAGGTTATTCGAATCGGCAAGGCAGAGGACCCGATGATCATCCATTTCTATGTGAAAACCCAGTTTGCTCCTGATGTGCAGGTCGCAGTGCTCGCCCAGGAAAGGAAGTCCCGTGATGAAGCCTCCCGGGATCTTCAGGCGGCTCAATTCATCCAGTTCGATGACGGATTCAAAGCCTGCCTTCTCAAGGATCAGCTTGAGCGAAGGGTCTTGTAGAAAACCGCCGTTGCATCTGGGCGTCACAATCGTTTTGATCTTGTAACGCAACTGAAGCAGCGCTTCGAAAAGTATATGATCCTGATGGCTGTGAGTGAGGAGGACGTAATCAATACTCTCAGGCAGATCTCGAAAGCTGAACCGGTCGATGCCGCCGCCCGTTTCATACCCGAGGCTCGGATCGGTCATGATCGATACCCCATTGCTTTCGATCAGCAGCGAGGCATGACCGAAATAACGGATGCGCATCGAATTCGGGGGGCACGACGAATATCTGCTTGTGGGGGCCTCTTCTGTAAAAAAGTCCTGGAGTCGCGAGCCATTTAGGCTGCTTTCTTTGATCCGCGAGCAGAGATGGTCGAACTCAGGCCCGGCCATCCCACGCTCTCGCATTCTGGCGAGGTCGTCGAAAACCGGCGCGGAGAACGGAGCGTTGACCAGAACTCCCGACGACGGATCTATGAGCGGCGTTACCAGGACGAAGGGCCTCTCCTCGTCGCCGATCTGCCGCAGAAATACAGATTGAAACGCCGGGTTGTATAAGTTGCTCGCGTAAAGCAGGGGTTCGATCAGCCGGACGGAGGGGTGATTGTTCAAGTCATAGCCCAGTTCGATGAGACCGCGCAGAATCTTGGGCATGCGGTCGTACATCGGCTCCAGCGATGCTCCGTTTCCGTCCCGGATCAGCAGGTCATTGGCGAAGATCAGCGCCTCGGCCAATTGCAGTTGCTGCTCGACGCCTGACTTCAATTCGGTCAGAAGTTTCTGGGCCAGCGATAGATCGCCGGAAAAGTCGACAAATGATCCGCCGCGCAGGGCGGGATCTTTAACCGACTTGCGATGAAAATCCGGATCCTCGACAAATGATTCAAGCAGCGGGATCAATCTGTTCTTGACCACCATGGCGAAAGTCGCGGGCGGGAGGAGGAAAGGCCAGGCATACCATCTACAGATGAGCGGTTCAAACGCCACGTTATCCTTTAAGTACATCATCGAGTCTCCTTCAGATTCGGATAAAGGTTGATATTCTGCGCGTCAATGTCGACGGAGATACACGCCGGCGCCGCCCGGCGGCGCGCAGGTCGGGCTGGCGACCGATCCGGCAGGCCGGTGTGCCCGCCTCAAACGTCAAGGTCAATCAATTGGCTGATCGGAGAGACAGGTATTTTGATAGGCGCAAGCGCCTCATTTCAATTGAAGGTCGATTCGCTCGATCTTTTCATAGAGGGCGCCGGCGCAATAAACATAGTTGACGCCGCCCCAGCGCAACGCGCTCTCGACATCCGGAAAGAAGCCGGACCCGTTAAGGTTGGCGCTGGTGTTGCACAGGAGAGGAATGCCGGTAAGCCGGTAGTACTCATCGATGAGACGATAAACGGCCTCATTCTCTTGCAGGTTGATCGTCTGCAGCCGCGCCGTCCCGTCCAGGTGGCAGATTGCCGGAACGCGCGCTTTCCACTCTTCGCGGACGTAGTGATCGAAGAGCATGAATGGATCGTGGGTACCGGGGTCGAAGACGCGCGGCGCCTGCTCCTGCAGGCAGATGGGAGCGACCGGGCGGAAGTCTTCTCGTTTCTTGACCCGGTTCAAGATGGTCTTCATATCGGCCCGGGTAGCCGGCGCGAAGATGCTGCGATTGCCGAGGGCGCGAGGGCCTAGTTCGGCTGCCCCGTTGAGGAAGACCACCGGCTCGTCTTCCGCAGCCAGCAGACGCGCGAGTTCGGCCAGACTGCAAGGGCGCTCCCGCCAACCCGGGACCGCCGCCCCGATACCGATTATCGGCCCGCTATAGACGTCCCATTCGAGTCTGGCGCCCCCTCCGCAGGTCAGCATTTCGCAACTCGCCGTCCCGATGGCGCTGCCGCAATCATTAGGAAAAGGGGGGACCCAGGTCTCGCGAAAGACGCCGCTGCTGCGAATCGCGCTATTCCATTTGATGTTGAGCGCCGAGCCGCCGGTGAAACAGAAGTTTTGGGGAGGCAGGCGGTCCTTTTTGATCTTGGCTTTGAGGCTGGCCAACAGGAGGCGTTCGAGATAGACATGCTGGGTAAGCAGCACGTCGGCGTCCGAATATCCCCGCCCGGCGACGTGCCGCTCGATCGCTTTTTCAAACCGGTGTTCGAAGGTATTGGCGACCTCGAAATTGCGCTCGTAGATGGCCGGCAGTTCGGCCAGCAAGTCCTCTTGAAGCGCGCCGAGCGCAATGTATGACATTAACTTGCCGGCGATCGAATAGCCGCCGAAATAGCCTTCGAACGTCTGCCTCTCTTTGTCCTCTGCGAACTGCTCGGCCGTGCGCTTATAGGGGCCGAAGTAATGGCCCATAATGGAGTAGATCGTTCCGAGCATGCAGAAGAGCCGCCCTCTGTTGGTCACTGATCGCTTCGCCGGATCGACGAGATAGAGCCTGGGGTACTGGCCGCCATCCCAGGTTAGCACGTAAGCGGGTTCCCCGGCCTTCGCGTATGGGCTCGCGCAATACGCCCCCATGATATGGCCGGCGACGTGCATGTAACTGGAATAGTCGAAAACCCCCTCTCCGAACGGCAGTCCGCCGGCGAAGAATCGGCGCTCGAGCACATTCTCATTGATCGACTCTTCATTGTAGGAGGCGACCGGAAGCGTGACCTCGCGCCCATGACTGCGCTCGAACAGCACGGACTCTCCTCTCCAGTACGCGCCCTTGCCATGCCATCCGTCGAGCACGTAACTGTCGACGTCGCGCGGAGCCATGCCATACATGGCGAGAATTTCAGCGACCCGCGAGATGTCCCCCATCTCGCTATAGCGCTTGTTGTTGTTCAACTTCTCGACCTCGACACAAAACCGAAGTCGGCCATCCTCGATGACCGCGACCGAGGCGTCGTGCGTAAGCTTGATTCCACAGACAATCATGTTCCTCCCAAGCGCCGTCTCAATACCTAGCCTCGAAATGCCCTGGACGGTGTGATACGTCCGACTGGATTCGCCCCTCGCTCAACTTAACGATCCTGTCGGCCCGGTCAAAATATTGATCGTCATGCGTGATGATGATCACGAGCTTCCCCCGGCTCTTAAAATCCGGGATCAGGACATCATAGAAGAACTTCTTGAACGGCGGGTCCTGATCGGCCGCCCATTCATCGAGCACGTATATCGGCCGGTCCTCCAGGTACGCGCACATCAGGGCGAGGCGCTTGCGCTGGCCATGGGAAAGAGCCGTCGTGGTGGAGTACTTCTTGCCGTCGATTCGGACCTTGTCCGTCAATCCCAGCCTGGCCAGATATTCCCGAGCGACGAGCGTGTCGGCGGCGCGCCGATCGGGCCCGATCAGACGATTGAAGATATGGAAATCGGCAAAGACGGCGGTAAAAAGGGTCTGGTAGACCTCCTTGTTCTGGTCGTTGACAGGCCAGCCGTCGAGCAGAATGCGCCCCGCGAGGGGCGAATATAGAGCGGTCAGCGCTTTGGCCAGCGTACTTTTCCCGCTGCCGTTTCCTCCCACGATGAAGACCACCTCGCCAGGATGAAACCGAAGATTGATCGGCCCCAGTTTGAAATCATCTGATGAGGAGTAGCCGCGGTAATCGATCTCGACGCCTTCCAATTCGAGGACCCTCCATTTCTTGATGGCGGGCCGGCTCTTGACCTTCGGCGCTTTGCGTCCCGATCGGCGCGCCTCATCCTTGATCGAGAATCCGAATTCGGCCAGACGTTCGCAGGCGACCGTCCCTTCCCCCAATTGCGTCGCGGCCCCTACCAATGCGCCGAGGGGGCCCACGATATACATGATCGCCAGGATCGTAGCCGTCAGCCTGGCGGGGTCGAGGATCTCGAAGGCCGGCAGGACGAAAATCAGAACCCCGATGAGAATAGCGAACGCCAATTGCTCGACATTTCCGCCCGCCATGAACCAGAGGCTCTCGATGAAGTGGTACCTCGCCACTTGCCTGGAAGAGAGATTGATCCCGGCCCTCCTGAACCAGCGACGCCGATCCCTATTGAGTTTGAGCTCTTTGATCCCGAAGAGCAGGCCGTGTGTGTGTTCGTTGAAGTCGTTGATCGCGTCCCGGCTTTTGCGGGAAAAGAACACGCCTCTGCGGAAGAAGAAGAAGTAGAGGAGGAGCCCGCCGACCAGGAAGATGATCGTGATGGAAAATACCAACCAGGAGAGATAGGCCAGGTAGGCGACGCCGAAAACAAAGATGGTCGAACCGACCAGGATGTTGGGCAGGATGAGCATGATTAGAGACAACTGCGGGATGTCATTGATCAATAGCATCAGGACATTGGGAACCCCGCGACTGTCGATCTCATCGAGCGGCGTCGCCAGAATCTTCCTGCATAACGCAATCCGCAAAGTCGTAATGATCTTCATCGCCGCGTAGGCGGGAAGCGCCGAGGCACCGACCCTCAAGAGCATGGCGATGAGGTTGAGAACTATGAACGCCAGCCACAGCCGCGGCCTTTGGTCTACGTTGTGAATCGCCGTGTTGACCGTGTCGATCACCGCGATAGATGCGATCCCGCTGATGACGCCGACGGCGGTGGCCCCGATCGTCAACCATGGGTGGCGGTCCCACATCAGTCGAAGTATCTGAAACCGGCGATAGGCTGAGGCGCCGGAAACGGAACTGTTGGCGTTGTCCATATTCTCAAAGACTCGAAAGAATGATCTCAGGCGGAGCGCCCGCGTCCTCGCGGGCAAGTGTGTGGCCATGAGCCTGCCCGCGAGGACGCGGGCGCTCCGCCTGAGGAATGCGCGCGCATTTCGCGCAAAAATGCGGGTAATGACAAGCCAAGCCGGCCAGGATCATACCTCTCCTTCCACCAGGTCGCTCTCGGCGTCGGTAAAGGCGTCCGGGGCCTCGCCTCGGGCGACCCATTGCATCGTGGCGACTAACTCGGCCTGCCGTGCGACAGTCGCCATTTCGAAGAGATTCCGCACCGAAATTTCCACTTGAAAATCCGCACGCAACTTGGAGAAGAGCTGCGTGGCCAGAAGAGAGTGGCCGCCCAGTTCAAAGAAATTATCCTCCACGCCGACCTGCTCGATGCCCAGCAACTTCTGCCAGATCTCCGTGATCTTGCGTTCCATCTCATTGCGCGGCTCCATGTAATCGGAGCCCAGAACCGGACGCGGGTGGATCGTCTGCTGTTGCTGGCTCTCCTGCAATTGTTCCAACATCCGCCCTGCGGTGTAGACCCGGCTCTCTTCCACCACGCGATTGAACTCCCGGGTCGAAACTATTACACGCCGGTGTCCGGACGACACGATGCGTTCGAGCGCCTCCTGTCCCTCCTCGAAGCTGATGCCGTAACGCCGTCGATTCGCCTTGAAATACTCCCGGATTTCCTGGCTGAACCCTTCCAGACCCGCCTGCCACGCATCCCACAGCCACTCCCCCCAATTGATCGAGACCGTCGCCGGTCCGTTCAGGCGCCCACGCTCCGCATAGGCGTCCAAAAATGCATTCGCCCCGCAATAATCGACTTGCCCCGGCCCGCCCCCCATCACTGCGGCTACCGAAGAACACAAGACCATCAACTCCACCGACTCGCCAGACAACACCTGCTCCAAGACCAGCGTCCCCCTCACTTTCGGGGCCAACACGTCGTTCGCCTGGTCCGCGCTCTTCAATTGCATCAAGCCCATGCCCATCACGCCTGCCGCGTGAATCACGCCATGAATCGCGCCAAAACGCTCCCTGGCCTGCCGGATCACTCCCTCCATCTGCTCCAGGTTCGCCACATCAGCGCTCAATGCCAGAGCCTCGATCCCAGCCGCCTCCAGTTCCAGTAATTTAGATAGTTTGCGGCCGAGGTCGCTCGGCTCCTCTTCAGAGGCTAGCAGGGCCGGCCACTCGGCTCGCTCAGGCAGCCGGCTACGCCCGACCAGAACCAGCTTCGCCTTCCAGTTCCTGGCCAAATACTCGGCCAGAGCCAGCCCTATCCCTCCCAGCCCGCCGGTGACCAGGTAGACGCCGCCCTCTCGCCATTTCACCTGACCGAGCGCCGGCAGTGGAAGCTGCGCCGGCTCGAAGCTCTCTACCCATCGCCGCGCGCCGCGATAAGCCACCGCAGGCTCTGCCGAACTCCTGTTCAGTTCCGTGAAAAGTCGCTCCGCCATCCGCTCATTCTCTTCCCCATTCGACGGCAGCGGCCAGAGATCGACATTGCGGCAGGTCAGTTGTGGGTACTCATATGGGATCACTCGACATGGCCCTAAGAGTGTCGCCTTCGCCGGGTAGATACGCTCATCGCCGGTCACTGCGTGGAGTTGGCTCGAAACCACAACTAGTTCAACCGTCCGGCTCAGGTGGCGGTCGCCGAGCGCCTGGGCCAGCCATAACAAACTATGGAAACTCCGCTCCTGGCTCGACTCCAGCCCTTCCAATGCGCTTCCTGCGCCGTCATTCATCTCGAGGTTCCAGAGGTGAATGATCTTATCCGGCGCCGACGGGAGTGATTTGATCAGCGCGCGATAATCCGCGCTCAAGCCCGCATTGATCGTATATCGATCGGCGCCGTCCCGGTTGAAGGCCGTACCGCGCGCCACCGCGGTGACACTTTGATTGGCTTGACGCAATCTCGCCACAAGCCGCTCTCCCAGCCCTTCCTCATCAAGTAAGACCAGCCAGGATGTCTGGAACTCGGTTGATGCGTCTTTAGATGGCCCAATGTTCTCCGTCACGTCCTTCCACACAGGCAAGTAGAGCGCATCGGCAATGGCGGCTTTCGGCTCGGCGGATACAACCGGCATCGCAGGCAACTCTCCCGCGGCTTTACGAGGTTCAATCCAGTAGCGCTGGCGCTCGAAGGGATAAGTCGGCAGCGGAACTCGCCGCCTACGCTCTCCTTCATAAAACCCCCTCCAATCTATCCCCGCCCCGGCCATCCATAATTTCCCTATCAGCCTCATCAAGCATCTCTCGTCCGCCTCCACTTCCGCCTCCGACCTCAGGCTCGACATCACCAGCGCAGCCTGTTCCGCTTTACACTCAGGATGCAACTTGACGAACGAACTCAGGCTTTGTCCAGGCCCCACCTCCACCATCACCTTCTCACTACCACTCAACAACTCCTCCACTCCTTCTCCGAATCTCACCGGCCCGCACAGATGTTCCACCCAGTAATCGGCGGACCTCGCCTCCTCCTCCCTGATCCATTTCCCAGTCACGTTCGAGACGTAGGGTATGCGCGGTTCTCTCATCTGCGCTTCCTTCAGCAACGACCGGAATGGG
>Ga0111539_10005650_pt1 | contig 16174 bp, 6 predicted proteins | sample RhiMethybrSRZTD1_FD_79667 | JGI IMG/M metagenome (GOLD analysis project Ga0111539, IMG submission 79667) | Populus rhizosphere microbial communities from Tennessee, USA - Rhizosphere MetaG P. TD hybrid SRZTD1 (version 2) (version 2) | ecosystem: Host-associated > Plants > Roots > Rhizosphere >... | reverse complement strand
TTTGGGCCGGTCGGGAACTTTCGCCCGGCGGAAGGGACCTGGTGCGGCGAGTTGATTCCGGCGACGCCTGACAACGGCCTCAAATGCGATCCGGCGACGATCTTTGGCTCGCTACCGGGCCGGTTCAATCGGTCGAGATCGAGCGGCAATCTGGGCTTCACCGACATTATGTCCATTCCGCCTTCGGTCGCCCGGCGCGCCTATCAGGCGGCGCAGGCCGGATCGGTTTCGAGCTTTTTTTACGTGCGCCGCTTCATCAATTTGGGGGGAGGCGCTGATCGAGGGCCGGGAGGCCCTGATGAGTATGTTCCCGTCACCTGCCGGCTCTCCGGCGGAGGCGCCAGAACTCCATTCGCCTTGACCGACGTGAAGGTCTCGTTCGATACCGAGGCCGCCGAGAACGCCATCGTGTTCGTCGCGCCGGGCCGAAAGCCTCCCGCCATAAAGGCCCGGATCGCGTACAACGGGACGGGCCGGTTGCGGGGCCGATGGGAATTGGTCTTGCCCGGAGAACAACCGCCGGAAGATTTCGATCTGCTGACCGAAGCCACGCTGCCTGCTGAACAGCGCGGGCAGCAGCGCCGCTATACTCAGATCAGCCGCTTCAATCTTTTCCTTCCGCCTACGGGAAAGTACACGCTCGCGGGGCCGGACGTTACGCGGCTCCCGACCACCCTCGAAGGCCCATACCTTGTGCTGCTACGCGTCGAGGCGACGGATGACAAAGAGGCCGACTCCGACCTCTCGGCGCTCGGCGTCGGCGCGGGCGTTGTTCACAGCGGAGCGGTCGCCGGATTTCCGATCCCCGTGTTGCGCTACTTCGTCGGCAGTGGACAGGCGAGCGACCCCATTCAACTGCGCCTGCTCACTCCCGCGGAAAACGCTCTGGCCGCGGCCGGCCAGCCAATCGATTTCAATTGGACACAGGCGTCCGGCGCCGCGCTCTATCAACTGGAGATCGCCGATCAATCGGGGCAGGTAATATTGTCGGCCTTGCTGCAACCTCTGACGCTCAATTACAGGGCGCCTTCCTGGCTGCTCGGAACAGCCGCCGGCGCGGGCTTGCAATGGCGCGTATCGGCGCTCGACCAGGCCGGCGCGAAAATTGTGGGGACTCCCTGGAGGCGTCTGCGATTAAACGCCGGTCCTTCTCGATAAACTGCTGCGCCGATGTCATGCGCCATATATGTGGTCCTTGAGAATTCGGCGTAGCTTTGATCAGCGGCCAGTTTCTCCGATGGCAGGCGATAGACCAGATAGTGGCCGTCGCCGTTCTTCTCGGCGTAGCCTGGCTATTGTTCCGAGTAGGCTAAGGCAGGTTTGTGATCAAGAGCGCATCGCCTTGCTGTCTGCCGCGCGACACGACGAGATTCTTACCGTCGCGCGACCAGGCGAAGTTGAAAACGCGGTCGGGAAAATCGAAAAGTTTTTGCGGCCCGCCGCCGGCGATGGGTTGCCGCCACAGGCTCGAAGTACTGAATGGTCCGGCGGCGTAATCGAACGCCATGGAATCGGCTGACCATTGAGTTATCGGGCGGCGCATTGGCAAATCGAACAGCTTAGGCTCGGCGGCGCCGTCAGCAGTCGCCGCTCCGATTCTCAGCGTGTTTTCTCCGCCGGGCTTTTGACTGGCCGAGGGGTAGTGATAGGTCAGCCACTTGCCGTCAGGCGAGATTGACAGGAAACCTTCCGCCGTTGCCCCGGTCAGACGCGAAACCGGAACGGGGGCGCCGCCCTCGATGGAAACCTTCCAGATCGACGGCGGCCCTGCGCCGCGTCTGATGAAGAAGACTTCCCCGCCATCGGGCGATAAAGCGGCGAAATTCGCGCTATCTTTTTGCCCGTCATTTTTTTGTCCTACGCCGAAAGTCAATTGTTTTTGATTGCGCCCGTCAACGTCCATTCGCCATAGCTGCATCGATCCGGACCGATTCGAGGTGAAAACGATATAGCGCCCATCGCTTGAGACCGACGGAAAAGCGTTATCCTGCCCTGCGTTCGCGGTCAACTGGACTCGATTGCTCCCATCCAGATTCATCGAGTAAAGGTCCGTGACGTTGTTTGCAAACGCGCTGAAAACGATCTTTCCATCCGGCGCCCATGCGAGTCCGTTGTAACCGTCGAAGTTGCGTACGCCGAAAGTCAACTGCCTGGCCTTCTTCACATCGCCATCAGGCAGCAACCACAAATGCGAAATCATTCTCTGCTGCCGCGTGACCAGCTTCCGCCCGACAACTGAGAGGCTGATCCAGAAATAACCTTCGAGGTCATTAGTCAAACGGCGAAGGGGGCCGTCAGGATAGGCGAGCATCCACAGTTGTGAAGTCGGCTCGTCCGTCGCGCGCGCTGAGAATATCAAATGCCTGCCGTCCGCCGTCCACAGAGCCTTTGAGATGTTTCGCCAGCGCGCGGTCGGCGCCTCTCTTTCTTCTCCGGTCGAAACGTCGACAATCAGAAGATTGGGTTGCTGCGATCCGGCGGAGACAACGAGTTTCGAGGCGTCAGGCGACCACGCGGGAGCGCCTTCGCCATATTCCAGTGGCGACTGCCTTACGCCCAATTCGCGGGCGTCGCCTCCATCTATGTTCGCCAGAATCAGCGAATGCGCGTTGCGCGCGGCGTCGCGCCGAATGAAAGCCAATCGCCTGCCGTCGGGCGAGACGCTGAAATCGCTCCAAACGTTATCAGCGACTTTTTTCTGCTCGCCGCCGAAAACCGGCGTTTGATATATCGCTCCGGGGTCGGCCTGGTCTCGGAAGAACAAGTATTGGCCGTCGGGCGAGAAGGCTAAAGACCGATACCCCTTGCGCGAGGGCGGCAGAGGTTGAAGGGAGCCGCCTGTCTCAATCTGCTTGATCCAGACGCTTCCCTGCTCTTCTCCGAGCCGCACATAAGCCAATAGCTCGCCGTCGGGCGAGATCGTCGGATGAATGACATCACCGCTATCCGTCAATCTTTGAATTCGGACCTGTTCGATCGGCGCGATATGACCTTTCTCGCCTCGCCGATCGACGAATTGATAAACGCCAAAGCTGAGAACGGACAAAATCACGACTCCCAGGCCTGCAAAAAGCGCCGTGCGGAAAGCGGAGCGCGAACGAATCTCTTTCTCCAACGCGGAAGGCGCCGCCGGTTGAGCCGCCGCGAACGCCTGCGAATCGTCTGCCACGGCTGTCCCGTTTGCCCCGTTTGCCCCGTTTGCCCCGTTTGCCCCGTTTGCCCCGGTTGCCACGGTTGCCACGGTTGCCACGTCGCTTGGGGTTTCGTCTAATAACCTGACTGGGACCGCGAAGCGATAACCCCTGCGCGGGATTGTTTCGATAAATTGCCTGCCCTGCTCGTCAACGCCGAGCGCGCGACGCAGCGTGTAAATGTTCTGCGACAGGTTGCTCTCTTCGACGGCGGCGTTCGCCCAGATCGCCTCCATCAATTCCGATTTCGAGACGACGCGGCCTTCCTCCTTAACCAACACCCACAACGTATCGAAGACTTTCGGCGGCAACACAATCATCTCCCCCTCGCGCCACAACACGCGCTCGATGGCGTCCAAACGAAACGCGCCGAACTCATATAACCTGGTGGAAGACTGAGACATATCCGACTTGAGAACCACTTGAAAACTACTTGAGGGCTTTCTTGAAGACTTTCACTGCATACTTCAGCTAGCCTCCCCGCCGCTCGGTCAACTCGGCTCATTCTAAATTTAATAGGCTACGGCTGGCAACGAGGCTAAGTATGAAATTGAAACACCACCTGACGCGCGCTTGCCTTTGCTTTCTAACTGTTGGCTCAGTAATGAATTCGTCGATACCTCCGGCCAAGGCCATGACGGATCAGCCCCAACAGCAATCCGAAGAAATCCGGACGCTCGCGCCCGGCGCCACAACCGAACGGGAGATTTCCAGCGGAGAGACGCATGTTTGGCAAATCAATCTCTCCGCGGGCGATTACCTACGCCTGATAGTCACGCGCAAGACCGTTAAACTGGCTGCAAGCTTGTTCGCTCCTGAAAGCGATGGGGCTAATAAAACTGAAGGAAATAGTGGAGTAGATGAACAAAAACCTCTTCTCAGCACCACCAATAATAATGTCATTTTTGAGCATGATTCGAATTCGAGATTGATGGCGATATTCTCGTTCGTAGCCGAAGTTTCGGGGGAGTATAGGTTGGAAACGCTCCTCGACAAAAGCCTCGCGCGGGCGCAGTACGAAGTAAAAATCGATGCGCTGCGGCCCGCCACGCCGGGCGACAAACTCCGCGTCGCCGCTGAAAGATCCGAATTGGAAGGCAATCGGGTTCTTGACGTCGATACGACGCTGGAAGGACGTTTGTCGGTGATTGCGAAATACGAGTCCTCGTTGGCGCTCTGGCGAGAGTTGGGAGACCGCAGTGGCGAACTGAAACTGCTGCGAAAGCTCGTCTCTTCATATCAGCAACTCGGAGAGATTCAGACAACGTTGAAATATCAAAGCCAGGCGATTCAGATCGCGCGGGATCTGGGTAACCGCTACCAGGAGGCGAATCTGACTTTGACGTTTGGCCATATCCAACGCTCGCTCGGATACATACAGAAAGCTATCGACGCTTATCAGCGGGCGAAAGATATCTTCGCCGGCTTGTCGGCTCGTCTGGGGGAAGCCATCGCGACTGAAAATATCGGAGGGACATATCTTGCGCTCGGCGAGCCGCAGCAGGCGCTCAATTGTTACGAGAAGGCTTTGCCGACCTATTTGTCCGTGGGAGAACCTTTCGGCCAATCGAATGTGTTAAACAGCATGGGATTGGCTCACCTGCGACTCGGCAAAATGCAGGAAGCGATTGAGCTGTATGCGCGCGCTTTGGAGAACGCGCGCAAGCATGGATTGCCTCGGCTGGAGGCGTCGACGCTCGGAAACCTCGGGTCCGCCCATCTCGCGCTGGGCGATAAACAAAAGGCCTCCGACTATTACAACCAGGAACTCGCTTTGTGCCGGCGGATGGGCGCCCGCGCCTGTACGGCCGCCGCGCTGAATTCTCTCGGCGAAGTTTCATTCTTATCGGGCGAAACGGAGAGATCGCTGGATTATCTGGTCGAGTCATTGAAGCTGTTTCGAATGGCCGGGGAGCGCAAATGGGAAGCCACCGTTCTTCACGGTTTAGCCCGAACGAACTACGAACTCGGCAATCTGAGCGAGGCGCGCAAACAGATAGAGGCGGCGATCGAGATCGGAGAGTCCATGCGCGCCAATATCGGCCGGCAGGACTTGCGGGCGTCATTCTTCGGTTCCGTACAGAGAGGTTTTGAGCTTTACGTCGATCTGCTGATGACGCAGCATCGGCGAGAACCGGGAGCCGGGCACGACGCGGCGGCGTTGCAAGCCGGCGAACGCGCGCGCGCCCGCAGTTTGCTCGAGCAGCTCGCCGAATCCAACGCCGACATTCGTCAGGGCGTCGCCCCACCGCTCCTCGAACTCGAACGCGCGCTGCAACAACAGTTGAGCGCGAAAGCCATTGCGCGCGCAAACGCATTCAACAAAAAAGAGACAGAATCGCTGGCCTTGTCCATCGACAAGGAGATTGACGAACTCGCCGCCCATTACCGCGAAGTGGAAGCGCGAATTCGTGATTCCAGCCCCCGCTACGCCGCGCTGACCCGGCCACAGCCGCTCACGACTTCGGAGATTCAACAACAGTTGCTCGACGAAAACACCGTCCTGCTCGAATACGCGCTCGGCGAAAAACGCAGTTGGCTGTGGGCTGTCACGCGGGATTCTATCAGCAGCCACGAACTTCCGCCGCGAGCCGAAATCGACGCGGCGGCGCGCAGCGTTTACAAACTGCTGACGGCGCGCCAACCGAAAAAAGAATCGACTGAAGCGGAGCGACTGAAGTTGATCGCCGAAGCCGACGCCAGGCTCCAGGCCGAAACCGCGGCGCTCAGCCGGATGCTGCTCGGCCCGATCTTCGCGCAGTTGCAGCGAGAGTGGAAAGGCAAGCGGTTGGCCGTAGTCGCATCAGGCGCGCTGGAATACACGCCGTTTGCCGTATTGCCCTTGCCTGAGCCGGAGAGACAGAGCGACGGAGAAGACGGGGCGACGGGGCGACAAGGCGACAGGACGACAAGGGGACAGGAAAACAGGGAGACAGGGAGAATAGGGGAACCACTCCCCGTCGCCTTGTCGCCCCGTCGCCCCGTCGCCTTCATTCCCCTGATCGTGGACCACGAAGTCGTCAATCTGCCATCGGCTTCGGCGCTCGCGCTCATACGCAAAGAAGCCGCAGGAAGGCGGGCGGCGACGAAGACCCTGGCCGCACTGGCCGATCCGGTTTTCGACGCAAATGACCCGCGCCTTATGACCACAAAGAAGAAGGCTGTTCCGAACAGCCTGATCGCCGGCTCCCGACCAACGGAATTTTTATCGGCCTCTTCCGCGATGCCGTCAGACCTCACGCGCTCGGCCCAGAGCTTTCATCGCGACGGCTTTGGCCGCCTGTTTTTCTCCAACGAGGAGGCGGAACTTATCACGAAGTTTGCGCCCGGGAATCTGACTCTCAAAGCCACGGGCTTCGAGGCCAGCCGCCAGCTTGTCGCAAGCGGCGAGCTTGGCCGGTACCGCATCGTCCATTTCGCCACACACGGCCTGATCAACAGCGAACATCCCGAACTCTCGGGGCTCGTGCTTTCTCTCCTGGATGAAAACGGAAAACCGCAGGACGGCTTCCTGCGGATGAGCGAAATCTTCAACCTGCGACTTTCCGCCGATCTCGTGGTCCTGAGCGCCTGCCAGACCGCGCTCGGCAAGGAGATCAAAGGCGAGGGCCTGGTCGGACTGACTCGCGGGTTTATGTACGCCGGCGCCGAGCGCGTCGTGGCCAGCCTCTGGCAGGTGGACGATCAGGCGACGGCGCAACTGATGCGACATTTCTATCGCGGAATGTTGAAAGAAAAGCTGCGCCCGGCGGCGGCGTTGCGCGCGGCGCAGATAGAGATGTCGAGAATCTCGCGATGGTCGTCGCCATACTTTTGGTCTGGTTTTGTAATCCAGGGCGAGTGGCGGTGACAAGAATGTCCCGTGTGTTCCGATATTTTATACCTGCTTTCAAATGTATGAAGACTGTTAGCCACCGCAGGTCACAGAGTACACAGAGAAATCATTTTGTCCTCAGTGACCTCTGTGCGCTCTGTGGCTATTCATCCACATGAAAACCGCTGTAGTGCGCTTATGAAATACCATCTGATTATCGCTTGTCTTTTTTCTCTTTCGATTGCGCCGTCGACTCTCTCATCACAGCCCGCCGCCGGCGAAGCGGCGACTCGATCTCCTCAGCAAACCGACGAGGTTTGGACGCTTGCGACTGGCGCGCCGGTCGAGCGGGAGATTTCAGGCGGACAGTCGCATATATGGCAGATCTTCCTTTCAGCGGGAGATTACCTGCGCCTGTCGGTCGACAAGAAGCGGATCAATATCAAGGCGGAACTGTTTGCTCCCGGCCAAAGCAGGCGGTCCGGGGATAAGCCTATTCTGAGTACGGCTGATGGAAATGTCCTGGCCACTCATCATGATGTGATCGTCTTTTCGTACGTCGCTGAGATCTCGGGAAATTATAGTCTGGAGATTCTTGCTTCTAATAAGGAGTCTGCGACCAAACGATACACAGTAAAGATCGAAGAGCTACGCCCCGCCTGGCCTCAGGACAAACTCCGCGTTCTGGCTGAGAAGGCCGAATTGGAGGGGGTGCGGACGAGAGGCTCTGTAACGATGGAACAACGGCGCCAGACAATCGCGCACTACGAAAGATCACTTGCTCTGTGGCGCGAGTTGGGCGACCGCAAGTGCGAACTCAGGTTGTTGCAACGCCTCGTCAATCATTACCACGTACTCGGTGAACTACAAATCGCGCTGAGCTACGCCGGCAAGGGAATTGAGATCGCCCAGGCTCTCGACGACCGCTATCAGGAGGCCAATCTGAACGCGATGCTTGGCAACATTTATCTAGACCTGGGGACCAATCAACAGGCTCTCGACGCTTACAGCCGCGCGAGAGAGACCTTCGCTAGTTCATCCTCTCGCATGGGAGAGGCGGTTGCGATTGAAAATATCGGGATAACCTATCACTTGCTTGGCGACCCGCAGCGCGCTATTGGCTATTTTCATCAGGCGGCGTCAATGTTCTCATCGTTGCGGCATAAGTCCATGGAGTGCAAGTCGTTCAACGACCTGGGAGCGGCTTATCTCAAACTGGGGGAGTTGGAGAGAGCGCTCGAATGGCAAAATCGCGCGCTTGCGCTCGCGCGAGAGATAAAGGATGTGGAAGTTGAGGCTCGTACACTTGGATATAACGGCCACATTTATTTTGCCCTGGGCGACATGCAGAAAGCTTCGGATTGTTACAACGCCCAACTGAAATTCTGTCAGACTCTGGGAGACGCCATTTGCGCGGCCAGAACGATGAAAGCTCTGGGCGATGTCGCCCTGTCATCGGGAGACGTGGAGAACGCCATGAATCTCCTGAACCAGGCTTTAAATCAAGCGCGTCTGAAGGGGGAACGGAGATCGGAAGCGGAGACTTTGCACAGCATCGCGCGGGCGAATTACTCTCTCGGCAATCTACTCGAAGCCCGCAAACAGATCGAGCAGTCGCTCGACATCGGAGAATCTCTGCGAGCTGATGTCGCCCGCCAGGACTTGCGCGCATCATTCTTCAGTTCCGTACAGAGCGGATTTGACCTCTACGTTGATCTGCTGATGTCGCTGCACCAGCGGCGCCCGGCGGGCGGATACGACGCGGTCGCACTACAAGTCAGCGAGCGGGCGCGGGCGCGAAATCTGCTTGAACAACTCGTCGAATCCAACGCTGACATTCGTCAGGGTGTTGACCCACAACTCCTCGAACGCGAACGCGCGTTGCAGCGACAGTTGAATGCGAAGGCTGCGGCGCGCGTCAAAGCTTACAGCGACAAAGGCGCTGAAGCGATCACGGAGGCCTTCGACAAGGAGATTGCCGAACTCACCTCTCGCTACCAGGAGGTGGATGCGCAGATTCGCGCCTCCAGCCAGCGTTATGCCGCGCTCACTCGACCCGAGCCGCTCGCCGCCCCGGGCATCCAACGACTGCTCGATGAAAATACCGTTTTGATGGAATTCGCGCTTGGCGAAAAGCGAAGCTGGCTGTGGGTGGTTACACCCAGTGATATCACCAGCCATCAGCTGGGGCCGCGCTCGGAGATCGAAAAGGCGACGCGACGCGTCTATGAATTGCTGACCGCGCGACAGTCCATAGCCGGCCTGGCAGAGGAGGAACAAATCGCGCGCATCAAGAAAGCAGACGCCGGATTTCAAACCGAAGCCGCCAACTTGAGCCGAATCCTGTTCGGTCAAATCGTCGGTTCGCTCCGCCAGGAATTGAAAGGGAAACGATTGTTGATCGTCGCATCGGGCGGGCTGGAATATCTGCCCTTCGCCGCGTTGCCGATCCCTTCAAACGAGAACGGCTACCAGCCCTTAATCACCGAGCACGAAATCGTCAACCTGCCTTCAGCGTCGGTCTTGTCTGTCATTCGCCGTGAGACGGCCGGGCGCGCCGCCGCTCCCAAAACCGTCGCCGTCCTGGCCGACCCGGTCTTTGAAATCAAAGATCCGCGCCTGTTGATGGCGACCAAACGAAGAGGCGCCGGTCAGGAGAGCGCCTTCAATACCCGCTCGGCCGCCGAAGCCACATCTCCCGCTTCCAGCGGTCTGGACTGTTCTCCCTTTCTGCGCGCGGTCAGAAGCCTGGGCCGCGACGGTCTATCTCGATTGCTGTTCTCGCGCGAAGAGGCTGATGCGATTGCCGATCTCGTCCCCGCCAGATCGCTTCTGAAAGCGACCGGCTTCCAGGCCAGCCGACCGAAAGCTCTGAGCGGCGAACTTAGCAACTACCGCATAGTTCATTTCGCCACGCACGGCTTTCTCAACAGCGAATATCCCGAACTGTCGGGATTGGCGCTCTCGCTCGTCGATGAGAACGGAAAAGCGCAGGACGGTTTTCTGCGAATGCACGAAATCTACAACCTGCGATTGCCCGCAGATCTCGTCGTGCTGAGCGCCTGTCAGACGGCGCTCGGTAAAGAGATCAAGGGCGAGGGGCTGGTCGGATTGACGCGCGGGTTTATGTACGCCGGCGCCGAGCGCGTTGTGGCGAGTCTGTGGCAAGTGGACGATCTCGCGACAGCCGGATTGATGAAGCGTTTTTACCAGGGAATGCTGAAAGACGGCCTGCGCCCGGCGGAGGCGTTGCGCACGGCGCAGATCGAGATGTCAAAGCAGAAGCGATGGTCGGCGCCTTATTACTGGGCCGGTTTTGTTATCCAGGGCGAATGGAGGTAATCAACCATGAACACAAAGTGTTTTCACGCGTTCTTGATATTCAGCCTATGTTGCGGCGTCGCTGAAGCGACGCGGCGGCCACAGGATTTACAATCTCTCTCGGTCGGCGCGCCGATTGAACGTGAATTGTCCGGAGGCCAGACGCACGCTTACCGAATCGCATTAAGCGCCGGGCAATTCGCGCTCGTGCAAGTCAAACAACGCGGCGTCGATGTGGCGCTCACCGCCAGCGGGCCGGACGGTAAGGAATTCGCGTCCGTAAATTTACGCCTCAGCGGCGAAGGCGTGGAGCCGTTGGCGATTGTCGCGGACGCGGCGGGCGAATACGTCCTGAAAGTCACGTCGAGAAATCCGAAGTCCGCCGCTGTTGGAACGTATGAAGCGAGGATCGGTGAGCTGCGCGCCGCAACCGAGCGGGACCGCGCGCGCATAAAAGCGCAAACGCTCAGTCACGAAGCGCAAACGCTCAGTCTGGAAAGGGCCCCGGAAGCGAAGCGAAAGGCGGCGCAACTCTGTGAGGAAGCGTTGCTGCTCTGGCGGGAGGTTCCGGAGCCGTTATGGGAAGCGGCGTTGTTGTCGCGTTTGGGGCGCCTTCACATTGACCTGACGGAATTCCGTCAGGCGAAGGATTTTTACAGCCGCGCCGTCATCGCCAAAAAAACGATCGGTGACCTGCGAGGCGAGGCGGGCGCGCAAGACGGCGTCTGTCGGGCGCTGCATTTTCTGGGCGATAGGAAAGGAGCGGAGGAATGCATTGGCGCATTGCTACCAATCTATCGCGAACTCGGCGACCGCCTGGAAGAAGCCAGATTGCAAATGAACATCGCCGTCCTACTCGATGGCCGGGGCGATCATCAAGCGGCATTGCAATTAGCGCGGCAGGCGCTCGGCGTCTTCCAGGCGGAAGGCGACCGCGTACAGCAATCAAACGCGCTCAACACTCTCGGGCAAATATACGGGAGGTTGAATGAGCAACAGATGGCGCTCGACCATTATGAACGCGCGCTAGCGCTCCGTCGCGAAGGCAGCGACAAGCGAAGCGTGGGGGTGACGATGGCGGACATCGGCGTCATCTATTTCCGCTTGGGCGATTTCCCCCGCGCGCTCGATTATTACAAACAGGCGTTGGCGATCATGGAAGAAGTCGGCGACCGCCGAACAAAGGCCATTCTGTTGCAAAGCCTCGGCGTGCTCTGGAAAAAGACTGGCGAAACGGCCAAAGCGCTCGACGCGCAGACACAATCGCTGGCCCTGGCGCGCGCCGTCGGTGACCGCCGCGCGGAAGGCCGAACGCTCCATGCAATAAGTGACTTGTATATACTCCAGGGCGAAAAAGAGAAGGCTCGTGAGTCTCTCACTCAGGCGCTGGAACTCGCGCGCGCCTCCAGCGATCCGGTTGGTGAAGCCGCCATCCTCAGACAAATGGGAAGAATGGCGGCGGCGAGCGGTGATTGGAGCCAGTCGATCGATCTTTTTCAACAATCTCTTTCGCTCTCTCGCGCGACGGGCGACCTGCAGGGTGAACGCGACTCGCTCGGCAATCTCGCGGAAACCGAGCGCAAACGAAACAACCTCGGCGAGGCGCGCGATTATCTCGAAAAAGCGATCGAGTTGACCGAATCGCTCCGCGTCAAAACCCTTCGCCAGGAATTACGCGCCAGCTATCTGGCCTCGCGGCAAGGCGAATACGAACAGTACGCGGACCTGTTGATGGATTTGCACGAGCAGCAACCGAACGCGGGGTACGCCACCGCCGCGTTCGAGGTCAGCGAACGTGGCCGCGCCCGCAGCCTGCTGGAAACGCTTGCTGAAGCGCGCGCCGACATCCGGCAGGGCGTTGACGCCGCTCTACTCGCCGAAGAGCGCAAACTGGCTGACCGGATTCATCTCAAAGAACAACAGCGGGCTCAATTGACAGGAAAATCGCCGGCGGCGAAACAAATAGAACCTCTGGCCAAAGAGATCGGAGACCTGCTCAACGAGTATCAATCTTTACAAGCGCACATACGCGCCTCCAGCCCGCGCTACTCGGCGTTGACTCAACCGCAACCAGCGACCGCCGCCGAGATTCAGAAACAGTGTCTGGATAGTCACACCGTATTGCTCGAATTCGCGCTCGGCGCCAAGCGGAGTTGGCTATGGGCCATCACGCCAGAAACAATCACCGGCTATGCGCTCCCGCCCCGCGCCGAGATCGAAACATCGGCGCGCAACGTCTACGAACTGCTGACCGCGCGTCAACTGAAGAAAGACCCGACCGAAGAGGAGCGACTGAAGCGGATCGGCGAAGCCGACGCCAGACTCCAGGCCGGCGCCGCGACGCTCAGCCAAATGCTGCTCGGCCCAATCTCCGCGCGATTGCGGCAGGAGTGGAAAGGCAAGCGATTGGCCATCGTAGCATCAGGCGCGCTGGAATACGTGCCGTTTGCCGCGTTGCCGCTGCCAGAGACGGATGGACGGAGCGACGGAGAGACAGCGCGACAGGGCGACAGGGCGACAGGGCGACAGGGCGACAGAGAAACCTCATCTCGCCCCGTCGCCTTGTCGCCCCGTCGCCCCGTCGCCTTCGTTCCCCTGATCGTGGACCACGAGATCGTAAATCTTCCGTCAGCCTCGACGCTCGCCCTCATCCGCCAAGAAACCGCCGGACGGCAAACGGCGCCGAAGATGCTGGCCGCGCTAGCCGATCCGGTTTTCGAAGCCAGTGATCCGCGTTTGGCGGCCGTAGGGATAAAAGCGTCTTCGAACGGTTTGATCGCCAGCGTCCGATCGGCGGAATCTTCATCCGCCCCTTCCACATTGCCATTTGAGCTTGCGCGTTCGGCTCGGAGCTTCCATCGCGACGGCTTCGGACGCCTCGTGTTTTCCAACGAGGAGGCCGAATCTATCACGGGGTTTGCGCCCAAAGGTTCGACGCTCAAAGCCACGGGCTTCGAGGCCAACCGTAAGCTTGTCGCCAGCGGCGAGCTTGGCCGGTACCGCATCGTCCATTTCGCCACACACGGCCTGATCAACAGCGAACATCCCGAACTCTCAGGGCTCGTGCTTTCGCTCGTGGATGAAAACGGAAAACCGCAGGACGGCTTCCTGCGGATGAGCGAAATCTTCAACCTGCGATTGCCCGCCGAGCTCGTGGTCCTGAGCGCATGCCAGACCGCCCTCGGCCAAGAGATCAAAGGCGAGGGCCTCGTCGGATTGACGCGCGGGTTTATGTACGCCGGCGCCGAGCGCGTCGTGGCCAGCCTCTGGCAGGTGGACGATCAGGCGACGGCGCAACTGATGCGGTTTTTCTATCGCGGGATGTTTAAAGAAAACCTGCGCCCGGCGGCGGCGTTGCGCGCGGCGCAGATCGAGATGTCGAGAAACTCGCGTTGGTCGGAGCCTTACTATTGGGCGGGCTTCGTAATGCAGGGCGAGTGGCGGTGATCGAAAAATCAGCCGGATGCGTCCATCTCTAAGCCATTGAAATACCAGCCGACAACAGCGGTTTTCATGTAGATGAATAGCCACAGAGGGCACAGAGGGCGCCGCAGGACATAATGATTTCTCTGTGTTCTCTGTGACCTCTATGGCTAACCGTCTTCATACGTTTGAAAACAGATATAACTCACCCCTTAACAATTTTTCCTACCGCGAAGATTCCGCAACGCTGAGTAGCTGCAACAGCGAAAATAAAAAAATAACAGCGACATGTTTTCGCGCGCGGCGCCAGTAGTAGTCGAAGAGATAAATAATGCCGAGGCCCTCTTCGGAGATAACACTCGACAACATAACCCTGCCGACGCGCAGGAAAACTGGGGCTGCAACTACCGTGATACCGGTTCCCCGTGTCGCCTGCGTCGTGGCCCACAAAAAGGAGAATAAACATGTTACGCAAAAGCCTTTTGTTCTTTTCGTTCGCTTCGATCGCCGCGTTGATCGCCTGGGGGTTCGCTCCGGGCGGCGCGAAGTCTGCCTGCGCTTCGGCGGCGTCAGCGCAGAATTGCGCGCTACAAGTCACGGTCAATCGCCCAGCATTCGTTGGCACGGCCCAAAACCCTCAGACAGCCAGCGTCACCTGGAACATCGCCAACTTGCCGCCGTGCTATCAGATCACCGAGTCCGAAGTTACTTTCACAATCACCCGGAATAACCAACCCAACGTAGTGATAAAGCGGACCGTCATTGGGGCCGCCACAAACGTTTCGGTGAGTCTGGTTAACGCCCTGGGCTCCAATTTAGCGGCGGGTTTCCAACCCAACGCGATTGTCGCCGAGGTCAGAGTGAAGGCCAGCGCGATAGATCCCAATAAGACTAAGACAGAGAGCAACACTTTGACGATCTAATAACTAACGAGCGGTTAATTCAGCCAAAAACTTCATCCACGAAGTTACTCAGGGCGCCACGAGGCGCCCTCTATTTCTTCTTCGCGCTCCTGGCGCAACTTCGTGGATGATTTTTCCAGAGAGCAGCGCTGATTGCGCCCTACCCACTTTCTTGAGGAGCCTTTTCAATCCGAACGCCGCTCCTTCTCGATATTTTTCCGCAAAATCAACGACATGTATTTTCGTCCGGCGCCAGTAGCAAGTGAGGGCGTGGTCGGTAACTGGCGCGCTCTTTCGATGGCGATGAGACAGGGATTCAACTTGTCTTGTCGCAACACGGCAGATTTAGTCGAAAAGGAGTATCGCAATGAAACAGTTCAACCAGAAGATAACGGCGGCCGCTGGCGCGATATTGATCGCATTGACGCTGGTCGGGCTTAACGCCGATCAGGCCATCGCTCAGGGCAAGGCGCGAAAAGGAGCAAAGGTTCGCGCGGGCAGCAATGCGAAGGGGCGCATATCCACTCTGCAAGACTCCGAAAACGTCAGATCACAAGCGGAGCGCCGGAATGCCGCCGGAGCAGGAGCTTTTTCAGTAGATATCGGAACCTCCGAAAACATCAGATCACAAACTGAGACAGCGCGCCGGATGAAGACTTATGAGAATGTCTCTGACGCCGACACCGCTGCGAATCGTGCAAGATCACGTAAACGCACAAGACACTAAAACCAACCGGGGCTTACTGATCGTCAAGCGATAAGTGAGACCCGGTTCAAACAAATTCGAGCAGGAGGTAATTTATGCGTATCATCATCCCCAAATATAAATCGTGGCTGACGACGGCCGCGCTCGTAGCGGTTCTCACGGCATTTTTCGCCAACGGGCCGTTGGCTGCGCCAATGACAAAGGCAGAGCCGGCGGTTATTCAGCAGCAGACTCCGTCGCCTGGGACGCTGTCGATCATTGCCATCCTGATTGGCCTGGTCGAGCGTCAAGTCGCCATTTATGTGCCGAGCGGTTATCGGGCAGGAACAGCCGTTCCGATGGTCTTCGCGCTGCACGGCGGGGGTGGCGACGCCTCGAAGATGTACGGCCCGGACAAGCGCATCGTCGAATACGCCGAATCCGAGGGCTTCATCGCCGTCTTCCCGAATGGGTTGCCCGCGCCTGGCGCTCCTGCTGGCAGCAACAAATACTACTGGACCGACCCGGCCAACATAGGCTTCATGAATCATCTGATCGATTTGATGACGGCCCGATTCACGATTAATTCGCACCGGGTTTATTTCATCGGTTTTTCCGGCGGCGCGAAGCTCTGCTACCGACTGGCCGCCGACCCGGCCATCTCAGCGCGTATTGCGGCAATCGCCACAGTGGCTGGCGATATGGGCAGCAAGCCAACCAACCCGCCGACCTCGCCGTGGGAGATCATTGACCCGATCGCTTCGGGCGGCGTCCCGATGTCGGCGCTGCTGCTGCAAGGCGGAGAAGACACGGGGCTGCCCGTGATGGGCGGGTTCCC
>Ga0111539_10005649_pt1 | contig 16175 bp, 10 predicted proteins | sample RhiMethybrSRZTD1_FD_79667 | JGI IMG/M metagenome (GOLD analysis project Ga0111539, IMG submission 79667) | Populus rhizosphere microbial communities from Tennessee, USA - Rhizosphere MetaG P. TD hybrid SRZTD1 (version 2) (version 2) | ecosystem: Host-associated > Plants > Roots > Rhizosphere >... | reverse complement strand
TTCGCCATCGGCCCCGCCGTATCCTGATCGGCAGTAATCGGAATCACGCCGTAGCGACTGATGCGACCGACGGTCGGCTTCACACCCACCAGCATGGTCGCGTTGGCGGGCGTGAGAATCGAGCCCGACGTCTCCGATCCCACATTCGCGGCCCAAAAGTTCGCCGACGTGCCGATGCCGGAACTCGATCCGCCAGGCGACAGCACTGGACGGCCGTCGCCAGATCCGACCCGCGGATCGCGGCGCGGATCGTACGGGTTCATGCCGTACCCGGCCACCGCGTTGTAGTTGCCGGGCATGCCGACCGTGACCCAGTTCGCCAGTTCGGTCATTCCGGTTTTCGCCAGAATGATCGCACCGGCGGCGCGCAGATTGGCCGTCAGCGTCGCTTCATACGGCGGCACGAAGCCTTCGAACGCCAATGCGCCGCCAGAGGTCGGCAGATGCGTCGTGAGAATGTTGTCCTTGAGGGCGATCGGAATCCCGTGCAGCGGCCCACGCACGCGGCCGGCGGCGCGCTCGCGATCGCGCTCGTCGGCTTCCTTCAACGCCTCATGATTCACGGTGATCGCCGCGTGCAGTTTGTCTTCGTACATCCCGATTCGCGTCAGGTATTCCGTCACGATCTGTCGGGAGGTCACGCGACGCTGCTCCATCGCCGTCCGCATATCGGCGATCGTGGCTTCGACGACGGTAAAGGGCCGGGCTGGCGGTGTCCGCTGCGCCGACAGCGTCAACGTTCCGACGGCAACGGCGCAGCCCATGAACAGGATCAGGATGTTTTTCATGGTCCACCAAGCGTCCAACACCTGAGCGCCCGAGCTCCAGGCGCCCGAGCTAAAGCTCGGGCCTACGACTTCGGCCTACGATTTCGCCAGCTCCAGCTTGGCGATCGCATCGCGGTGCACTTCGTCCGGCCCGTCCGCCAGCCGGATGGTTCGGGTGTGGGCCCAGGCCGACGCCAGGCCGAAGTCGTCGCTCACGCCCGCGGCGCCGTGCGCTTGAATCGCGCGGTCGATGACGCGGAGCGCCATGCGCGGCACGACCACCTTGATCATCGCGATTTCGCCGCGCGCCCCCTTGTTGCCTACGGTGTCCATCAATTCCGCGGCTCTCATCGTCAGCAGCCGCGCCTGCTCGATCTCCATGCGGGATTCGGCGATGTCCGCACGGATCGTGCCCTGCTCCGCCAGCGGCTTGCCGAACGCAACCCGCGCTTTGACCCGGCGGCACATCGCTTCGAGGGATCGCTCCGCGAGCCCGACCAGACGCATGCAGTGGTGAATCCGTCCTGGTCCGAGCCGTCCCTGCGCGATCTCGAACCCGCGTCCTTCACCGAGCAGCATGTTCGACGCCGGCACGCGCACCTCCTCGAACAGGATCTCCATATGCCCGTGCGGGGCATCGTCGTAGCCGAAAACCGGGAGCATGCGTTTGATGGTGATTCCCGGCGTCTCCATCGGGACGAGAATCATCGATTGCTGCTGGTGCCGCGGGGCGGCCGGATCGGTCTTTCCCATGAAGATCGCGATCTTGCACCGCGGGTCGCCCGCGCCCGAGATGTACCACTTGCGTCCGTTGATGACGTAGGTGTCGCCGTCGAGCACGATGCGGGATTGGATGTTGGTCGCGTCCGACGAGGCGACGTCCGGTTCGGTCATCGCGAAGCACGAGCGGATCGTGCCGGCCAGCAGCGGCTCGAGCCAGCGGCGGCGCTGCTCCTCGGTGCCGTAGCGGACCAGCACTTCCATGTTGCCGGTATCTGGGGCCGAGCAGTTGAACACTTCGGGCGCGAACGAGGGAGACCGGCCCATGATTTCGCAGAGCGGCGCGTACTCGGCATTGGTCAAACCCGCGCCGTACTGACTCGCCGGCAGAAACAGATTCCACAAACCGGCGGCTTTCGCCTTCGCCTTCAACTCCTCGACGATGGCGGTGGGTTGCCAGCGATCGCCGTTCGCGATCTGCGCGCGGAACGTGGCTTCGTTCGGGTAGATGTGCGCGTCCATGAACCCAGCGAGGCTCGCAGCCAGCGTCCGAGTCTTTTCATGCATGGGGCGCATGATAGTCTAGCCCACTCGTTCCAGCGAGGGGCTCCAGATCACCAGGTCTCGGCGCGGAGCCCTCCCGACTTGCAAGGAGCACGATACGGCGCTCTCTCCTCGGACGCGGCAGTCGGAACGGCCACGTAGGCTCGATCTCCGGCGAGCGCTCCCATTGATCGCCATCGTCGTTGCGGGGCTGGGAACGTACTGGAACAGCCTCTCCATTCCGTTCGTCTGGGACGACGAAACGGCCATCGTCACGAATCAGACAATCAGAAGCTTGTGGCCTCCTTCGCTCCCGTTCTCGCCACCGCCCGAAACTCCCGTCTCCGGGCGGCCAATTGCGAATCTATCGCTTGCGGCCACCTACGCTGTGTCGGGACTCGAGCCGTCCGGGTTCCACCTGTGGAACGTAGGGTTCCACATCGTGTGCGGGCTCCTGCTGTTCGGCATTGTCCGGCGGACGCTGATGTCGGCGCCGAGTTTACGAGGCTCGCCCCTGCGGACCACCTCAATCGATGGGACGGCCCTTGCGGCGGCGCTGCTCTGGATGCTGCACCCTCTCGCGAGCGAACCCGTCGACTACGCAACTCAGCGCACCGAGTCCCTGATGGGGCTGTTCATGCTCCTGACGTTGTTTTGCACGGTTCGCAGTGGCGGGTCGGCTCGGCGTGGGCGATGGGAAGCGGCCGCGTGTCTCTCGTGCGCGTGCGGAATGGCGAGCAAGGAAACCATGGTCGTCGCACCGCTCGTCGTGTTGCTCTACGACCGCAGTTTTCAGTTTGATTCGATCAAGAAGGCGCTGCAGTCGCACGCCCGCTTGTACGTTGGCCTGTCCCTGACGTCGCTCATTCTTGTCGCGCTGGTGTGGCAGGGCTCTCGGTCGACGGCCGGCTTCTCGACCGGCGTCAGCAGCGGCACCTATTTACTCACCCAGATGTCCGTGATCCCGCGGTACTTGCGGCTCACTGTCTGGCCGGACGCGTTGGTGCTGGATTACGGCCTCCCAGCCGCGGTGTCGCTGCGCAACGTTGCCGCGGAGACGGCGTTGATACTGGGCCTGTTGCTGATGACGCTGGTGGCGCTGGTGCGCTGGCCGATGATGGGCTGTCTCGGCGCAATCTTCTTTCTGACGCTTGCTCCGACATCCAGTATCGTGCCGATTGCCACGGAGGTCGGCGCGGAGCGCCGCATGTATGTCCCCCTGATGGCGCTCTCGGTGTTGGCCGTCGTGGTTGGTCGGGCGATCCTGAACTGGATCGTGGTTCGAGCGCCCCAGTCCTCGCGGCGGGTCGCCGTCGTCGGCGTCACCGTCACCGCTCTCGTGCTGCTCGCGCTCGGCGCCCGCACGGTCTCTCGCAATCGAGAATTCGCCGATCCGGTTGTTCTGTGGCGGACGGTTGTAGATCGCTATCCGCATGGCCGCGCCCGGCTCGGCCTGGGCATGGCCCTGATTGCTGCCGGAAACCGCACGGAAGGCGTGGCACAGTTACAGGCCGCGGCCGCCGACTATGACGAGGCGCGATCGGTGTTCGGCCTCGAACTCTTCGTCGATGGTCGTACGGATGAAGCGATCGACGAGCTGCAGCAGTTCGTGCAGATCCGATCCCTTCATCCGAGCCGGATTCCGGCTCGCGTGGTGCTCGGCGAAGCGTTGGCGTCCAAGGGTAGACTGGACGAGGCCGTGATCGAGTTCGAACACGTGCTCCAGCAGGCGCCTCATCATGCCGAGGCACAGGCAAATCTGGCGCTCGCTCACCGCCGGCTCGCGGAAACGCACTGGCGAGCGGGCAACTTCGGAGACGCGGCCACACATGCTGAAGACGCCGTGGGTCTGAATCCTCGTGACGCGGAGACACACAACCTGTTCGGAGTCGTGCTCGCTTCACAGGGACGGGTCGCGGAGGCGATTGAACAGTTTCGCCAGGCGGTCAGCTTGAACCCTGGCGACTCGAAGGCCCGAGCCAACCTGCAGCAGGCGCTTACGCTCGGCGGCAGGGAGAAGTAGGCCGTGCAGGGCGACACGCGAGACGTTAGAGCGACCGAGCAGCTCGACTGGACCGCCCTGACGGCGTACTTGCGATGGCACTTGGCATCGCACCAGATCGCCGGCCTCGACCTCGAACGGGACATCGAGGTCTCGCAGTTCCCCGGCGGCCATTCGAACCTCACCTATCTGGTGCGCTTTGGCGGTGCCGAGCTCGTCGTGCGTCGGCCGCCGCTTGGGCCGGTGCCACCGAAGGCTCACGATATGGCGCGCGAGTTCAAGTGGCTCGCCGCAGTCCACCCGGTGTTCCCACTCGCGCCACGGCCGTATCTGCTCTGCGAAGACGCGAGCGTCATCGGATCCGTGTTTTACGTCATGGAGCGGCGTCGCGGCGTCGTCGTGCGTCATGATGAGCCGCTCGGACTTGCCAACCGACCCGAGGCGCGACGACGGGTCAGCGAGGCGCTCATCGACACGCTGGCCGACCTCCACGCGATCGATGTCACGCGGGGTCCGCTCGCGGGCCTCGGCAAACCGAACGGCTTCGTCGAGCGACAGGTGCGTGGATGGAGCGACCGGTGGACGGGGTCGAAAACCTCGGATGTTCCCGAGATGGATGCGCTCCAGCGCTGGCTGATCGCACACCTTCCGCCAGACCCCGACGATCCAGGGATCGTGCACGGCGACTTCAAACTCGACAACGTGCTCCTCGACCCTCTCGATCTCGGCCGCATCGTCGCGGTGTTCGACTGGGAGATGAGCGCGCTCGGCGATCCGTTGGTGGATCTTGGAATCGTGCTCGCTTACTGGACGCCAACGGCGCCTCCTGAACAGCGAGACGCTCTCACGTCGGTGACGGAGCGTCCCGGGTGGTACACGCCAGAGGAGATCCTCGAGCGCTACGCGGCGCGGTCCGGGCGCGACGTGTCCGCGATTGGCTTCTACAAGACCTTCGCGCTGTTCAAAATCGCGGTCGTGATTCAGCAGATCTATTACCGGTTCGTAAAGGGCCAGACCGACGATCCGCGGTTCGCCACGTTTGGTGACCGCGTTACGTATCTCGCGCGCCACGCGGTAGAGAACATAGGGCCGTAGCGGGATCGAATCTATGAAGATCAAAGCCGCCATTCTCTGGGAACGCGGACAGCCGCTGTCGGTCGAGGACGCCGAGCTCGATCCGCCCGGATTGGGCGAAGTTCTGGTCGAGGTGAAAGCAGCCGGTGTCTGTCACAGCGATCTGCACCCTGCGCGCGATGACTGGCCGATGCGGACGCCGCTGGCGCTCGGTCATGAAGGCGCGGGAATCGTGCGCGACGTCGGCGCGGGTGTGACACGAGTGAAGCCGGGCGATCACGTCGTCTTCTGTTGGGCGCCGGCCTGCGGAATCTGCCCTGCCTGCGCTGAGGGGCGGGCCGTGTTGTGCGATCGGTTGGACCGCACCACCTACCGCAACCGGCTTCCGTCCGGAGCGGTACGGCTCCACGCTCGCGGACAGGACATCGCGCACTTTCTCAGCACCGCGTGCTTCGCCAGCCACGCGGTTGTCGCCGAAGAGGGCGCCGTGGTTGTGGGCCGGGAGGGCGGCGAGAATATCCCGTTCGACGCACTCGCGACGCTCGGGTGCGCCGTGGTGACCGGCATCGGCGCGGTCCTGGCCGCCGCGAAAGTGCCGCGGGGCGCGACGATCGCCATCATCGGAGCCGGAGGCGTAGGGTTGAATGTCGCTCAGGGAGCCGTGATCGCCGGCTGTGAGCGGATCATCGCGATCGATCGCCATCAGGTGCCGCTCGACATCGCACGTCGCTTCGGGGCGACGGATGTCGTCGACGCCGCGTCCAATGTGGCAGACCAGGTCAAGAGCCTCACCGGCGGACGCGGCGCCGACTTCGTGTTCGATACCGTCGGCGCCCCGGCCACCCTCACCGACGCACTCGCTGCGACCCGGAAAGGGGGCACGGTCGTACTGACGGGTTTGTCGAGGATCGATGCCATGGGAAACGTTCCCATGTTCCCGTTCGTAATGCAGGAAAAGAGGCTCATCGGTTCAGCTTATGGATCGGGACGCCCGGCCGAAGACATCGTTCGACTCGTGGACTGGTACCGGCAGGGACGACTCAAGCTGCGGGAGCTCGTGAGTCGCACCTATCGATTGGCGGAGATTAATGACGCGCTTGCGGCCCTCGGGGCCAGCGCCGGTGCCAGAGGCATCATCACTGAAACCTGATCAGGGCTACTGCTGAAACCTGATCAGGGCTAAGGGCCTCACCGCTCAAAACCCGATCAGGGCTGAAGGGCTGTCGGTGAAACCGATCAGGGCTCAGGGCTAGAGGGCTGAGGGCCACCGCTGAACACGATCAGGGCTCAAGGGCTAGGGGCGCAGGGGTGCACGGGAACAGCTGAGAGCCGACAGCTGCCTGAGCCTGATTCTGCAACACGCTCTGAGGGCTCGCGTTAGAATGGAGTGATGATGCTGAAGGCGGTTCTGCTCTCAGGCTCGCTCGCGCTTCTGTCGGCGGCGTGCTCGAACCAGACGCAAGCGGCCGCTGTAGTAGGTGAGGCCGGCCAGCCGTCGAGCAATCCGGTCGCCTCGGGAATCAACAAGACCGTCGACTTGAAGGCGTCCGAGCTTAAGCTCGGGCCTACGAGCCAGTCCGCGAGCCAGCCCGCGGCAGCACCGCAATCAGCGAGAGCGGCGGTTTCGCAGCCGGCACGCGTGCCGGCCACACAAACAGCCAAACCCGCGACCGACGGGCTTCCTCCAATCTCCTATATCTGCACCATGCCGGGCGACGAAGCCATCCTGGAGGACAAGCCGGGCAAGTGTCCGAACCCGAAATGCGGCATGGAACTGAAGCCGATTCGGATCGTCCAGGCCTGGTCGTGCCTCAACAACACGGCGTTCATTCAAGAGAATCCCGGCAAGTGCATCACAGACAAGACCGATCTGGTGCCGATCGCCGCGTCCATGTTCTGGGCCTGCTCCAATACCCCGGACAAACACGAGCTGAACCCGGTGAAGTGCGCCGACGGCAAGGACAGCGTGAAGAAGTTCGAAGTCCGTCCGCACGGTGACCACAATCCCCGACACGGCGGTCAGCTTTTCATGGCCGATGACGCGTGGCATCACCTCGAAGGCACCTATCCAAGTGCCGGGCTGTTCCGCGTGTTCTTCTACGACGACTGGACGAAGCCCTTGACGCCAACCGGCTTCGTGGCGCGAACGGTGGTCAAGGACGCAGCCGGCAAAGATGTCGCCACCGTTCCACTGAAGATGGGCCGGTTGAACACCATGGAAGCGCAGATTCCCAATGCGATGCTGCCGCTCTCCATGCAGTTGCACGTTACGTTCAAGCCTGGCGAGCGCGAGAAGCTATTCGACTTCCAGTTCAAGGAGCTCACGAAGGAGCCCGTGGCACCCGTCCCAACGGCTGCCGTGCGCGCCCCGACCGCGCCAACGACACAAGCGTCGGCCCAGCCGCCGCGTTCCGCTCCCGCGCCTCAAGGTCGTGGTACCGCTCCGGCGGGTCAGGGGCGGGGCGCAACCTCGCCGACTCCCGCACCTCGACCCGCTCCGCAAACGCCACCGGCGTCTGCCGGTCAGCCATCTCCATTCATGGCCGGCGATCCACTTCCCCCAACCGGGAATCAGCTCGAGCTGATGTCGCCGATCATCCCGCAGGAGGATCCGATCCCGGCGACCTCGAAAGAGATTCTGGCCGAGTTGACGGTCAAGAGCGATCAACTGGCGACGGAGCTTGGGGATGGGACGAGTCTGGCCCAACTCTGGGTGCCGGCGCTTCGGACCAAGAACCTTGCTCTCGCGCTCGTCAACAGCCATCTCAACGAGCTCCCGAATCCACAACGGGTCGTCGCCGAGAACGCCGCGAACCGACTGGTCCGCGCCGCGTGGGCCATCGACAACCTCGGCGATCTTGGTGACAAAGAAAAGATCGTGGCCGTGCATGCAGTCTTTGCTGCCGCCGTCAGCGATCTCAAAGGTGCTTATGCCTCGGCACGTTAACGGCCGCGTTCTGCTGATCACCGCGATGGCCCTGGGCCTCGCCGCGCTTGCCATCCGCGACACGCAGGCGCACAAGAACGTCACGTCGCCATACCTGTACAACCAGGAAGTGTTTCCGCTCCTGCGCGACAAGTGCGGCCGATGCCACGTCGAGAACGGGCCGGCGCCGATGGGCCTGCTGACCTACAACGACGGACCGAATTCGGCCACGCCGTGGGCGGAAGGCATCCGCGAGCTCGTGATCTCCGAGCAGATGCCACCTTGGTACGTCGATCCGCTTGGACCGGCCGTCAAAGGCGGCGACAGCTACGCACTCACGCCGAGTGACACCGACAAGCTGATTACCTGGGCCACTGGCGGCACTCCTCAGGGCGACCCCGACAAAAAGCCGGCGCCGATCACATTCCCGCCGCGCTGGAGCGCCGGGCCGCCCGATCTGAAGATCCAGATGGAGGCCGAGTACACGGTGCCCGAAGCCACGGCCGATGAGACGAAGGAGTTTGTCCTCTCCACCGGGCTCACGGACACGCGTTGGGTCAAGGCCGTCGATCTCATGCCGGGCTCTCCCTCGGTCGTGCGCAACGCCGTCATCTCGGTCGACAACGGACCGATTCTGGCGGTGTGGGTGCCTGGAGACGAGTCGATCGCGGCCCCAAGCGGCGCCGCCTTCCGTCTGCCGGCGGGCGCAAAACTCCGCCTGCAGATTCACTACAAGAAGCAGTGGTCGATGGAGGGGAAAGCGATCAAGGATCGCAGCACGGTCGGCTTGTACTTCAGCGATCCTCCCGCGTCGGGGCGCGAGATTCAGTCACTCGCCATCGATGCGCCGACCGGCCAGGTCGGCGAGTCCAACCCGTTGACCGGGACGCTTGTCGCCGCGGCGCGCGTCGTCGCCGTGCGCCCGTCACTCGATCAGGTCTACGGGACGATGACGGTGCAGGCGGTGACACCAACCGGAACGAAAGTGCCGCTGTTGAAGCTCCGCAACCCCCGTCCGGAGTGGCGGCGCCGGTACTGGCTGGCCGAGCCGGTCGAACTGCCGGCGGGCAGCCGAATCGAGATTGCGGTGACGGCTCCCGGGCTTTACATCGATCTGACCGGCGCGCGGCTGATGAAGACGTATCCGCTTCAGGTCGCCCTCGACTTCGTGCCCCAGGGTTGACGCCTCGTCCTAGTAGCGCAGGACTTTAGTCCTGCACACCTGAGCCGCCTACATGCACCGCGACTTGGTCGCCGCTGCGTTCGCATTGCTCTTTGCCGGCTCAGCGGCCGCCCAACAGGCGGCGCCTGTCTCGCCCCCACAACTTCCACCGCGCGAGGCCTCCCCTTCGCGCCCGCCGCAAGCCACCGCGTCGGTCAGCGGTCAGATTACGACAGCTGCCAACGGACAACCGCTGCATCGGGTGAAGGTGACGCTGACCGGGCCCACCGCGAATCCGCTGACGGCGGTCACTGATGATCGCGGCGAGTACGAGATTCTCAACGTGCCACCGGGCTCGTACTCGATGTCGGCGACGCGGGCCGGGTATCTGACCATTCAGTACGGTCAACGGCGCCCGCGCGAGGCCGGGCGGCACCTCGACGTGCGCGCTGGGCAGAACCTGAAAAACATGGACATCGCCCTCTCCCGCGGTGCCGTCCTCGCCGGCCGGATCGTTGACGAGCTCGGCGAGCCGTATCCGGGCGTCAGGGTCGAGGCCGTGGAGCCCCGCTACATCAACGGACGCCGCACCGCCGTCGCCGCCGGCATCGACACCACTGACGATATCGGCGAATTCCGCATCAGCGCGCTCAATCCGGGCACGTACACGATCCGCGCGTCGACGATTGAAACGTGGGAAGGCGACGGCAGCCAGCGGGACACCTACGCCTACTCGATCACCTACTTCCCAGGGTCGAACACGAGCGACCGCGCTGAATCGATTGCCCTTGCCGTCGGTCAAGAAGTGGCCGGTCTCGACTTTGCGCTGGCCGTGGGGCGGGCGGCGCGCGTCAGCGGGCGGGTCGAGAACGCGAACGGCGAGCCGCTTGCGGGATTGCCCGTCAACCTGTCTCGGATCACACGCACAATCGGCGGCGCGTTGTTTTCGTCCAGCGCCGGCGGGTCGGGACGGACGGATCGCGACGGCTCCTTCGAAATCCGCAATATCCCTCCGGGCGAATACATGGTGTCGGCGACTCTCAGCTCGACCCTCTCCGCGAGCCACACGGTGATGGTGACCGAAACGGACCTCACCAACATCGTCCTCACGCCCGGGCAGCAGAGTGCGGTCAGCGGAACGGTGGTAGCAGAAGACGGCGCGATGCCGAATTTTCCGGCCACGCGGCTGCAGATTGCTCCGATTACGGCGGTCGACGGCGGCGGGCTGCAGCCGTGGGATGGCGAGAGCCCGCAGGCGGTGAAAGCGGACTGGTCGTTTGCGTTCAACGGCATGGCCGGACGGTTTCTGTTCCGGGTGAACGGATTGCCAGACGATTGGATGCTGCGGTCGGTGACCCTGAACGGCCGCGACATGACCGAGACAGCCGTCGAGACACCGACGGACGGCAAGCCGCTGACCGGTTTGCGCATGGTGCTCAGCCAGAAGGGCGCCAGAGTGACCGGCGTCGTGCTTGACGCGCATGGCGCCCCACTCGTGGACAGCAGTGTGGTCGTGTTCGCTGAGGATCCGGCCCTGTGGACGCCCGGCACCCGCTTCGTCAAGTCCACGCGTCCCGATCAGGAAGGCCGATTCGTCGTGGCCGGATTGCCTGCTGGAGCCTATCTCGTCGCCCCCAAGGACTTCGTCGCCGAGGGTGAATGGGAGGACCCGGCGTTTCTGCGCAGCATCATTCCAGGTGCCGTCAAGGTGACTCTCGCGGAGGAAACGTCGCAGGACTTGTCGCTCACGGTGGAGATGCATTAGGAGTGCGGAGATGCGCCCCGAAACACGTGTACCCGTGGAACGTGTACTCGTAGTGCAGACCTTCAGGTCTGCCGTGGTTGCCACGGTACTCGTAGTGCAGACCTTTAGGTCTGCCGTGGTTGCCACGGTACTCGTAGTGCAGACCTTTAGGTCTGCCGTGATTGCAGGACTAAAGTCCTGCTCTACGAGTCCCGCCATTGCGAGTACAGCGGCGCTCGCGTTGCTGTTGGCAAGCACGTTGACTGCGGGTCAGACGCCGACGCCGGCGCAGCCGGCTGGTCCGCCTCAAGCCCCACCTCGCGCAGCCGCTCCTGTTGCTCCTGCCGCGGGTACCGCCACGATCCGCGGGCGGGTGACATCCTCAGACGGCAACCCGCTTCGCCGTGCGCGCGTGTCGTTGGCCTACAACACCCCCGGGGCCGCGCGACCTCCCGACGGCGTGAGCACGAATGCACAGGGCCAGTACGAGATCAAGAATCTGCCGGCTGGGAGCTACCGCGTCTCGGCAGGGCGCGCCGGCTATCTCACCATCCAACACGGGCAGCGCCGTCCGCTCGAGCAGGGGCGATCGATCGAGGTGCGCGACGGCCAGGTCGTGGAGCGGATTGACATCGCCCTGCCAAAAGCGGCCGTCCTGGCCGGTGTGATCGCCGACGAGCTCGGCGAGCCCTATCCCGGCGTGCGCGTGGAAGCGCTTCAGCACCGGTACATGAACGGCCGCCTGGTGCCGTTTCCGTCCGGGACGACCACGACGGACGATCTGGGCCGATTTCGCATCCCGAGTTTGCTGCCGGGCAGCTACTACGTCATGGCCTCGTCCAAGGAGAGCGTACGGGCCGGAAAGGACAAGCAGGAAATCTTTTCGTACGGGTTCAGCTACTACCCTGGAGTCACGGGCGACCGCGCCCAAGCGATCAATCTCGCGATTGGACAGACGCGCACCGATCTCGACTTTCGACTCTCGCTCAACCGCGTCGCCCGCGTCAGTGGGCGGGTCGAAAGCCCCGAAGGCGCTCCGCTCGAAGGACGCACGGTGAGCCTGACGTTCGAATATCGCGGGATCGGAGCGGTGGCGAATCCGGCCACTGGATCAACGAGAACCGGCCGCGATGGCACGTTCGAGATCCGCGACGTGCCCCCTGGGACGTATCGCCTGCTCGGCGCCGGCTCGATGTCGGTTGATGTGACTGGGGCCGACATCGACAACCTGCTGCTCATCCCTCGCGTCGGGAGCACCGTGAGCGGATCGGTGGTCACGGATGAAGGAACGTCCCCGCCCTTTCCGCCATCAGGGCTTCGCATCCTGCTCGAGCCAGGAAACGGCGAAGTACTCAGCACCGTGCGCGTCCAGCCGGTGAACCCCGACTGGTCGTTCCGACTGACGAGCGTGGGTGGGCCGTTCCGGTTTCGCTTCAGCGGTCTCCGCGACGACTGGATGCTCAAGACCGTGTTGTTGAATGACAAGGACATCACGGACGCAGACTTCGACGTGCCGACCGGTGACAAGCAGTTCGACGGCTTGCAGATGGTCATCACCCGGAAGATTGGACATCTCTCGGGCGACGTCCTCGACAAGGACGGTAAACCAACCAGCGACGCGACGATCGTTCTCTTCGCCGACGATCCCCGGTTGTGGGGACCCGGCACGCGTCAGATCCGCACGACCCGACCCGACGACAAGGGGCGCTTCTCGATCGGCAGTCTTCCCGCCGGCATCTATCGCGCGGCGGCGAGAGATTTCATCCAGGACGGCCAGTGGTTGAATGCGGAGTACCTCGAGAGCGTGCGAGGCGAGTCGTCCAGGGTCGAAGTGAGTGAAGGCGGCTCGGCGACGGTGACGTTGAAGGTACCCTAGCGCAGTTTTCACTTCGGTGTAGCCGCCCGGGACGACGCGCGTCTCATCGCGTCCTACGCGGAAACAAAAAGCGCTCTAACCCACCCTCGCGACCATCATCGTGGCATCGTCGAACGGCTCGCGCGTACCGCGAAACGCCGCGAGCACGCCTTCCATGTGCGCTAGCAGATCGGCGGCGCTTCGGGGACCGGCGGCCATGAGCTCGCGTTCGAGCGCCTCGGCGCCGAACATATCGCTGGCTTCGTTCTCCGCTTCCACGCAGCCGTCGGTGTAGCAGAAGATCACGTCGCCGGCGTCGAGTTGAACCTGCCCCTCGGCGTAGCCCCGGCCCGCCAGCAAGCCGACCGGCAAGCCAGAAGATTCGAGGTGCTCGAGCCCGCCGCGTCGGCGCACCACGTACTGAGGGTTATGCCCGGCGTTGACATACCGCAGGAGACGGGTCGCGGGATCCAGAATGCCGACAAACAGCGTCGCGTACACCGGACCCGGAGTGTTCGCCTGAATGTCGCGATCGACTTCTTCCGCCAGAGCAGTGAGGCCCTGGCCAAGCGCGAGGCGCGTCCGCAGCGACGCCTGGATGTTGGCCATCAGGAGGGCTGCGCCCACACCCTTGCCCGACACATCGCCCACCAGCAACGCAATCTGTTTGGTGGACAGCTCGACGTAGTTGAAGAAATCGCCGCCGACTTCTCCGGCGGCGGTCGACATGCCGCGGATCTCGGTGGCCCCGACACGCAGCGGCGCTTGCGGCAGCATGTCGTGTTGAATCTGGCGGCCCAGTTCAAGCTCGCGCTTGATCCGCTCCTGGCCCACTGCCAGGTGCTGGTGACGCTCGACATCCTCGGCCATCTGGTTGAACGCCTGGGCAAGCTGGCCGATCTCATCGTGCGTCTTCACCGGCACCCGCGCGCTGTAATCACCGTGCGCGATCCGCTCCACCCCGGCGTTCAAACGCGACAGACTGCGCGTCAAACCGGCAGACAGCGGGACGATGCCAATCAGCGTCAGGGAGATGAAGAGCAGGCCGAGCCCAGCACTCCGCGCCGCCGTCCTCCGGATGTCGTCGAACGCCGCACTCATCGGGCGGGCAATGCCGAACTTCAGGCCCGACCCCGGGTCGTTTCTCGTCACGACAATCGAGTCGGCCAGTCGGGTAGCACCGACCTTGGTATCCGGACGAGCGATTCCGCCGCCGAGCGCTTCGACACGCTTCCTGTCCTCGGGCGTCGGCGTGTAGATGTGACCGTCCTTGTCGATGGCGAACGGCAACTCACCACGACCACGCGGCGTGGCGGCGAACACCATGGCCAGCAGATCGGGAAGGTTCACCTCTGCGCTGGCTTGTCGGACGACGCCGTTCTTTTCGCTGCGGACGTTCAGGCGATTTCCGCTCAGTGATGGCTTCTTCGCGATTGGCGGCGCCGGAGCAACCGTCTTCGCCGCTGCCTGCGCCGGCGCTGGCGGCTTCGGAGCATCGGCTTCTCGTTTCGCTTCTTCTGCCTGTTTCTGCAACTCGGCGGCGCCAAGCTTGAGTCCTTGCTGAATCCCGAGCAGGCGTTGATTCACCTCGGCGATCACCCGGAGACGCTCGGCCGGCTCCATTTCCTGAAGCGGCTTGTCGGGGGCAATCTCTCGGAACATCTGCCGGCGAATCTCGGACAGATCGATCCTGATCCGATCACCCTCGGCGGGAACGCTCGGCGCTCCGGACGGTTGATCGGCCGAGGGTGGCGTTCCCGCAATCGGTGCGGGTCCGCCAGGCACAATCGGCGCCGGAGGCGCCGGAGGATCAGGCGGAGCGACCGGACCGGGCGGGGCCGGACGCGGCGTGGGACGCCCCGGGAAATTGCGCTCCGCGGCCCCACTGGTCGCAGCCGCCGACACCGAACCACCGTCACGGCCCGCGCCGGACGGTCGATCCCCGCGAGTGGGCGGCCGGTTCGAGCTCGGGCCGCCGCGCGGACCGCTCTGGCCGCGTCTCCCGGATCCACCGCGAGCGAAACCTCCGCTGCCTCCCGGAATCAGCCCACGAAGCTCGACGTTGTTGAGCAGCATGGCCACGTCGCCGAGTCGACCGGCGACTTCCGCCTCAAGCGCAGCCTTCGCGGCGGCTTCCTCCAGATCCGATGCGGACGGTTTAGCCGGTGCGCCAGCGGCTGGCACGGCGGCAACGGCGGGTACTGCAGAGGGATCCACGTCGCGCACCCGCGCCGGTGGTGCCTCTGCCTCCATGTCCATCAAGTGCTCGACCCGGTCGCTGAGGTGTGTCGTGATCAGCTGCATCCGCTGGCTCAGCTCGCTGGCGAGTGTGTCTGACTCGTGCTCGGCCGCATCCCTGATCGCCTGCGCGTTGCTCGTGTACGTGTACCAGGTCATCGCACCAAGGGGCACGACACTTAGCACGAGGAACGCGACGATGAGGCGAAGGCGGAGGCTCATGAAGGTCTGTAAAGGATACGGTGCAGAGCGATCGGCTGTTTCAGAATCGGCGGCCAAGGCAGGCTTTTCACCGCTCTTTCACATTCCTGCCACAGGTGCCGCTACCACATAAGACGAGCCGCGACGGGCGTGGTTACTCGATTCGCTCCCAGACGAGCGATCCTGATACGCGCTCGCCGGCCTTGACCGACAGTGTCAGACGACCGTCGGCGGAAAAGGCGTAGTAGCGCACCTGGTCGCTCCCAGCCCAGTGAGGGTACGACGAGCCGAGAACATGGTGTGTGACCGTGCCTTTCTGCTCGTCCACCGTGAAGGGCCCGAAGTATGCGAGATAGGTGGAATAAGCCTCGCCGCGCGCGGCGTCTGTCGTGGGATTCGCGACCGGCCGTTTCGAGTTCATCAGATGAGCCGTCATCTCACCGCTTGCATCGTAGGCGACTCGGCCGACGTCGTAGTTGCCCGGGCGCGTCCCTCCGTTCGCGTCGAACGTCACGTACGACACCAGCTTCCAGTTCCCGAGCAATCGGCTGCGAATCGAGGCGTCGCGGGACGTTGTCGACGTTGACGCGAGGGAGGCCTGCGGCGCCTGCGCGGCGCCGGTGAGACCAAGCAGCGCACAGCACGCAAGGAATGAAAGAGCTCGGTAGCGATTCATAGCCGGAAAACTACCACAGGCCTGACGGTTCGTGTAGCATTTGCTGGGAGCATTTGCCAATGAAAACGTTCAGATTTGCCGTCGCGGCGTCGCTTCTGTGCCTGCTGGTGCCGGCGGAAGCGCAGCCCCAGGCACTCACCAGCCTTTCGTCGCTCCGCACCAGTTACAACACGCGCAAGGCGACAGTTCGCCCGACTGGTGAACTCAAGACCCAGATCGATGCTATCGATCAGGAGATCGCCGCCGCGAGCCGGCTGGGCAAGACCG
>Ga0111539_10005648_pt1 | contig 16176 bp, 10 predicted proteins | sample RhiMethybrSRZTD1_FD_79667 | JGI IMG/M metagenome (GOLD analysis project Ga0111539, IMG submission 79667) | Populus rhizosphere microbial communities from Tennessee, USA - Rhizosphere MetaG P. TD hybrid SRZTD1 (version 2) (version 2) | ecosystem: Host-associated > Plants > Roots > Rhizosphere >... | reverse complement strand
CCAACCGTACTTCCGGACGAGGTGACCATGGCCCCAATCGCCTGGACCTCGCAGGGCCTCAGTCGATGCGGTGACGTGCGTGGGCAGGACGACTGATCGGCGAGCGCGCACGCGGTCTGCCGTCGGCGCCAGGCCTGAAACCGACTCGGTGACAGACATAGGAACCGGAGGACCGCGCGCAACGGGAGACACTCGCGCGCCTGATCCACCGCGCGTAGGATCCGCCGCTTGGCGTCTTCCTCCGGCAGACGCTCACATGAGAGGCTGAACCCGGAGGCGTGTAGCAGGGCCAGGGCCAACCGTAGCAGCGCCGCGAGCTTCTCGACGCGTCGCCGCAGCTTCAGGATCTCCTGCCGGAGTTCCAGCTCCGTGAGGTCCGCTACCTCCAGACCGACCACGACCCTCGGCGCCGCGTCGAGCCACCCACGTGCCGTCGAGCGGGGGACTCCGAGATCCGTGGCGATAGTCACATCCCCGGTTCGCTGAACGAGGTCTCGGAGCCGATGGTCATAACGCCGCTGCGGACGGGGCGTGGTCGTCATGCGGACGATCATCGACGGTTCGCTCACCGACCTCAACTCCTCAAAGTCGATGGGGATGTCCGTCGGCGTGCTGACAATTCGCTCAAGAAAGTGCACATTGTGCGGGTAGACAGCTCGGCTCGCACTCATGCGGGTGGGCCTGCAGCCGCTGGGCGAACCGGATCAGCTGATCGAGACTGCGCCGACGGATGGAAGCCGACAACGGCGCGTACGAGTCCGCGTCGACGAGCCGCTTCGATGAGTCGTCAAGCCCGTACGTCGTCGTTGCGTCCGCCTAGCGAACGACCAGTTGGTCGTCGGCAACAGTGAGGCGCTCGATGACGCGAGATTGTTCTCGGCCCGCCGTAGACGCTATCACCGAGGCGATGTAGAAGTCGGCGCCGGACGCTCGGCGAAGGGACCCGTCGCCGGGAATCCCGCACCGCCGCCGCCGTCCCAGTCCCGCTCGATGCCGTGCCCGCGTGCCGGGTCGCCGTGCATCGGCGTCACGAATCCGAGCAGGCACCCTGGTGCCCCGTCCTTGAGCAGGTGACAACGGACCTTAATGCGGTCGCCCGTTAACACGTCATTGATCTTGACGCCGACCTTCTCGAGCCCGCCTGGCCCCGTCGCCTCGAGCGCCCAGCTTGTCTTCTGGCCTTTCTCGTCCGTGACGTCCATATAGATCCACGAGTGCGGCACCAGTCGATGCACCTCTCTGACAGTCCCCTCCATCGTCGTCCACGTCGAGGTGTCGTAGTTGGAGTGCGAATGATGCGCCCAAGCGGGCAGCACCGCGCTTGCAACGCACGCCAGCGCAAGCCACAGCGATCTAGTCAGCATGGTCTCTCCTCTCAACAACGATTACCTCGCGCGCGGTGGTGGCGGGGCGGGGAACTTCCATTCGTCGGAGTGGTTCGGCGAGTAATAACTCCGGTAGCGGATGACGCGGCCCTCGTCATCGAGGAACATCAGCGACTGCTGAAACAGTCCTGGAGCGGGCGCACCTCGTGGCACAGTCGCTTCGAGAAGATAGAGCCGCGTGCCGTGCATGTTGACGGCGCCGAACGTGCGTGATCCGTCCGGGTTCAGGAGTTGCAGCCATTGTCCGGGCACGAGGTCCGCGACATACCAGCCGTAAAACGTCACCTTGGCATCTCGCCGGAGGAACTGCCAGGTCCCCCATGCGATCGCGCCCGCCACATCACCGCGCCACCCGTTATTGCACGCGTCACCCTCTCCCTTGGCCTTCACGCACTGCGCGGCTCGTTCGGTATGCAGCTTTTCGGTGTCCTTGTAATCGACGACCGTCATCGAGTAACGGCCTCGCGCATTCTCGACGCTGTAGACGTGTGCGGGGAGGGTAATGCCTTGTTCGGACATCCACGGTGTTTCCTGGACGCTCGGTTCGCCAGGGAAACTGACCGCGAAGAAATCCGCCCGGCTCGTGTACTGGATAAACCCCTGGGCGAACGACGTTCCTGCCACAGCCAGGATGAACGCTGCCGTGGTGAGTGCAATCCGGCGCATGGGGCCTCCTGTCTGCTCGATGGCGGGTGCAATAGTGCCAGAAGACGGTCCGAGTGTCGTCAGTTTTCCAAGGCCTTCGATATTTGAGCGAGCACGGTTTCCTCCGCACTTCCCAGTTACGCCTTACGGCGCCAGCGGCTCGATATGGATGAGGGTGGCGCCGTGCTGGTCGCCCAGCCACAGGCTGGAGAGCGCTCCTGATTTCTGAACTTCGACATGGCGAACGTTGGTTTCATGCGGAAGGAGATACTCGGTGAACTGACCCGTCTGGCTGTTCAGCCGGACCGCCAGATCGTTGTCCATGCCGGCCGTCCAGGCGTACGTCCTGTCGTCGAACTGTGCGTCATACGGACGCGTCCACTCGGTTGGTACCGTCCATTCGGTGATCTTCTTCGTGTTCGGGTCGAACATCGCCAGGCGGTTGCCCTGAAACACACCGCACCACAGGCGGTCCTGCGCGTCGACGTGCCCTCGCCGGCAGCCGGCGCCTTTCGTCGGGAAGTCGTACCAGACGGTTTCGAGCGTCCTTCCGTTGGTCACCCACAGCTTGTCGTTGCCCATCTGCATGCCGTACATGTTGTTCTTCGAATCTGCGACCACATCGTAGGCTTGCGCGGACGGGCTGCCTGGCGGGTACGTGACGCGGGTCCACGTGTTGGTCGCCAGGTCGATATGCCACGTGCCGCCGGCCTCTCCGGTCGCGAAGGCAACGTTCGCCCATAGTTTCCCGTCGACATGCTGGAATGCAGGGTCGAGCATCGTCAGATGCCCATCGCCAAACGCTGACTCAGCGATCGGGGGCTTGAAGGTCTCGATCTTTCCGGTTTTCGGATCGAGGCGAACGATTTGCATCTGCGACATGTTGCCGTAGTAAATCCGCCCCTCTTTGTCGATGTCGATTTGAAGACCGCCCTGCGCGATCTGGCCGAAACGGTTCTGCGGGATCGGATACTCCTCCACCTTGCCGGTCTTCGGATCGAGCTTGCCGATGAACTGGGAATTGAAATCCGAATACCACACGTTTCCCTGCGCGTCGAACACCTCGTCATGCGGCGACGCATCCGGTCGCGGCAGGTCGTAGACGGTGTAGATCACCTGTGTCGCCTTGCCGGCCGGCCGCGGCAACATCTTCACCTGAAAATCAAACGTGTCCCTCGCACTCAGGTTGATCGAACTGAGGTACTTCGCGAGCGTGCTCGGTCCCGATGGCGGTGCCGTCGGACTTTCTGTCGGACGCATCCATGGATGTAAGGGCGACGAGTTGTTCGTGTGCCTCGACATGCGCTGAACCACGCTCGTCATCTCGTCGGCGTCGAAATGGGAGAAGAGCACGCGCTGCAGCGTGTGGCAATTCACGCAGGCCCCGAGCGCGAATTTCTGCGCTGGCGTGCCTGGCACGCTCATGAGCAACTCCCCGTTCGAGGCCTGCATGGCGAGTTTTGACGTGCTCGTGACCTTCGTGAGTCGCAGATTCAGTTCGGTGGGTTCGGCCGTCACGTTTACCGACGTCGCCGGCAGCTCGTATCCGGACGCGCGGATGCTCACGGCATAGTTGCCCGGTTCCATCCTATCCAGCGGGAAACTGTATTGACCCTCGGCGTTGCTGACCACCCACGTCGTGATCGTCGAGCCCGCCTTCTTCGCGCCAACGAGTACGCCCTCCATTGCGCCTTCCGCCTGCGACGTCACTTTGCCCGTCAGCGCTGATTGAGAAGACGGCTCCGCCAATACGGAACCGACAACGGCGCGGCCGAATACCACCATTCCAACCAGGGTTGCCGCGAGAAGCGTCGTCTTGCGCATGACAAATCTCCTGCAGGCGAGAGGTTCAGGGTCCGTTCCGGAGCCGGCGATCAGATACGGGTGGTTCGTACACCAAGCAGCAGGAGAAGGGAGAACGTTCTCACGGTTCGTCCTGGCAGGGATCGTCCATCACTTCGGTCTCGAGCTTGCTGTAATCGTGTGTAGGAGGACGGCTTCTTCGTCCGCTCTTTGGCCATCATCCGGAACGAACCGACAGGCTGGCACATCTTCCACGGGTCCTTGTTCAGATCGACCGTCTTCATCCGTCGGGTAGCGGAAGATTCCGTCGAGCAGACACACCGGGCCCGTATTGTCCGCCACTCCGTCGGTTGCCTTCATGCGCGCCTTCCCCAGGGCTGCAGGTGCGGAATGATCAGCTTGTTCAATTCTTCGCCGGGCAAGTCCTGCTTGAAACGGGTCCCCGCGAGGTCACGCGCGCTCGTCCTCGTGTAAGCGCCGGTCCAGTCCGGACGTGCGTCGCGCGTCTCCTGTGCGTTCGCCGGATCAGAGGCGATCAGCAGAACGAGCAGGGCGACACCGTGCAGAACAGGGGCCTTCTCATGATTTGCGCCTCTCGGTGTGGCACGATCGGCGAAGCTTCTATCACCCGCTGATGAGGGTGTCAAGGCACGTCAGGGTTCGTCTCGGACAGCAAGAAATCCTATGGTGCCGCGGCTGGCATCCGATATCGGTACTCGGTAATGCGCACCGCCGTCAGCACAGATTGCCGTGAGAACGTATTCGGCGCCGGCGGGCGCAACGTCTCCAATATGTTTCCGGGATGCCCGGATCCGCCTCGTCCTCGAGCCGAAGGTAGGTGATCAGCACGCGCACACGACGAGCGTGCGGGCGAGTGCGGCTCCAATGTCATGATTCGCACCTGTGACCAATGCGACGTGGGCGCTCAGGTCGAATGGACCGACAGTCACAGCTCGACACAGTCTACCGGGGGCAGGAAGACACTGCGCCCGCGGCGGGATCGACAATCCATCAGGGTCCCGAGCGTGGTCGGAGGCGCCGGTCGCGCAGGCGGCCGAAGGGCAGCAGGATCACCGTACGCAGGCCCTCGATCGGCGAGAGCTGGTCGATCGAGCGGGAGGCCTCGATGACGAGCTGCTGGATCACCGTGCGCTCGCTGTGCTCCTCGCCCTCGCTGATGCGCGAGAGCCGGTGCAGCGCGTAGAAGCCGAGGGTAAAAGAGATCGCAAACAGGAACTCCCAATGCCGGAACTGCAGGACGGTGACCTGTCGGGTGATCCCCGGCGACGTCCACGAGAATGAAAAGGCGAGCTGGCGCGCGGCGAACCACTCCGCGAGCAGGCCGCCGGACACCGCGGCGAGGCCGGCGGCAAGCGAGCCCGCGAGCGTGACCACGGCGAGGTAGGCTGTGCCCTGGCCCTGCGGCGCGAGCTTGAGGCCGAGGTTGCCCGTGGCAAGGCCGGTGCCGCCGCTCGCCGCACCCATGACGATCTGGATCAGGAAGAGTAGCGGCAGCGTGAAGGGGTGGCGCTCGGGAAGCGCGATGAAGGCGAGCGCGATCAACGACGCGAAGTACGCTGGCAAGGCGACGCGGAGGATGGCCTTGTTTGAAAGCCGGTCGGAAACGCGCCCCCACCAGGCCATCGTCAGCGCGGTCGCGGTCTGCCCGGCGGCCCAGGTCGTCGTGACCGTGCCGAGCTCGTAGCCTATCTGCCGCAGGAGGTACACGGTGATGAACGGCGCGGCGACGTTGGAGGCGAGATTCCAGGCCGCCATGAAGCCCACCACGTTCCGGAAGTTGGCGTCGACGAGCGGCGCGCGCAGAAGCTCAGTAAACGGTAGGATCGGCCCCGTGCGGCGCATCGGCGGCTCGGGCACGCGCAGCAGGTAGTACGAGCTCATGAAGCCTGCCGCGCCAGCGGCAACGAACGCGATGGCGTAGGCATGCAGCCTGTCGTCCGGCGGCCACGCTTGCACCAGGTAGCCGGCACTGAGCGCGCCGACCGAGGAAAGCACCGTGGACCAGAAGAGCCGCCGAGAGAAGAGGTTTCCCAGCGCCTCGCGCGGCACCACCTCGTGCACCCAGGCGTTGAACGCGCAGCCGCCCACCGCCCCGGACAGCGAGATCGCCGCCTGGGCCAGGACGAGCAGCGAGAGCTGCAGCGGCCCCTCCGCGAAGGAAACGAGCGCGAGCGACAGTATAAGCGTGCGCGCCATCGTAACGGCGAGAAGCACGATCGTGCGCCGCTGCCGCACGCGCTCGATGAGCGCGACGCCGGCGAGCTGCGAGATCTGCGCGAGGAAAGGGATAGCGGCGAGCAGGCCGATGATCGCCGGGGTCGCGCCGAGCTCGAGCGCGAAGCCCACCAAGATCACTCCGCCGTAGAGCGCGCCGGCGGTCGTGGCCCAGGCGGCGTCCTTCACCAGAGCTCGTTCGCCTCGCGCCAAGTCCTCGGGCGTTACGGTGTCGTCCGGACGCAGCCGCATCGATCTCAATGATGCCAGCCGTTGACCGTATCGTCCTTACGGTGGAGCACATTGGGCTGGACTCCGGATGCCGCTGGTATGCGGCCTAAGTGCAGTAACAGGTGAAGCGAGCGGCCTGAAGAAGGGAAGCCCACTCGAGGCAATCGCCTCGACTGAGTAGTGGCCACTATGCCGTCATTCAGTTTGACTAGGCGCTGACCCTCGCGTATAGTCCGGCTGCCTTACCTCACCCGCGGATTCGTGCTCCTGTTCAGAGAAGGAGATATGCGATGCCGCTCCGATCGAATCATCCCCGTGTCGCTGACAGAAAGGAGTAAGCCAGATGCGAACAGGGGTCTTCCTCATAGCGCTCGCCTGGAAGTTGTTCATCATCGCATGTGTGATGCTGCCGTCGGCGGCCTTGGCCCAGCAGACGGCGAGCGGTATCGCGGGAATCGTCAGGGACACATCCGGTGCCGTACTCCCCGGTGTCACGGTCGAAGCCGCCAGCCCAGCACTCATAGAAAAAGTCCGCACGGTCGTCACCAACGTTGAAGGGCGGTACAACATCGTCGATCTGCGGCCGGGTACGTATGTGGTCACCTTCACCCTCACCGGGTTCAATACTTTCAGGCGGGAGGGGATCGAGCTCGCCGCCGGCTTCACCGCGAATGTGAACGGTGACCTCCAGGTCGGTGCCCTCGAAGAGACGATTACGGTGAGCGGCGCGACGCCGCTCGTCGACACGCAGAACGTTCGCAAGCAGACGGTCATGTCGACGGAACTTCTCGATACGTTGCCGCTGAGCACGAAGAACGTGAACACGGTCGCGACAATCACGCCTGGTTTCAACACCACGCTGAATGCGGAGGTCGTCGGCGGCTATACGACCCAGGTCGGTGGCGGCCCGTACCACGGCAAGAGCGGCAGCAACATCACGTTCGACGGCATGGGAATTCAGCATGCCTCCGGCAACATGGGCTACACGCCGAACACAGCGCTGAGCGAGGAAGTGACGCTGTCGACCAGCGGCATCTCGGCCGAGAGCAACGCAGATGGCGTGGTGGCAAACATGGTGCCGAAGGAAGGCGGCAACAACTTCCGAGGTCAGGCTTCCGGGCTGTTCAGCGGCAGCAAACTGCAGATGAGCAACTTGACCGACGAACTGCGCGCCCGTGGCCTCACGACCACGAATGAAGTCGTGCGGGTGTGGGATGCGACGTTCACGGTCGGCGGCCCGATCAAGCGTGACAAGATCTGGTTTCTTGGGTTGTTCCGCGAATGGGGCACCGAGGGTCAGGGGGCGGGTAAGTTCTGGAACCTGACACAAGGCACGATGTTCTATACGCCGGACCCCGCTCGACCGGCAACGGGAACTGAGTGGTACGAGTCGAAGGCAGTGCGCATTACGTGGCAGGCGTCGCCGAAAGACAAGTTCAATTTCCTCGTGGATCGCCAGCGAAACTGCAACTGCCATGGAAATGTCAGGACGACGTCCGTCAATCCGCCAGAATCGACGCTCGGCTATCACTTCGATCCGGACGCGCTCTATCAGGCCACGTGGAGCTCACCGAGGACGAGCAGGCTGTTGCTCGAGGCCGGCGCGGGTGCCGCATTGCAAAGCTGGCCCGCAGAGATGCAGCCGGGCGTAACCCAGGACCACATCTCGATCACGGAGCAGTCCACCGGAATGACGTACAACGCGGCGACCAGCTACAACGCCATCCAGGACGTGCCCCGATTCACCCAGCGGTTTTCTCTGTCGTACGTCACCGGGTCGCACAGCTTCAAGACGGGGATCCAGTTCGAACAGAGCATCCAGAATCTGAGCCAGGAAGTGAACCACGACGTGAACTACCGGTTTAACAACACCATCCCGAATCAGATCACGCAATATGCGACGCCGTGGCTGCGAAAGAATCGCAATCGCGACATGGCACTCTACGCTCAGGATCAGTGGGCCATCGGTCGGTTGACGCTCAATTACGGGTTGCGATTCGATTACTTCTACGGCTGGATTCCCGCGCAGCACGTCGACGCCACGCCCAACGGATGGGTGCCGGCGCGCGACTTCGCGGAGGTCAAGGCCACGCCATCGTGGACGGACCTGGATCCGCGGGGCGGCGCCGTGTACGACTTGTTCGGCGACGGTCGCACGGCGCTCAAGGTCACGCTCGGCAGGTACGTCGCCAAAACAACGACCGCTATCACGCAAAACAACAACCCGATTACGACGTCGATCAACAGCGTCACCCGCGTATGGACCGACTCAGATCGGGATTACATCCCCGACTGCGACCTGGCGAACCGAGTCGCCAACGGCGAATGCGCGGCGATGTCGAATCAGAACTTCGGCGGACTCAACATCACCACGATCTATGACGACAACGTGCTGCGCGGCTTCGGTGTGCGCGGGTACAACTGGGACTTCACGACCGAGCTGCAGCATCAGATCGCCGAGGGATTGTCCGTCAGCGGCGGGTACTATCGGAACTGGTTTGGCAACTTCACGGTCAACAAGAACACGATGACGACGCCGTCCGACTACACGTCGTATTGCGTCACGGCCCCGTTGGATCCGCGGCTGCCTGGAGGCGGGGGATACCGGATCTGCGACCTCGCGGACGTCTCGGTGGAAAAGTTCGGCCAGGTCTTTACTCGCATCTCGCAGTCCTCCGTGTATGGGGACCAGAAGCAGATCAACGATTTCTTCGCGTTCACAATGAACGCACGGTTTGGCTCGCGCGCGCGGCTTGCCGGAGGCTTGGACCTGGGACGCTCGATGACGGACACCTGCTTCATCTTCGACAGCGCTCAGGACCTGCTGAACTGCCATAACGTCAAGGGGTACGGTGCCAACGCTCAGGTGAAGTTCAATGGGAACATCTGGTTGCCGGGTGATCTGCTCCTCAGCGGCCTCATCCAGAATCTTCCGGGCTCCACCATTACGGCGAGTTGGGCGGCGCCGAACTCTGTAGTGGCGCCGGAACTGGGGCGCAACCTTGCAGCCTGCGGGACGCGCACTCCGTGTACGTCCAATGCCACGATCCCGCTCGTCGCATCCAACGTGCTCTTCAACCCACGTGTGACTCGACTCGATCTACGGATCGCAAAACGCTTCCAGGTGACGCCGAGCAAGCAGCTGCAGGCAAATCTGGATATCTTCAATGTCATGAATGGGAGCTACGTGCTCGGCCAGAACAACACCTTTGCCGACACCTGGCAAAGACCCACGCAGACAATGGACGGCCGCATGTTTCAGCTCAGCGCCAACCTGACGTTCTAAAGAACGTGCAGAGCGGGGCCTGCTCGAACAGGCCCCGCCTATGATCTTCCTTCCTAGTGATAAAAACTCAGCCTCGCGGTTTCGAGTACGTGTTTCGCCGCATCGGATGGCGGATGCTCCTTCTGCTGCTTCTGGCGTGGCTCACGGGCTGCAAAGCCGATCGTGCCGCTCAAGCGCCGAGCCGAGCAACAGACACAGCAAGGAATGGAGAACCCGAGTGGTTCGTGGATCGCGCCCACGACGTTGGAATCGACTTCGTGCATTTCAACGGCATGTCGGGGGAGTTCTATTTTCCGGAAAGCATGGCACCGGGCGTCGGGCTGCTCGACTACGACAACGATGGGGACCTCGACGTGTACCTCGTGCAGGGAACGATGCTCGGCGCGAACACGATCAGTCAGGCCGCGTTCCCGCCCGGGAATCCGTTGCCGCTCAGGGGGCGGCTGTTCCGAAACGACATGACGATTCACCAGGACGGGACGCGGACGTTGCGTTTCACCGACGTCACGGAGCGAAGCGGGATCGATTCGCGTGGCTACGGCATGGGCGTGGCCGTCGGAGACTTCAACAATGATGGCTGCGTCGATCTCTACCTGACGAACTTCGGGCCGAACCAGATGTTCCGAAACAACTGCGACGGAACATTCGCCGACGTGTCGAAGCAAAGCAAGACGAATGACCCTGGATTCTCAGTGTCTGCTTCGTTTGTCGACTACGACCGCGACGGATGGCTGGATCTCTACGTCGGCAACTATCTGGATTACACCATCGAGGCGAACCAGAAGTGCTTCCTCATCACCGGCGAGCGAGACTACTGCCCTCCGACAGCGTACAGGGCGCAGCCGGACCGGCTCTATCACAACAATCGCGATGGGACGTATGCCGATGTCACGGCCAAGGCGCTCGTCGGCGGAGAGTACGGACCGGCACTCGGCGTCGCGACCGCTGACTTCGACAGCGATGGCTGGCTCGACATCTATGTCGCCAACGACAATCACGACAACCTGCTCTGGATGAACCAGCGGAACGGTACATTCAGGAACACCGCGCTGTCATCGGGTGCCGCCTTGACCTCGGAAGGCAAGGCTGAAGCAAGCATGGGTGTGGACGCCGGGGACTTCGACAACGATGGCGACGAAGATCTGTTCATCACCGAGCTGACCGGCGAGGGCTCCAATCTGTACGTCAATGACGGCACCGCGGTATTCGAAGACCAGAGTGCCCGTTCAGGACTTGGCGCGCTCAGCCTCCCTTATACGGGCTTCGGGACTGCGTGGTTCGACTTCGACAACGACGGCTGGCTGGACATCATGGCCGTGAATGGAACCATCGCAGCCATCGAGGCGCTTCGGCGAGCAAACGATCCGTTTCCGCTGCGCCAGCGGAAACAGTTGTTCCGCAATCTGGCCAACGGGCAGTTCGAAGAGGTTGCTGATCGTGCCGGCGCGGCGTTCCAGCTGTCAGAGGTCGGTCGCGGAGCCGCCTTCGGCGATATCGACAATGACGGCGATGTGGACGTGCTGGTTGGGAACGATGCAGGGCCGACGCGACTGCTGATCAACAACGTCGGCGATCGCAAACATTGGCTGGGATTGCGGCTGGTCGGAGAGAGGAAGCGCGACATGTATGGCGCGCGCGTCGCCGTCCTTCGGGGGAAGGGGTCCACACTCTGGCGGCGGGCCAGAGCCGATGGGAGCTATGCGTCGGCGAACGATCCACGTGTGGTCGTCGGTCTTGGTGATTCGACGGAAGCGCCCACGGTTCGCGTCATCTGGCCGAGCGGCCGAGTGGAGGAATGGGCGAGGGTGGCAATCGATCGGTACACGACATTGATCGAAGGCAGCGGACGGTGAAAGGACGGACGACGCTCATCGGTGCTGGCATGATCGCATGGCTCATCGTGTCGGGCAGCGGGTGTGTCTCCAAGGACGAAGCGCCTCGCTTGCGGACTGTGTCGTTGCCCGATGTCTCGCGTGCGGCGGACTCCGTGCAAGAGCAGCTGCGCGCACGGTATGCATCGCTTACGCTGACAGCTGAGAACGCCAACACAGCCGCCGCCGTGCTTGGCAATGAATACGGAGAAATGGGGAAGCTTCTCATGGCGTCGGAGTATCGCGACGCGGCCGAGCCCTGCTTCCTCAATGCGCAGGCACTGATGCCGAGCGACATCCGCTGGCCGTACTATCTGGCCCACCTGTACAGACTACGCGGCGAGCCTGCGAAATCCGCGGCGTACTTCGAGTCAACGCTTCGGCTGCAGCCTGATGATGTGGCCGCGCTCGTCTGGCTCGGAGGCATATACCTGGTTCAAGGTCGGCCTGAGGCGGCCGAATCGCAGTTCAGCAAGGCACTGGTCCTGCGGCCGCACTTGGGAGCTGCGTTGTTTGGATTAGGACGAACGGCCCTCGCAAAAAGAGAGTACGCCGGCGCGGTGAAGTATCTCGAGGAGGCGCTTGCCCAGGATCAGCTCGCGTCGAGCATTCACTATCCGCTCGCAACCGCCTATCGCGGACTTGGCGACACGGACAAAGCCGAAAGTCACCTTAGACAACGGGGTCAGGTGGATCCTCTTCCACCCGATCCATTGATGTCGGAATTGAACGGGTTATTACACAGCGCGCTGGCATACGAGAGGCTCGGAGAGAAAGCGCTCGACAAGAAGGAATGGCAGGCGGCAGTCGCGTATTTTCGCAAGGGCGTTGAGATAGCGCCCGACAACGCGTCGGTGCGGCACAGACTCGGCACGGCGTTGTTCCTCAGCGGCGATGCGGTCGGCGCCGCGCAGCAATTCGAAGAGGTGCTGCGGCGATCACCGGATTTTGCGAAGGCGCGATACAGCCTCGGCGTGCTCATGATCAGCAGCGGCCGCGAGCGCGAAGCGATCGAGCACCTCTCGGCGGCGGTGAAGTATGACCCGCGCTATGTGGAAGGGCGTCTGAGGCTCGCAGAGGTTTTGCGTCGACGTGGACGTCTGGAAGAGGCGCTCGCTCAGTACGAGCAAGTGATGATGATCGATCCTCGTGCTGCAGAGGCGCCGTTCGGCGTCGCGATCACGTTCATACACCTCCGCCGCTATCAGGATGCTCGCGATCGTCTGATCGAAGGAATGCACGAATACCCGAGTCAACCTGCATTTGCCCGAGCGCTGGCCCGCGTGCTCGCTGCCGCCCCCGACGATCGGGTTCGCGATAGCCAACAGGCGATGACCATGACGCAACAACTGATCGCGCAGCGACAGACCGTCGATCTCGCCGAGACGATGGCGATGACATTGGCCGGCATGGGGCAATACAAGCAGGCTGCAGCCTTGCAGCGTGAGGTTATGGCGGCCGCCAACAAGGCCGGGCACCAGGAGGTCGTTAAACAGCTGGCTGAGAATCTCGCCCGTTACGAACGCAACGAACCTTGCCGCACGCCCTTGAGAGCCGACGACCCGATCGAGGCCTTCGAGCCCGTACTGTCCCAAAACTGAATCGAGCCCTGCTGTAGACTTCGGAGGTGTTTCCGTTCCAGTTTTCTCGTTGCGACGTTGTGCGGTTGGCTTGGACATGAGCAGGACGGTGCCGCCGAAAATCAACACGGAGGCACGAGGTTTCGTGGTAAAAGGCGGCAGTCTCGTTGAAAGGTCCCGATGCGAACGCGGCTCTTGCTAGTCGGCATCGCTGGGGCGTGGCTGCTGGCGGGGGATCGATGGGAGCCGGCAATCACGGCAGATTCGCTCCCGTTGGCGCTCGTCAGCGCGCGTGAGCCGACGATCTGCCTCATGCCTGATCGCAACGAGTACGATCAAACTCGTGGCGGGGGCGCTGGCCATGATATCGGCGGCGAGCGCCGCATGACCGGCGAATGGGCGCCCGCCGGCGTGCACGGCGGCGACGTGATGCCGGCCCGCACGGTCTTCGATCCTTATCCAACTTTTGACGGCGTGGCCGTCGATCCAGCGATCGGACGCACCTTCTTCACCGACTCGAGCCTTTCCAGCGTGCTCTCATACGAGACGACGGCGGGGTCAAGCTCGAGAGACATCACCGAACACGAGACGCGAGTGATGGGACCCGACACCGGAATCGGCTTCGTCGCAGGCATGGACGTCGATCCCGAACGCAAGGAAGTCTATGCCATCAACAACGACGGAGGCGGCATCGTCGTCTTCGGATACGACCAGAACGGCCCCGTTCGGCCGGTGCGCCAACTCGAAACGCCGCATCAGTCGTGGGACGTCTCGGTCAGCGCACTTCGAAACGAAGTCGCGGTTTCGGTCCAGCAACTGAGCGGGATCGTGATCTACCGGCGCGGGGCGTCCGATATGCAGCCGCCGCTGCGCAGCATCCGGGGTTATGCAACGGGACTCGCCGATCCGCACGGACTCGATTTCGACGACAGCAGAAACGAGTTAGTCGTTGCCAACCACGGGAACTGGGACAGAGCTGCGGCCTTACAGTCCGTACGATCCGCTGTCGCAGAAGCCTCAGTCGTACCAGCCCGGCCGCTTCGAGCCACCGTCGATCAAGGTCTTCGAGGCCTCGGCGGGCGGCGACGCCAAGGCGGTGCGCAGTATCGCCGGCCCTCGCACTGGTTTGAACTGGCCGATGGGCCTCGAGGTCGACGCCGCGCGCGATGAGATCATCGTCGCCAATTATGGTGACAGCTCGGTTCGGTTCTTCCCGCGTACAGCAGAGGGCGATGTCGAGCCAGTGCGGATGATCAAAGGAGACCGCACCCAGATCGTTGGTCCGGTCGATGTCACCGTCGACCCGATGCGGGATGAGCTCTGGGTGGCGAATTACGCCGACCATACTGCGCTCGTCTTTGATCGCAGCGCCAGCGGCAATACGGCACCCAAACGGATCCTCCGCAACGCGCCCGAGGGAACGCCTGCGCTCGCATTCACCAATGCGTCCGCGGCCGCCTACGACTCTAAGCGCGACGCCCTCATCGTGCCGAATTCAGTCAGCGTGCCGAGAGTCTCGGTGTTTGCCAGGTTGGCAAACGGGCACATGAAACCGGAGCGAGTGATCGAGGGGCAGGGCACATATCTGAGCCGGACGATGCACGGCATCGCGCATGATGAGATCAACGACGAGATCTCGATTCCTGTGGCGTTGGGCGGTGCAATTCTCGTGTTCAGAGGCGGCGCGTCAGGAGAGGAGCCGCCGATTCGTGTCATTCAAGGATCGCGAACGCGGCTGATTCGCCCCCAGACGATTGCCGTCGATCCAGTCCATGATGAAATCCTCGTCGGTGACACGACGGCTCGCGCCATCTTCGTCTTCGATCGAACGGCGAACGGCGACGTCGCGCCGAAGCGGGCCTTATATGGTGAGAAGACCAGGCTCCTCGACGTGGTCGGTGTGGCCGTCGATCCTGTGCGAAACATCATTGTGGCCGCCAGCCGGTCGGCTGCGACTATTGGTCTCCTCACGTTCAACCGGACCGATAGAGGCGACGTCGCGCCCAAAACGGTGATTGCGGGTCCGAGGACGGGCTTGGCTCACTTTCGTCAGGTAGCCATCGATCCCGGCACAGGCCGGATTTTCCTCGCGCAGCAAAGCATGCGCGAAAAGCTGCTCGAACCGTATCGTCTCGACCGACCGCGAACGCGAGAGGAATTCGAGGAAGCGTTAGAAGCGTCCACCGGGAGGACAGGACCTGGCTTCATAGGCGTGTGGAACATCGACGATAACGGCGATGTCCCCCCGCGCGCGCTGATTCAAGGGCCCGCGAGCCGGCTGATCGCCCCTGGCGGCGTAGCCTTGAACCCGAAACGCGGCGAAGTCTTCGCGGTCGACGGCGGCAGCAGCGCGTATTACGCGTATGTCGTACCGCAGTTCTTCAATCCTCAGTGGCTCGGCGCGATCACTGCCCGGTGATCGAACAGAATGGATTGCACCATCTTTCGTCTGAAACGAGGGGGTGAGCCGTGCTTCGGAAGAGTGCCTTAGCCGTCATCGTGGCATCGGTGCCGCCCTGGTTGTAGCCGTCGTCGTTCTGACGGCAGCGCAGTCCCCGGCCGTTGCCTGACCGGACTCGTGACCTCGCAGGATGAAGGGGCAATGGGCGGCGTCCTCGTCAGCGCAAAGCGCGCTGCTTCTACGATCACGATCACGATAGTGAGCGACGAGGACGGACGCTACAGCTTTCCCAGGAGCCGGTTGGAACCGGGCGCGTACTCGCTTCGCATGCGAGCAATTGGGTACGAACTGGAAGGCACTGGAACCGTCGACGTCACATCTCACAAGACAGCGCAACTCGATCTGAGGTTGCGCAAGTCTCAGGACCTTGCCCGTAATGTCCCATAACTCGATAGATGAAATGCCAAGAATTTGTGCCGCAGAGTGACTGTTCCGAAGGAGTGACGTTGCCCTTTTCTCGCCCTTTGGATGCAACAAGGAGCAGCAAACGGCAACAAGGGTCGGCACAAGGCGAAGCCGGAAATCGTCGGAATTTGCGAGAGCCAATGCAGTATGCGGCAACATTCGGCACACCGCGGCAAAGGGAGGCTAACGTTTCTTTTTCCGGCTGTTAACCGGAGGGTTGCTGGTTCGAGTCCAGCCCGAGGAGCCACTCACATTCAAAGTGCTGGAGCGCTCT
>Ga0111539_10005646_pt1 | contig 16179 bp, 16 predicted proteins | sample RhiMethybrSRZTD1_FD_79667 | JGI IMG/M metagenome (GOLD analysis project Ga0111539, IMG submission 79667) | Populus rhizosphere microbial communities from Tennessee, USA - Rhizosphere MetaG P. TD hybrid SRZTD1 (version 2) (version 2) | ecosystem: Host-associated > Plants > Roots > Rhizosphere >... | reverse complement strand
TTCGACCACCCTGATGTAGCGCGGGTCGGCCGCGACGTCGGGGACGTTGACCGCCACCTTGTGCAGCGCGGCGTAGCCGACGATGCCGTTCCCGAGCTTGACCCGCGGCACGTTGATCTTGTCGCCGTAGCGCACGGCCACCTTCATCTCGAGCTCGTTGGTCTCTTCGTTGACCAGCAGGATGCCGAAGGTGCGGTAGTCGATCACCCGCCGCGCGAGGTTGGCGATCCGGGTCAGCAGCTCGTCGAGGTTGAGGATGGCGCCGAACTCGCGGGCGATTTCGGCGAGCGTTTCCAGCGTGTGCGTGTACTCGCGCGTGTGCTCGAACAGCCGCGCGTTCTCGATCGCCACCGCGACGTGCGCGCCGAACTGCCGCAGCAGCGCCTCGTCGGTCTCGGTGAACTGTCCCGGCGTGTCGCTGAGCAGGTTGAGCGCGCCGATGACGTTGCCCTTGCGGCGCAGCGGGACGACGATCTCGGCGCGGGATCCCGGCACCGCCTCGACGTAGCGCGGATCGCTGTGGACGTCGTTGACCAGGATCGGCCTGCCTTCGGCGACCGCGGCGCCGACCAGGCCGTGGCCGACCTTCAGCCGCAGCCCCCAGACGACATCGTCCGGATAGCCGACCGCATAGGCGATCGACAGCTCTTCGCGGCGGGGATCGAGCAGGGAGACGGCAAAGGCGTGGAACTTGGTGATCCGCGCGATCAGCAGCGGGATCTTGTGCAGCAGCTCGTCGAGGTTGAGGACGGAGGTGATCTCCCGCCCGAGTTCGAAGAGCGTCATCACGAGCTCGCGCGAATGCGGCGGAGCCGGTGCTGCGGCGGCGACAGGGTCGGTCACGAGATTACCAGTATAATTGCATCTTCCACGATGGACCTGACCCTGCCGCTCGACTACGCGGCGATCGAAAAGATTCTGCTCCACCGCTACCCGTTTCTCTTCGTCGACCGGATCACCGAGCTCGAAGTCGACAAACGGATCGTCGGCATCAAGAACGTCGCGCTCGACGAGCGCTATCTCTCGCCTGCCGGCAAGGGACGTCCGGTGCTGCCGCCGACGATCCTCACCGAGGCGGTGGCGCAGGTCGGCGCGATCATGATCCTGGCGAAGCCGGAGAACCGGCAGCGGCTGATCTTCTTCGCCGGCATCGAGCGCGTCCGCTATCGCCGGCCGGTGCACGCCGGCGACGTCGTCGTGATCGAGGCCAACGTCGTGCGGCTGCGCAGCCGGATGGGACTGCTCGAGGGCGTCGCGCGCGTCGACGGCCGCGCGGTCATCGATGGCACGATGACCTTCGCGCTCGGCCCGCCGCAGGACGCCGCATAGGCTCACCACGGCGCGGCGCGCAGGCTCGCCGGCGGCGGCAAGAACTTTCCCAGTCGTGTACGGCAAATGCTCTCGGGCTCCGCCCGCGTGTCAGCTCCCACGGCTGAGCCGGCGCGCTGCGCGTGGCCTCGTGCGCGGAAATCCCTTCAAATCCTCTCAGACTCTTCCATGCAATTCCGGCAGAGTACGGCACTCAAGTTGCTATTCCAGCCACAGGGCCGAGACTGAACTTTGAGGACTGGAGGGCTGGTATGTTGGAAACGATTGCGATCATCCTGATCGTGCTGTGGCTGCTCGGCGTTGTGAGCGGCTACACTCTGGGCAACTTTATTTACGTGCTGCTCGTCATCGCCATCGTGCTGTTCCTGGTGCGACTGGTGAGCGGCCGGCGAGTCGTCTGATCGAGACAGGGCGGCTGGCGGATTGCGGATTGCGGAAGCAATTCGCAATTCGCGCCGCGAGCCCCGCCGCGCTTCGACTCAGTTCTTCTCCGTCCTCACCAGCGCCATTCCCACCAGCACGACAGCCGCGGCTCCTGCCATCCGAGCATTGAACGGCTCGCTCAGGATCAACGTGCCGAGAATCACCGCGATGATCGGATTGATGTAGGCGTAGAGCGAGACGGTGGCGACCGGCAGGTGCTTCAACGCGTACGCGTACGCGGAGAAGCCGGCGATCGCGCCGACGAAGATGAGATAGACGAGCGCGGCGGTCGAGCGGGGTGCGAAAGCGAGCCGGCCGGCTTCGCCGAGCGCGAGCGATACGACGAGTAGCGCGATCCCGCCGAACAGCATCTCGAACGCGGCCGTGGCGAGCACGTTTTCGTCCCGGGCCTCGCCGCGCCCGCGCTTGCGCGCGTAGGAGGAGCCGATCGCCCAGCCGATACAGGCGATTTGCGCCGAGATCACACCGCCGAGGAATGCGCGGCCGCCCTCGCCGACGCGTATCTCCGGCCACACCAGCATGACGATGCCACCGAAGCCGACGACAAGGCCGAGGACGCGCCGCAGCGTCAGGCGATCGCCGGCAGGCATCATCGCGTCGATCCCGACCATCCAGAACGGCGAGGTCGCCACCAGCACCGCCGTCAGCCCACTGGGCACGGTGAGCTCGGCCCAGACGACGGCGCCGTTGCCGAAGCCGAGGAGGAGGATGCCGAGGATGGTGAGCGACGGCCACTCGCTGCGGTCCGGCAGGCGCTCGCCGCGCAGCTTGAGCGCGGCGATGAGCAGCGTGCCGGCGACGATCCAGCGGATCGCGGCCATGAAGAGCGGCGGGATGGTTTCGAGCGCGATGCGGATCCCGAGATACGTCGTGCCCCAGATCAGGCAGACGGCGATCCAGGCGAGATAGGGCCGGGAGTTGTGTGGGGAGTGCGGCTCAGCGATGGTGATCTAGTGTAGCCCCGTCACGCCGGCGTCGTGTTCATCGCCGGCTCGAAGACGGCCTCCACTGACAGCCGGACGCAGTTGCGGCCGTGGTGCTTCGCGCGGTAAAGCGCCGCGTCGGCGCGGCCGATGAGTGCGGGCGTGTCGGACTCCGCCGGATGGGCCACGGCAACGCCGAGGCTCGCGGTGATCGCGATCGTCTCACCCTGCCACTGAATCGGCAGGTTCGCCAGGTCGCGGCAGAGCGTATCGGCGACCCGCTTCGCGCCCTCGAGCGGCGTTTCCGGCAGCAGCACGAGAAACTCCTCGCCGCCGTAGCGGCACTTCAAGTCGCTGCCGCGCAGCACCTCGCGCAGCTTGGCGCCGACCGCGGCGAGCACGGCGTCGCCGCCGAGATGCCCGTAACGATCGTTCACCTTCTTGAAGTGATCGATATCGAGCATGATCAGCGACACCGGCTGGCGGGTGCGGCGGGCGCGGCGCAGCTCCATGTCGATCACCGCCATCGCATGCGTGCGGTTGACGCAGCCGGTGAGCCCGTCGCGCAGGCTGTTCTCGCGCACCTCGTGAAACAGCTGCGCGTTGCGCAGCGCAATCGCCAGCAGCGCCGCGGCCATCGTCACCACCCGGTGCCGCCCGTCGCTCGGCGTTTCAGCCGCGCCGGGCAGGCCGAGCACGCCGACCGCGCATCCGCCGGCGGCCATCGGCAGGCACAGGTGCCCGTCGACGAGGATCGGCGCCGGCTCCCATGCGCCTTCGGCGGCGAGGACGCGCGCGGCGGCGCGCTCGCACAACCCTTCGCGGTCGCGCCGCGCGTCGCCGCATTCGGTGAGCGGCACCCATTGGCCGTCGACGTTCATCATCGCCCAGGCGCCAGGCGTGCCGGCCAGGCTGGGAAGATGCTCCATCACCACGCCGCGGATCGAGTCGCGATCGAGCGCGCGGGCGAGCGCCTGGCCGAAGTCGACCAGGTGCTCCATCTCGGAGGCGCGCGCCGCCGCCTCCTGCGCATCGGCCTCCGCGAGCGCCGCGCGCGACTTCGCCTCCCGGCGCTTGCCCTGCTGATGCACCGCAAAGACCACGGTGAGGATGATGAGCGCGGGCACCAGCGCGAGGCCGGAGCTCCGCTCGACCTCGCTCGCGAGATCGAGCAGGTAGCGGATCGGTTTGGCGAACACCACGACCAGGGCGGCCGCCAGGCCGGCGAGCAACGCCCGATCTTGCCGGGCTACCAGATTCATCGCGGATGACCGTTCGACCGGGGGGAATTCACATTTTACCGCGTCGAACGGCGGGATAGAATGAAAAGGCATGGGTAGAAAATCCTCGGCGAAGGCGCAGTCGCGATCCGGGGCCGCGCCGCCGCCACCAACCGACAGGAGTGCGCGCTCTTTCACGCCGCTGCTTGCGGCTGCGATCGTCGTTGCGGTGATCGTCGGCGTCTTCGCATACTCGCGGCGCGGCACGCCCGACGCCGGCGATCCGTCGCAGACATCGGCCGCCGCCGCGCTGCCGGTCGTCGATCCGCCGGTGAACGCGAAGTACGGACCCCACCAGCAGGCGAACCTGCCGCCGCTGCCGTTCGAATACGGGCCGCCGGCGCGGCCGGCCGAAGTGGTCAAGGCGGTGTACGAGTTCGCCGCCGAACATCCCGAGGTGCTCGGCTACGTGCCGTGCTATTGCGGCTGCGAGCGCGAGTCTGGGCATCGCGGCAACGACGACTGCTTCGTCGCCGAGCGCAACACCCGGGGCGATGTGACGAGGTGGGATCCGCACGGCGTCACGTGAGCGGTCTGCATAGACGTCGCGCGTGACGCGATGCAAATGCATGCTTCGGGAGCGTCGGTGAAAGACATCCGCGCGGCGAACGAGAAGAAGTGGGCCGGGTTCCAAGGGGGGCATACCCCAACGCCGAAGCCGAAATAAGAAAGGGTTCGGGGTTCTGGGTTCTATGGTTCTGGGGTGGTTCAGGTTCCCGGTTCCGGGCTTGGAACCAACCCAGAACGGAGAACCCTGAACCCTGAACCACCGCCGCAGCGAAGTCGCCCACATATAATCGCCGCGTGGATCGTCGAGCGGCGGCGTTCGCGCGACTGTTCGAGGCGGTACACGAAGGCGTCTACATCGGCACGCTGACGCCCGACGGCACCGCCACCATCGCGGCCAACCCCCACCTCAAGCTGATCTTCGGCTACGACAGCGATTCGCCCGAAAGCGACGTCCGTCCCTTCGACGCCGATCGGTTCGTCGACCCGCAGGCGCGCGTGGCCCTGCTCGAGCGGCTCGCGTCCGACGGATCGGTCAACGACTACCTGCTGCGCCTGCGCCGCGCCGACGGCAACCCGGTGTGGGTGGAGCTCACCGCCCGCGCCGACACGCCGGCTGAAGATCAGACGCTTCGCGTCGAGGCGCTGGTGCGCGACGTCAGCGAGCGCAAGAAGCTCGACGACGAGACGCGCGACCTCTACCACCAGCTGCTGCAGGCCGAGAAGATGGCGGCGCTCGGCCAGACCGTGTCGGGCGTCGCGCACGAACTGAACAACCCGCTGGCGACGATCCTCAGCTGGGCCGAGCGGCTCTCTCACCGCCAGCTCGAAGAGCCGGTCCGGCGCGGCCTCGAGACCATCCTCTCCGAATCGGAGCGCGCCGCGCGCATCGTGCGCAACCTGCTGACCTTCGCCCGCAAGCGCCAGACCACGCGGGCGATGGTCGACGTGAACCAGGTGGTCCGCGAAACGCTGGCGCTGCGCGCCTACGAGCAGCGGGTCACCAACATCGCGGTGATCGACGCGCTCGCCGCCGGTCTGCCGCAGGTGTTCGCCGATCAGCACCAGGTGCAGCAGGTGCTGTTGAACCTGGTCATCAACGCCGAACAGGCGATGCTCTCGGCGAACGGCTACGGCACGATCGTCGTGCGCACGTGGCACGACGCCGATCGCGAGACGGTCGTGCTCGAGATCAACGACGACGGGCCGGGCATTCCCGACGACCTGCAGCCGAAGATCTTCGATCCGTTCTTCACCACCAAGGAAGTGGGCAAGGGCACCGGACTCGGGCTCACCGTCGCCTACGCCATCGTGCAGGAGCACGGCGGCCGCATCCGCCTGGAGTCGCGGCCGAGCAAGGGGGCCTCGTTCTACGTCGAGATGCCGGTCACCGGCGCGCGGCTCGCCCCGGCGCCGCAGGCGCGCGCCCGCGTCGAGGAACCGGCCGAGACCGTCGCCGGCGGCTCGATCCTCGTCGTCGAGGACGAAGCGCAGCTGGCGAGCGCGGTCGTCGACGCGCTTCGCGACGCCGGCTACCTGGTCGAGCACGCGTCGGATGGGGAGGAGGCGCTGGCGAAGATCGAAATCCAGCCGTTCGACCTCGTCGTCTGCGACCTGAAGATGCCGCGCCTCGACGGCAAGGCGTTCTACGCCAGGCTCGCGCATGCCGCGCCGGCGCTCCAGAAACGGGTGATTTTCGTCACCGGAGATGTCGCCGGCACCGATGCCGAGGAATTCCTGGAGGAGAGCGGCTGCCCCTGGCTGGCGAAGCCGTTCAGGCTCGGCGACCTGCTGCGTACCGTTCGCGAGGGGTTGACGTAAGGGTGCGCCGCGCGTTTCGCACCACGGCGATCGTCGCCCTGTTCTGCATCTGCGGGCTGGCGGTGCCGCGTGTTCGCCACGCGGTGCTGCGCAGCGGCGGCCATGCGCTGGCCGCTTCGGACGCAGCGGGCCCGGCGGATCTTCTGGCAATGGACGTCGAAAGCGGAGGGGCGGGGGTTCTGTACCTTGCCGACTTGCACCGCAGCCAGCCGGCGGCAGCCGTCGCGGTGCTCGTGCCCGAGGGCACACGGGTCGAGCGTGAGCTGCACGCGCGCGGGATCGTGCTGCCGAACCTGACCTTCGAGGCGCTCGCCCAGCTCGGTGTGCCCCGCGACGGCATCGTGCGGATTCCGGCCGGCGAGGGCGGCACGACCGAGACGACGGCCGCGCTCGGCGCCTGGGCGCGTCGCAATCCTGGAAAACGAATGCTGGTGGTGGTGGGGCCGTCGCACGGCCGGCGATTCCGGCGTGCGCTCCTGCGCGCCTGGCCTGCGGACGGGCAGCCGCCACCGCGAGTGGTGACGACGCCGTACGCGATGTTCAGGCCCGAAGACTGGTGGCAGTCACGGACGACGCTGCGCGAGGGGCTCGTCGAGCTCCAGAAGCTGGCGCTCGATTACGCCGGGCATCCCTGGTAGGGTTCAGGGTTCTGGGTGCTGGGTTCTGGGTTGGTTCTGGTTCTGGGTTCTGGGTTCTGGGTTCTGGGTTCTGGTTCTGGGTTCTGCCTTCTCAAGCGAACCTAGAACGCAGAACCCTGAACCCTGAACCCTGAACCAGAACCTAGAACGCAGAACCCTGAACCCTGAACCCGAATTGCTCGTCGCGCCGCGTTAGCGCGCGGCGGCGATTTTTTCCGGCTGCTGCTGCTGCGCGCGGCGCGACATCTTCAACGTGGCCTTCGCCGGCGCCGCCTTCTTCGCGGCCGGCTTGTAGGCCAGGACCACCGCGGGATGCGCTTCCGCCGCCGCGTCGGCCGGCTTCACGTTCGCCTTCGCCATCGTCGGCTTGCGCGCCGCGAACGCGATCAGCTGGCGGCGCATCTCGGCCACGTGCTGCGGGTTCATGTCGCCGAGCGATTCCTTGAGCCGGCGGATGGCGCGGGCATGCAGCTGCGACACGCGCGACTCGTTGACGCCAATCTCGGCGCCGATCTGCTTCATCGTCACTTCGCCGTAGTAGTAGAGGCTGATCACCTTGCGCTCGCGCCACGGCAGCGCCTGGATGGCGGCGCGCACGCGGTCGCGGGTCTCGGCCTTCTCGTAGGCGACGTGGGGTGAATCGGGTTCGGAGGGAACCAGGACGGTCGGCAGCGAGCTCTCGTCCATGTGATCGCCGCTGGCGAGCGGCGAGGTCGCTTCGATGGTGTTGATGCGGACGATGGTGCGGCTGAGCCGCTTCTCGTCGGAGCCGACGCGGGCGGCGAGGTCGGCCATCGACGGCTCGTGCCCGAGCTCGCGGCGCAGCGCTTCGCGCGCCGCATCGAGCTCGCGCCGCTGCCGGCGGACGCCGCGCGGCCAGGCGTCCTTGCGCAGCGCGTCGATCATCGCCCCGCGGACGCGGCGCTCGGCAAAGGTCTCGAACTTGATGCCGCGGTCCTCATCGAACCTCTTGGCGGCATCGATCAATCCCAGCACGCCATCCTGAACCAGATCGCCGATGTCGATCGAGTTCGGCATCGAGGACGCCATGCGCCGTGCGAGCGCTTCAACGAAAGGCAGTCCGGTGACGATGCGATGGTCCTGTTCGGCGGTGGCAAGCTGAGCGGCGTGCATGGAATCTCCTGTTAAGGGCGTTGAAGTCCGTTTGCTTCAGGCCGTTTCCCGATATCGCAATGGAGATACCAACAGCCGAGGCTGTGTTCCAGCCTTCACCACTCGAGGTCAGCTATTAGTCGCAAAGAGCTTTTCTTAGAGTGAGTTATGCCGATGATCTGTTTCAGAACGATCGGCAGGGCTTAGGGCGCAGAACCGTATACTTCGTCAAAGAACTGACGAAAAACAGCGCACGCGGGTCAAAACTTTGACGTAGAAATTACGATTTGGTGGGCGGGCTATTCGGGGTCGGGTGAGGTGCCAGCGACACGGCGAATTTCCTTCGCCGTGTTCATGGCTTCGAGCGCGCTGGAGACGACCTGCGCCGCACGGGCGCGGCTCATATCGTCGCCGGCTTTGGATTCGAGCAGCTCGGCATGGGCGAGGATAATCCCGAGCTGGTTGTTCAGACGATGGAAGAGGAGACGCAACGCTGGTGCTTCGTCCATTGGTCCCCTCGCCAGGAGCTCTTCCACGCTGTGCGAACGAGTCGTCACGCCTGGTTCCGGCCTTCTGCCTGCCACATCTGCTGCACGACCGGGCGCTCGGTGTTGTTCGCGTCGCGCCAGAGCGTGTCGACGAAGATCCGGACGGATCCGCCCGCGGTGCGCACGTACTCGATTTTGCCGCTGGACAGCCAGTTGTAAATCGTGCGACGGCTCACACCCACGAGCTCACAGGCCTTCATGATGGAAATAGTTTTTCGTTCCACTGGCTGTTTGCCTCCGTGACTTTTATCGGTGGGTCTTTGGCCGGGGTTTAGAGGCGAAAAGCGTACGGGCTTACAAATCGGTGGGAAGCAACGATTTGGCGAAGTTTCCGTAGGTTTCCGGCGGCACGGCCGGGCCGAAACTGGGCCATTTTCATGGGTCCTGCGCCCGCCCGCTCGAAAGCCGTGGACAGCGCGGCCAAACGGGTGTCAACATATTGGCGCCCGTAAATGCCTGACTCACAGAAACATCTCCTCATCGTCGAGGACGAGGCGCCGCTGCGCGAGGCTATCGCCGAGCAGCTGACCGATCGGGGATATCGAGTCGAGCAGGCCGAATCGGGAGAGGCGGCGATTACGAAACTCGCCGACTTCGCGTTCGACGTCATCATCACCGACCTGCGGCTCCCCGGCATCGACGGGTCGGCCGTGGTCGAAGCCGCGGTCGAGCGCTACCCGCACATCATCGCCATCGTCGTCACCGGCTACGGCACGGTGAAGGACGCCGTCGAGGCCATCAAGCGCGGCGCGTGGGACTTCGTCAACAAGCCGTTTCAAATCGACGAGCTGCTGCACGTGCTCGACTCGGCGATCGAGCAGCGGCGATTGAAGTCGGAGAACGCCTACTTGCGCGCGCAGCTCGAGGAGCGCTACCGCTTCGAGGAGATCATCGGCAAGAGCCGGCCGATGAAGCTGCTGTTCCAGCTGCTCGAGACGGTAGCCGCAACGAACAGCACGATTCTCATTACCGGCGAGACCGGCACCGGCAAGGAAGTGGTGGCGCGCGCCATCCACCACAACAGCCCGCGGCGGATGCACCGGTTCGTGGCCCTGAACTGCAGCGCGATTCCCGAAACGCTGCTCGAGGCGGAGTTGTTCGGCCACGTGCGCGGCGCGTTCACCGGCGCCGTCGGCAACCGCCAGGGGCGCATGGAGCAGGCGAACAAGGGCACGCTGTTCCTCGACGAAGTGGGGACGATGAGCCCGGGGCTGCAGATGAAGCTGCTCCGCGTGCTGCAGGAGCGCGAGTTCGAGCGGGTCGGCGACTCGCACACGATCAAGGTCGACGTGCGGATCATCGCCGCCACCAACAGCGACCTCGGCCGCATGGTGGCGTCGGGTCAGTTCCGCGAGGACCTGTTCTACCGGCTCAACGTGATCCCGGTGCAGCTGCCGCCGCTGCGCGATCGCAAAGAGGATGTGCCGCTGCTGGTGCAGCACTTCCTCAGCCGGTTCCAGGCGGAGCGCGGCGGCAACGGCGATCGCCAGGCAGCAGAGCCGCTGACCGTGTCGCAGGAGTGCATGCGGCGGCTGATGGCCTACCCGTGGCCCGGCAATGTCCGCCAGCTGGAAAACGCGATCGAGCGCGCGGTGGCGTTCGCGGCCGGCCGATCGCAGATCGACGTCGGCGATCTGCCGACGGAAATCCAGCAGGCGCACGAAACCCCCGCGCCCACCGCGGCGGTCACGCTGCCGGAAGGCGGCGTCGATCTCGACGCGTACATCGCCAGCATCGAGCGCCAGTTGATCGAGCGTTCGCTCGAGCGCACCGGCGGTAACAAGGGGCAGGCGGCGCGCTTGTTGAGTTTGAAGCGCACGACGCTCGTCGAGAAGCTCAAGCGGCTCGAGAAGCGGGCGTAACCGCACACCGGCGCGCCACAACCGCACCACAACTTCCTTTCAGCGCACAGCGGTTTCCGTCAGCGCGGCGCGAACGCCGGAAATTCGCGCCAAAATCCTTCGAACGCGCGCGGCATGCGTATTGACCTGCTGATGCGGCATGAAGCTACGCCGCGCGGCCGCCATCGTGGCCGTAATTGCTCTCTTCGGCATCGCCGATTCGCGCGCCGTGTTCGCGCAGGAACGGCGCGACATTGCATTCACGCCGCCGCTCCTCGCTGATGCGAGCATCACCGCCGACGAAGCCCGGCCGTTCGACATCGGTCCGGCGATGCGGCCAGTCGCACGACCGGCCATTCGGCCGCAGACGCGTCCGGCGCCTCTCGTCGGGCTTTACGCGTCGCTCGCCGGGATGCACGCGCTCGACATCGTTTCGACGCAGCGAGCGCTCGCCGCCGGAGCGACCGAGGCGAATCCGATGGTGGCGCCGTTCGCGCGCTCGCCGTTCGCGCTTGCGGCGGTGAAGGCAGGCGTCACCGGCGCGACGATCTTCGCCACCGAACAGCTGTGGAAGACCAACCGTAAAGCGGCGGTGCTGACGATGATCGCGCTGAATGCGACCTACGGCGCCATCGCCGCCCACAACTACCGCGTCGCGGCGGCGCAGCGCAGGCGGTAACGACACGGTAAGTTAGAAGTCTGAAGTTAGAAGTCCGCGTAAAATCGCGCCCGCTCTCAGCCGAACTTCTGACTTCGAACTTCGAACTTACAGGCAGGCTGCGTCGTTCAGCAGCCTGCTAGAATGACCGGATGCCGCCGCGCTATTCGTACTGGACGATCCTCGTCGACGGCGCGCCGACGGCATTCCGGGCCAGGGAACGCGAAGAGCTCCTCCCCACCCTCCACCAGCTGCAGCGCAAAAATCCGAACGTGGCGATGCAGTGGTTCGCGCGCGGCAGGCTCTGGGAGTCGCGCGAAGCGGAACAGGAAGACTTCCAGCGGAAAAAGCGTGCGGCAGAGGCGCCGTTCGCGAAGCCCGCGGCGAGCGGCGAGCGGCGCAACGCCGACTGGCGCCCCGGCGGAGCACACAAGGATCCACGCGACCGGTTCAAGAAGAAGAACCGGCCGCAGCGTGCGTGGTCCGACAAGGACGATCGGTCGGACCGGGAGCGCGAGGGCGGGACGCGCGATCGAGGATGGCAGGGGCAGAAACCCAGCGGCCCGCCGCGCGATCGCCCGTGGCAGGGAAAGAAGTTCGGAGGCGATCGGCCGCCGCGCGAGAGCAAGCCGTGGGAACGCAAGCCTGGACCGCCGCGTGCCGACCGCCCGTGGAGCGACAAGCCGCCCTCCGATCGCCCGCGTGGCGATCGGCCGTGGAGCAACAAGCCGCCCTCCGATCGCCCGCGTGGCGATCGGCCGTGGAGCAACAAGCCGCCTTCTGATCGCCCGCGAAGCGATCGGCCGTGGAGCAGCAAGCCGCCTTCCGATCGCCCGCGTGGCGATCGGCCCTGGACCAACAAGCCGCCTTCTGATCGCCCGCGTGGCGATCGGCCGTGGAGCAACAAGCCGCCCTCTGATCGCCCGCGAGGCGATCGGCCGTGGAGCAGCAAGCCGCCCCGCGACCAAGAGCGAGGCGAGAAGCCCTCGAGTTCCGGCCGCGGGCCTCGGGGCGACAAGCCATGGCAGGACAAGAAGGCAGCCGGTCCGCCGCGCGGCGAACGGCCGTGGCAGAACAAGTCGGGAGAGCAGCCGCGCGGCGATCGACGCTGGACGCCGGGTCGCGAACCTCGCGGCGACAGGCCGTGGCAGGACAGGAAGCCTGGCGGGCCGCGCGGCGATCGGCCGTGGAGCGCGAAGCCGTGGGACGGCCCACCCAAGCCGCCAGAGAAGCCGCAGCGCGAGAAGCGGACCTGGAGCGCAAAACCGCCGCGCCCGGCTGAGGGCGGTGCGCCTCCATTCCAGCCCAAGCGCCGCGACACCCGGAAACGCCGCGACGACGAGCCGCCGGACGAATAGGCGCGGACGTGATCACGCACCTCGTGCTGATGAAGCCGCGGCCCGATCTCACGCCGCACGACCGCACCGCGCTCGTCGATGCCTTCGAGCGCGCGGTGCGCGAGATTCCGACGGTTCGCGGCGTCCGCGTCGGCCGGCGTGTCGTCCACGGCGCCGGCTACGAGAGCGTCACGCCCGACCTCGCCGATTATGTCGCGGTGATCGATTTCGACGACCTCGGCGGCCTGCAGGCGTACCTCCGGCATCCTGCCCACGCGGAGCTCGGCGCACGATTCGGTCAGGCGTTGTTGGGGGCGGTGGTGCTGGACTTCGAGGTGGGAGGAATCGAGGAGCTACGCGCCGGCCGTTTCTTTCAGGCCTAGAAGGCGCTTCACGCGGTCGAGCATGCCCGGCTGCTCCGCCGGGGAATCAATCTGCACCAGGATGTCGAGGCACTCGGCGACCGAGCTGACGACGCCGATGCCGAGGCGCTGGGCCGCCGCCGGCAGCTGCTGCGCGCGGTTGCGCCAGATCAGGATCGCGCGCGCCTTGGAGTCGACGACGACGTCGAGGCAGTTCTCGGGACGATCGTCGACGACGATATCGAGACCGAGCGCGGTGGCGATGCGACCGCGCGAGCCCTGCACGACGTAGACGCTCGGCAGCTCGAAGCCGCGCGACGCCAGCCACAGCTGCGTCTGCCGCTGCGCGGTGAACCCGGCGCCCTCCGGGCGCTTGGTGAGGAAGATGATCTCCCAGCGGCGCTCGCGCGCGAGCCTGCCCAGGCGCTCGACGACCCCGGCTTCGCACTCCTCGAGCGTCTGCCAGAAATTCTCGATCGACTCGACGTGATTCCAGAGACGGCGCTGCTGGCCCGGGGTCAGTTTCAGCTTGACCAGCGGCGCGGCGTTGTCGGGCGCGCTCTCGGCAGGGTCGCCGGCCGCCGGCGGCGGCGTTTCGGCCTCGCGCGCCTCGACGCGGCGGGTCATCGGCTCGCCGAACAACGCTTCCGCCTGGCGGATGAGCCCGGCTTCCATGTCGGCGAGCACGCCGTCGCAGTCGAATCCGATTCGCAGGGCCATGCGCTACACCGGCATCTGACTATGCGAGTGTATCCGATCGCCGCTGACATCCCGCTCGTGGCGCGGCGCGCGGTGCATGGCGACGGCGGCGAGCACCGCGAAGAGCACCGCGTTGCCCGGCATCTGCAGGCTGAAGTCGGTGAGCTCCTGGATGGCGATCGCCGCCAGCCCGAGCGTCGCGCCAACCCGCACCCAGTAGAGCGACGTCGTCTGCGGCTCGGCGAAGCCGGCGCGGATCGCGCGCGCCAGCTGCAGCACGAGGAACGCTGCGGCGAGCGAGAGCGCGACGCCGCCCTCGGCGAGAACCTGCACGTAGTCGCTGTGCGCTTCCCTCGCGTGCCGCGTCGGATCGGTCATCGGATACACCAGCGTCGACACGCCGTAGGTGTTGAGCCCGGTGCCGAACCACGGGAAGTCGCGCACGATGGCCATCGTGTCGCGCCACAAATCGAAGCGCCATTCGAGGGTGGCCGTATGGCTGTACCAGTCGTACACCGTGTCGAGGCCGCGCCACGACACCGCGAAGCCGGCGATGATGGTGAGAAGCAGCAGCGTGGCGAGGCGGCGGCGCCCGCGGAAACGAGCCGACACCAGCATCGCCAGGAGCGCGGTGGTGATCGCAAACGCGGCGATGCCCGACCGCGACAGCGTCCACACGATCGAGAGCGCCATCACCGTCAGCGCGCACGCGGCAAACCACAGGCGGTTCGCGTCGTTCGACGACAGCGCCGCGAGGTGCTGGCGCCACGACTGCTGGCGCGTCGGCCCGCGGTGCACCAGGAGCGAGCAGACGTAGCCCGCGGTCAGCGCCGCCGCCATCAGCATCCAGCCGGCGAAGTGGTTGCGGTTCACGAACGGGCCGAAGGCGTTGCCCGGCGTGTTGATCGGCGTCCAGACCCAGTAGATGCGGTTGTTGAAGGTGGCGCGCTGGATGATGCCGAAGAGCGCGATGGCGAGGCCGAGGCCGGCGACGCGCCGGATCAGCCACTTGACGCGGACGCGCGGCATCATCGCCGTAGCGCCGGCCAGGAAGACGCCGAGCGCGGCGAACATGGCGAGCCCCTGGAGCGTCGCGGCCGGAGCGATCGAGATCGGGTGGCTGCCGCCGGTGCCGGTGGCCTGCGCCGCTGCGTACCGGAGGTCGTACTGGCGCGCGACCGCGTCGGTCGCCGGGCTGACGCGCGCCAGCCATGCCGCGGGCAGCGGAATCAGCTGCAGCAGCACGACCGCCGCGATCGCGGCCATCGCCACGACCACCCCTTGTACCGGCGCGCGATGACGCCGCCGCGCCGTCGTCCAGCCGTAAACGCCAATCGCCGCCGCCGCGACGAGCAGCGGCGTATAGGCCCAGGCGTAGACGGCGCCGAAGAGCACGACGCCCCACGCAACCGGCAGCCACAGGAGCCGCGCCGGCCATGTCGACGGTTTTGTACGCGGCGCCGCACCGCTCGCGTTCACCGAGGCAGACGCCGTGCGGCGACCCGATGCAGCCGACGGCATCATCCGCGCGACCGCGACCCGGCGGTCGTCGGGGCAACCGTGCCGGCTGGCGAGGTTCGCACGAGACGCGCCAGCGTGTCGGAAAGGTAGCCGAGCGTGCGCATCCGCTCCCAATGCTCGCTGGCATAGGCGCGCCCGGCCGCGCTCATCGCGGCGCGGCGCGCGGGATCGGCGCGCAAGGTCTCGATGGCCGAGGCCAGCGCAGCGCCGTCCTCGGGCGTCACGATCATGCCGGCGCCGGCCTCGGCGACGACGTTGGCGACGGCGCTGCCGCCCGTGACCGACGCGACGACCGGCTTGCCGGCCGACAGCAGCGTCAACACCTTCGACGGGAACACCACGTCCGCGACCGTCCGCTGCTGCGTCACCAGCGTCACGTCCGCGGCTGCGAGCAGCTGCAGGAAGCGCTCGTGTTCGAGCAGCGGCATGATGCGCACGTTGTCGAGGCCGAGATCGCGCGCGCGCGCCTCGAGGTGCGGGCGCATCGCGCCGTCGCCGACCAGCAGGTAGACGATCCCCGGGTTCGACCGCGTCTGCTCCGCCGCGTCGAGCACGACGTCGAGCCCCTGCTTGACGCCCATGTTGCCGGCGTGGAGCACGAGGAAGGCATCGCCAAGCCCCAGCTCGCGCCGAATCGCGCCCGCCCGGCCGGCGTCGAGCGTGAAGAGGCGCGGGTCGGACCAGTCGGCGAAGAGCAGCACCTTCTCCGGCGGAATACCCTTGGCGACGATGCGCGCGCGCATCGGCTCGGTCAGCGTCGAGACAATCGCCGCGTGCCGGTAGGCGAGCCGCTCGACCGCGTAGAGCAGGCGCGCGAAGAGCCCCGGCTTCACCATCCCGAGATCGAGCGCCGTGTCAGGTTGCAGGTCGGCAACGTGGAAGACATATGGCACGCGCCACAGCCGGCTGAGGATGACGGCGGCGATGGCCAGGCCGAGCGGCGGCGAGACCACGAACAGCAGATCCGGGCGGCGGCCGAACAGGCTGCGCACGAACGACGAGGCGATGAACGACGCCTCGTGCAGGACGCGGCGAATCGGGTTGACCGCGGCCGGCACATACAGCGGGCAGCGCAGGATCGTGACGCCCGCCCGCTTCTCGCGCCTGAACTTCAGCCCGCGATATTCATCCGGCACACGCCACTGCGGGTAGTACGGC
>Ga0111539_10005642_pt1 | contig 16183 bp, 11 predicted proteins | sample RhiMethybrSRZTD1_FD_79667 | JGI IMG/M metagenome (GOLD analysis project Ga0111539, IMG submission 79667) | Populus rhizosphere microbial communities from Tennessee, USA - Rhizosphere MetaG P. TD hybrid SRZTD1 (version 2) (version 2) | ecosystem: Host-associated > Plants > Roots > Rhizosphere >... | reverse complement strand
TGGCCCACCGGCATTCGCTACTGGCGCACGATTAGTAGCCGTGACTGCGGCTGTCGCATTGGCGGTGGCGCCGCTGTTGTCAGTCACTGTGAGAGTTGCGGTGTAGGTTCCAGACAATGAATAGGCATGAGTGGGAGTAGCGCCCGCACCAGTCGTACCATCACCAAAATTCCAGGCATAGCTGGCAATCGTTCCGTCCGGATCGCTCGACCCGCTGCCGTTGAACTGGATCGACGTTTGACTCAGTCCTGAATATGGTCCTCCAGCATTCGCCACGGGCGGAAGATTGCAGCCATTACTGCTTGAAGAAATCGCGTAGAAGGTGATCGGTGAACTTTGGTTGTTGTATTGAGTTTTGATCCAGTCAGCCGAACGTGGTGTATTTGAGAAGCGAATTTCGTCAAGTGCGCCGTTGAAATAGCGGGCATTATCGTTACGTCTGCCGACGTCCAGCCCCGATACCGTAGTGTTGGTGATATTTCCCGTATAATTAACAACCGTCACTGGATTCCCATCAATATAGAAGGCTGTGACGGTGGTTCCATCTCCCACTATCGCCACTTGGTGCCAGGCACCGGCAGTGTTGATGGGCCCATTGTCTGGTGTTCGTCTTTGGATTGAGGGCGTGGCTTGGGTGCCAATGCTGGTCACCAGAAAATTTCCGGCCAGCCCATAAGAGGCAGCTGAGGTCGGTTCCAGCCAGGCAATACTCCAGCTATCAGAACTTCCATTACTGTGACTGAACAATCTCGACAGCGTTTGCGTGGTATTTCCTAATTTCATCCAAAACTCTATCGTCCGCAGATTGGCCCATTGGAAATCCGCATGATCGGTGCTGTTTAGATATTGGCTGCTGCCGTTGAAGACACCGCCGCCGTCCACCTGTCCGCTGGCGGCGGTGGCGCTATTGTTGGTCAGATTATGATTGTTGGTGGAATCGGTAACATTAAGTGAGCTGCCGTCTTTCAGGTGGTAGATGGCCTTGAAATTAGCATCCCACACGCCCGTCTTGTTTTCTTGTGAAGTGGCGATCGCCCCGTTGCCGTAGCACATATAGATAGCCGTATCGTTCGTGTGCGACACAAGGGGCACTTTGATCCAGTAATTCACCGCCCCGGTGGTAGCGTTATAGGTTTCTACTTCGTGATCGAGTTTGGTATTACAGCCTGCGTCGGAAGTGAAAATAACGTCGAAGCCATTCCCATTCTGAACATTGCCGCCATTGCTCACTGTCGCCAGATAGGGATAGGTGCCACTGACCAGCAGTGGAAAATTGCTTTGATCTGTATTCGGTACTTTCGTGTGATCGATCGTGATCGTCCGCCGGTAGGTGTAGCTACTTCCCTGCGGTGCGATAGCCGTAACCGAAGCGACTGAGCTATAGCTTGCCTGCACTTTCCGCTCAATTCTTTTAGTCTTCTGTTCGATGAGCGCAATCGTGCCTGTCCAAACCACCAGAATGAGCAACACGGCCCAAAAGAAAGGTCTACGTCTGATTGTGAGCATAGCGTCCTCTAGTCAAAGCCGGCAGTTGTATTAGATTAGGCGGTTGTCGGTGCACGGTTATTACCGTTAGCCGGGACCATGAATCCGCCAGTGTCGGAATCTAATCGTGATACTAAGCGTGAACAGGAGACAGGTGACTAGTTTGCGAGCGCCTCACAGATACCCATGAACGAAGTTCTCTCCACGTATTGCAGAGACTCTAGCTTTTTTCTGTAGACTCCGTGGTGGGAGGACTAAACGGAGCTTTTTCAGTTGCAGCAAGGCTGCTTTCACCTGAAACTGACCGCTTGATGGGCTACTTGACGCTTGAGATTCAAGTCTTACGCGGGGAGCAACTTGATGGTGCGCAATGTACTCCTCAGATGGACCACTGTCAACGAATTTGTTTATTACAAATCAATTGTGCACATTACACCATGTCGGTCACAAAGTTCCTTATGTGATCTCAAAGGTAATGGTAGTATCTAGCGACGCTAACCGTTTAACCTTGCTACTCGGGAAGCTTTTTTAAACGCATCTCATAGGAGGGAGAGCTTGAGCCAGGATCGTTTGATGGAAACTCCATCGCAGTTTGTCTTGAGTCGTCTGTCGCAGGATCTCTATATCGATTTTCTCGAAACGGCAAAACAACGCGGGTTTTCATTTGTTCGCTTTGAAGATTTTCTCGGGAACTCAACACCGCCGGCGCGCTATATTGTGCTCCGCCACGATATTGATTTTGCGCCTGCTTATTCTTTGCAGATGGCGGAACTGGAATACGCTGCCGGCATCTCATCTACATTCTTCGTGTTAGTTGACGGCCAATTCTATGATCCTGTTCAACCCGAGGTCGTCAGACAGATACGTCAGATCAAGTCGCTCGGTCACGAGATCGGTTTGCATTTCGCTGTAAGTTCAGCAGTTGAGGCGGACATTGGCAAAGAGGTTGCGTTTCGTCTGAAGATTCTGAGCGCCATCGTAGACACACCCGTGCGATCGTTTTCCCAGCATGACCCGGTAAATGCCGGGTTCGTGACAGTCACGCTGCCCCCTGAGCACTGTGATTGCGTCGACGTTAGTCAAGTAATCCGCGATAACGAACTGCTGTATGTCAGCGATAGCGCGATGATGTGGCGACGGCATACATTCCACACCGCGTTGGATGAGGAACGTAACCTCTGTTTACTCGCGCACCCTCATTCCTGGCTGCACCCGCAGAACGATTATGTAGCGATGATCAGGGAGCTCGAGTCCCTTGAAGTGAAAGCAATCAGCGAACGCTACGATGCATTCGTCGCAGCCCTCAGCGGCTACTATCAGCGGCGTCTAAACGAAGGGATCTAGCATGCTGCGCGCGACGCTCAATGAAACGGAAATCAGGTGGGCACTTGGACTTTCCCAAAAGGGGAACCGCGTGGTTGACGGAGTGGCGCCACTCAGTGCGGCGGAGGATCGGTGCCTCTACTTCATAAACAAGAAGATGACAGAAGCTATTCGCGAGTCTCTCGCGATACGTCGCGGCTGTATCGTAATCGCGCCGATGGGTTCCTCCGCGGGGGGTGAGTTAGGAGACAGTATAGTTTTGGAGGTTGCGGATCCTCGCCTGGCGATTGCAAAGATTTTGAGATTCATTGCGGCCGAGGGACGGCAACGACCGTGGGTAACGGAAGGCAAGATTGAATCAGGTGCCGTCATCTCGCCGTTGGCCATCGTCGACGAACGAGTCGAGATCGACGCTGGTGCCATCATTGAACCGTTTTGCGTTGTAGAAGCTGATGTGAGTATCGGACGCGAATCGATCCTTAAGTCTGGCGTTCGGGTTTACTCACGGGTTGCGATTGGCGAAAAATCGATAATTGGAGCAAACACCGTCATCGGACACCAAGGCTACGGATTCGTCCGAGATGAGCTTGGCAATAAAATCAGAATCCCGCATCTCGGCGGCGTCGTAATCGGTTCGCACGTGGAGATCGGTGCCCTGGTCACTGTGCCGAGCGGAACGATTGGTCCAACCAGCGTCGAGGAGCGCGCCAAAATCGATGATCATGTTCATGTCGGTCATAACGTGCGCATCGGAAGAGAGGCGAGCGTCACCGCCGGTGTAGTGATTGGCGGCAGCGCGGTCATTGCGGAGGAAGCATGGGTCGGGATCAACTCCAGCGTCCGCAACGGGCGGCACGTTGGTTATCGTGCTCTCGTTGGCATGGACGTGTCAGTGCAGCAGGATCTTGACGACAATTCTGTGGCTCGCGCACCACGTCCGGACGTCAGAATGCGTTCTGATGACGAAGGTAACGAGTTCATGTTTTAGATCTTCGGATGGGATTTTGATGCTCGCTTTGACGAACGATTTCGTCAACGACACGGGTGATCGGTGCGGTGGCGTCGATTGTAATACCGCTCTTCGGAACGTCTTCTTTCGTCTGATGCAATCGCGCAATGAGTTCGCGTTCCATTGGCTTTCCGCCGCCCCACTCAAAGTCCAGCCGAGGAGAGCAACCGAATAATGGTGCGCTGCTTAGACTCTTACGTTCTTGTTTTTGGTCCAAGCTTCTTAATGGGTTGCAATCCCACGACGCGACGAGAGTCACTCTCTCTTCGCACGTGCACGACACGAAATCTTCCGTCATATGGGTCTACCAACATCTTCTTCACGTATTCACCTGCTTTCTCCCTTTTCTCTGCCCCTTTGGGACGTCTTGGTGTGAGAGTTTCGACTCTGATCCGATCGCCTTTCTTCAAGGCCATATTCAGTCTGAACGCCAAGCCTTCACGAGAAAAGTTCAAGACCTTCTCTACTTTTATAGGCAGTTGACCGGTACCTTGCTTGTTGTCGCGACGAACATAGTTTTCGAGTTTTGAATTGCAAATCTTTCGCGGATATTGGCGTCGCTCTCGTCCGGGCTTGTGCAAAATGCCGTGAACCTGTCTGAGCCAATGACCACGGGCGTGAAATATCTTGTGAACGGAATCGGCCGCTTCTGCGTCACGTGCAAGCACATGAAAGAGGTCAGTATCGGTTGTCGACCAGAGTCTTTCAAAATGATCTTCAAGAATCTGAAACGGGCGGCTGGTGGGACCTTCAAATTTGAAAACAGGCATGAGTGGTCCAATAGCAGAGCCACCAGTCTTCCTCGAGTTCCTTGGCGCCCCAAACGTGTATGGTTCAAAGTATGCCGTGTCATCTGCGATAAAGAGCCAGCAGCTCGGGGCATGCCCATAGAATCTAACGGTATTATCAATATAAGGCCTACCTCTAAAACGCGACCACGCATTCTTAAAGTCATGATAAAGCTGCTCGTTGAAGTAGGGGTCATCCGGACGTTCGTCCCCGTATTGTCGAAAGGCACTTACTATTTCCTCGGCTTTTTCGGCCGAACTTTCAAGTAACGATCGAAACACTCCGGTGCTTGTCAGTGCATCAAGAAGCAAAATCCGCGCGTCGAAACGCTTACGGCGCCGTCGTGCTACTCGTATTCTCTCTTCTATAGAATTGAGGTGGTCTGCCAGACTAAACACCTGGGAAAGACCAATCCCTATAATCCAGAGCCTGCGAGTTGCAGACTTGAATGCTTCGTGCACTTCCACTTCCGCCTCGTGACGTGAAGGAAAAACTTTACTGATCCCACAGGCTGCTGCTCCCGTCCGCATTTCTTTTGGAATCTGGTTCGGTTTTCTCTTATCTCCAAGTGTTTTCCGCAGGTGTTCAGCAACCCTTTTAATAAGAGCTTCCTTTTCTACCTTGCCTTGAAGAATAACTGCTGGGTCATACGTGCAGTTGTTGAAATTCGTCAGGTTGAAAGGATCTGTGGTGGCTTTATCCTTGATAATTGCAAAGGGCTTGTAAACGCCACGTCGAATTCCCAGTTCGAAAAGCACATTAGGATTAAGCGTGGAGATATCGCACAGGACCAGATCGGCATCCTTCAGACGCGCCAGTATCTCCTCGTCAATTGGATAGGTTCCCGTTCGTGAAGGAGGAATGGCAGTAAAACGGATTCTCTTTACTGCCGGAATACATATTTCATTCAGCACCTTCTGAAAGTGATCCGGCGAATAGGGAAAATGTCCTCCGGTAACCGTAGACATTGGCAAGATAATGAAGCAGGTTGGCATTGTCGTCCTCGAACAGTAGGTTTGTGAGATACGGCCATGCGATTTCGAAGTCGTTCAAACCAGCAGGCCCATCAGGTAAGTAATGAAAGATCAACGTGCAAGGACTAGGAACACGACTGCATGATTGAGCTTTAGATCTAGTGATTAGAATCCACTAATAATGAGGCCGAATTAGTGAAAGAAAAAGGAAGCCCTGGGCTGAGAATCCGGCCTTCTTATGAGAAACGTGCGAACGATAATCTTCTTAGTATTCGAAGTCAATATCCCAAATGACTTTGTGTAGGTAGCAAATGATATGTCCGGTGGAATTAGCAAATGAAGTGTCCGGTCTGAGCGGCACGCTTAGCAGCAGCATGACACGATGCCGTCATGAAGCAACTGAGCGCAGCCGCAGTGGAGCGGGCAATGAAAGTACACGAAGTGATCATGCGGGCGATGAGCAAAGAGATCGCCTGGTTTCAGGCCGCGGAGATCATCGGCATCAGTCCACAGCAGATGCCGATGATCTCTGCCGCTTGAAACCAGGTGATCCGCTTGGCCATCGCCCGTAACATTACATCCTGTAGTTTCATCGCCCGCTCCACTGCGGCTGCGCTCAGTTGCTTCATGACGGCATCGTGTCATGCTGCTGCTAAGCGTGCCGCTCAGACCGGACATTTCATTTGCTAATTTCACCGGACACATCATGTGCTAACGACAGGAGCTTTCGGTTTGTATTGACAAGCTTCGCCGAGGAGAATATAAAGCGACCATGTGACGCCCAGGAGCCGGATAAAATGTTAAATCTCATCTCCTTCCCCTTACTCTCAATAATGATTTTGTTCCTCTTCACAGCAGAGTGGAAAATTACAATCCTTTTCCTTGTAGTTTTGTTCCTAATGATTATTGTGTTCTCGACGCTTAATGTGCCCTACGCGTGGGGAGGTATATTCATAACGCTTGTAGGCTACGTCCTTATCAAACACGCCGCCAGAAATGAACAAGCTCGTGCTTCTGCTGAAGGCAGAGCTACCCAAAAATCAAACATCTTGAAAGGCAGCATTCACGGACCAGTATCAGTATTTATGATTCTCGGTGGATTAGGTTTAGCAGTCTTTGACATTTCGCGAAATGGAAAAACCGCTTATGCAACCGCGAAGCATGGCACCACAACAATGATTGCGAGTATTGGCACCGGTCCCAGCACAACTCTTGATAACATTAACCGAGCAATGATGGGAAAAGATCTTGCTCAAAAGTCGTTTGCAGACGAAAAAAGATTAATTAAGGCAAGGTTAAATGTTGAAACAGATGCTGAAAAAAGACAGCTTTTAACCCGAATGGAAAAAGCAATAGATAGTATTGAGGACGAAGCGAGCCTCAAAACAGCCAGAGCCGAATTTTTGGCAATAGGGGTAAACATATGGTCGCTTGTAAATGAAGATAACCCACCCCGCACGAAGAATGAAGATAGTAAGACCGGCAACAAGGATATAGATAGCCCTTGGGAGGCAGGGCTTGGCAAATTGCCTTCAGATGACGAAAGATTTCGTGATGTATACAAAATCAACCTGAGATGTTCGCTAAGAATCGGCCATTTTGCCAAAGAAATGAAATGGAACATCAAAGACTGATTCAGTCACACTCCCACCTTCTAAGTTAACGTCGCAAAATATCTCTCGTGGAAAGTCGGTCGACTAGTTTCCGGTTGAGTATCTTCGGTTAACTGTGAAATCAAATCGATTTTCTTTCGTGAAGACTTCCAGATTCGCGATTCTAACAACCTTAAAATCCTTTCCGACAAGGTATTCTCTTCTTCAAGCATCTCTCGCCGTATGGAAGCCTCGATTAAAACATCGCCATTTAAATCAGAGGTTTCCAGGCGCATTGATTCTCTCTTCGGTAACTATTGAGTCTTCGCGTTCTTTCCTCTTTCGGGAGGCTTTGTTTTGCCACTCCAAATCAAGGAGCGCGGCGCAGCGTACCCTTGACACCACGGGCTAGAATGGCAAGCCGAACGGAGGAGCTCTTTGTTCTTCCTCCTCCGGTCGGCGCAGGCATTCATAGCCGTGGTGTCAAGGGCGCGCGGTCGTGGCACTTTCATACTCGGTTCAATGCGAAGTAAGCTCTCGCTGTAAACGAGCAGAACGAGCTTTGACCAGGTAAGCCTTCGCTGCGATGCTAAAAATAGTCTCCCACTATTAATAGCCAAGTCCGTCTTATTCAGCAGCAACGTCGCTGAGTTACGGAGTTAATTCTCCAGCCCAGACCATGGATAACGTGCTCGTGCCATATCTTACCGCGCGCGATGACCGCGAGCGGCAACAGCACCTCGATGAGCTCGTCACAATTCGTGCGGCACCGATGATTAGACAAGTGCTGCGACGAAGACTTGCCTTTTACGTGAGCGCACAAGGTGTCAATGAAAACAATCAAGACGCTGAAGATCTTTACCAGGAATCAATGACGCGAGTTGTGCAGGTATTGCATCAACTTTATTCAGCGTCTGGGTTTGAGATAAACAACTTCGACCTCTATGTCTCACGTATTGCTTCAAACATTTGTACAGATTTCCTTCGGGCCAAATCACCGGCACGTACCCGCTTAAAAGACCGTCTTCAATATCTATTGAAACAGCATAAAGACCTCGTGTTATGGGAACACGATGGTGAAATACTGTGCGGCTTTGCATCCTGGCGAAACACTGGAAGGAGCGCGTTCTCAGACCAGCCCTGGCCAGACCTTAAAACAAAGCTGGAATCCTTCCAGTCGCTCCACTTTGCAGATGAAAACGTACGATTCGCACCAGTGTCGCAGATCACAGCGGAGCTGTTTTACTGGATCGGAGGACCGGTTGAAATTGAAGTACTGGTTCGCATGATTGCTTACCTACTCGATATCGAAGATGAGCAGATGGAATCGTTAGACGATCCATTGCGAGCCAAGTGGGACGCTTACTTCGTTTCCAGCACTCGAGCGAACGAATCTCACGTCGGAGCGAACGAGTTGCTAGTGCGACTGTGGCAGGCAGTTATTCAGCTACCAATCGAGCAGCGTGACGCATTTGCATTGAGCTTTGAAGACGAGGCAGGAGAGGACCTGTTCACGATGTTGCGCGCAGCCGAAATTGTGAATTGGGATGAAATTGCCCAGGGAATGGGCCGCTCCGTTCAGGGAGTGGTGCGACTTCGTGCGCGAATGCCTTTGAATGCCGCCAGTATCGCAGAGGAACTGAAAGCTTCGCGCGAAAATGTATACAAGTGGCGGTTTCGCGCCATCCGCCGCTTAAAAACTGAGTTGCTAGGGTGAAATAATTTTTTGCTAAGCTGGAAGATGCGTCTATGGCTCCCGTCTTAGATAATGTGAGGAGTGTAAATTCTCTGATGACCCATCACTTATCTGAGTTAGAAATCAAACAGCTCTGCGCGAGTGCCTTACCGGAAGATGAGCATGTTGCAGCTGCTATCCACACTACGGAGTGCCCGTCCTGCAATCAGCGATTTATCGAGGAATTAAAACGGCAGCGAGGTTCCGCACCCTTTAGGTTCACTCTCGAACCAGAGTTCTGGTTTCGAAACGACCACCTCGATTTTGATGATCTCGTCCGCCTGGCAGAGAACACGTTCGATGAAGAGATGCGAGAAATAATCGATATTCACTTGAGTACCTGCGAAAGCTGCCGGGAAGACGTGCGCAGTTTTCTTGCTTTTCGTGAGGCTACTGCCGGCGAAATGAACGTCTCCTATGGTCCCACCCATTACGAGTCCCATGCCGCTATACAAGGGACTCCTTGGTGGCAGCGCTTGCCGATACGACCAGTATATGCCGCGGCGGCGATCGTGCTCGTGGCTGTCGCCGTACTCATTGGAGTGATTGTTCTCTCCAGAAGATCTGGCCCTCTCAAAGCCAATACGCAGGAGCAAATAAAGCGTGACAGTGAACGTAGCCCAAGTATTACTCCAACGCCGGCACCAAGCGTGGAAGATGCAAAAGTCGCCATACTGAAGGACGCCGGCGGCGAAGTGACTATCGACAGAGATGGTCGCATTACAGGTCTCGACGAAGTCTCTGAGAAGAGTCGCCAGTATGTAGCACGAGCGGCGTTGTCTGAGCAGATAGCACCCGCTGATGTTTTGAGACGTCTTTCGGGTCAACCAGGCGGCTTGCGCGGCACCGATGATGGCCCACAGGGGTTTAGACTGCTTTATCCGGTACGGACGGTTGTAACTGAAGCTCGACCGGTCTTCCGGTGGGAGAGTTTACGGGGCGTTTCTAGTTATCGAGTTTACGTGCTGGACCAGAACGGCAACCAGGTTAGTCAAAGCCAAGAGTTGCCTCCCACTCAAACACAATGGGAAGCACCAACATCACTGCGCCGCGGTCGAATTTTCTCATGGGTTGTGACTGCACTGGTGGATGGAAAGAAAGTCGTTTCACCTGCGGCTTCAGCTCCTGAAATCAAGTTTGCGGTTCTTTCAACGGCAGATTCCCAGGAACTAAGTCGTCTCAAAAAATCGAATTCTCATCTGGCGCTTGGTGTCTTTTACGCAAGAGTTGGTTTATTAAGTGAGGCTGAGCGTGAGTTTGAACGCCTTGTCGAACTTAATCCTCAAACAGAACTATCGCGAAAACTGCTCCAAAGCATCCGCAACATCAGGAAAGCAGCGTAAGCGGAAAGACTGCAAACTGGCATTCAACTCCAGTTCTCACAAGGTCCAGTTATTTGTTTCTCAAAAGGCCTTAGCTCGTCGCAGCAACCGCCGGCGAACGCGTTTTATTCGTTGATAAAGCGCAACCCGGTCCATGTTCAGGAACTTGGCAGCTTGGGAGTGACCACCAGTCTTAGCAACAAGATGATCGTAAAGTTGAAGCAGGATTCGATCAAGAAAAGCGTCGAGCGAATCGTTTTCATCGAAGTTTAAGACTTCTGAAACTGCACTGCTGAAAGTGGCAGTGGATAAAGCTCCGTAAATATCGTTGGCCGTGATCGTCACGCCATCCGGCAATGCTGCCACAAGACGTTCCACGAGATGCCTCAATTGCCGAACGTTGCCGGGCCATGCGTAAGACGCCAATGCGGTGAGCGCGTCCGGCTCTATCATTTGTTCGCCAGAACGGGCCAGGCTTCTTTGCGCATGCTGCAAGAAGTGATCAACCAGCAGTGGCATATCGGATAAATGGTCCCGTAAAGGTGGCGTGGTAATGGTAAGAACGGCGAGGCGGTAATAAAGATCCTTGCGAAAGCGACCAGCCTCCATTTCCTGGGCCAAATTGCGATTAGTAGCCGCAATGACGCGCACATCTACTAAGGTTTCGCTATTTCCCCCAACCGGCCTAACGGCGCTCTCCTGCAGCACGCGAAGAAGCTTGACCTGGCAACTCGCAGAGAGTTCGGCGATCTCATCGAGGAAAATTGTTCCGGTGTGAGCCGCTTCGAACAAGCCTTTCTTTTTCTTAACCGCGCCAGTGAACGCTCCTGGCTCATAGCCGAAGAGCTCCGATTCCAATAGGGTTTCGGTAAGCGTGCCGCAATTTAGCGAAACAAAAGGTTTCTGGGCGCGTGAGCTTTGCGAGTGGATGGCGCGTGCTACGAGTTCTTTACCCGTTCCAGTTTCCCCGCATATGAGCACCGTCAAATTGCAGTCTGCGGCTGTGCGAATGTGACGGTTCAGCACCTTCATGGGGGCCGATTCGCCAATGAGCTCGTGGTCTAGTCGAGAAGTTCCGGATTTCATGATTGTTTCATCAGTCTTGCAAGAGTTGGTTAAAAGATCCTGGGGCTTATTTCTAATGACGGGAGGAATGGACCGAACTTCCAGTTTGAAGAAAGAATAGTTTTTGATCAGCGCGGGGCCAGAATATTTTGAGGCTGCCTGGAAGATCAGTCAATTTCTCCCGTCTTCTCTAATAAGATGATGCAATGTAAAGAAAGCCTCCTGGTGCTTTGCAAAACGAATAGTGGTGCCGAACTCTCGGTGTATAAGCAACGCAGCCCGCACAGCCTGATGAGTATTTTGACCATGCTGAAATGGACCCTCATGGTCCTGGTCCTCTTTACTTCTGTCGCGAGTGCACAATCGGTCCAGACTATTGACTCCGAAGCGCAGCTCGCATCCGTGCTGTGTCGGAACCCGAAAGAAGACATGTCAAACGAGCTTCTACTAGACAAGAACATACAACTTGTCAACGTCACTCTGTGGAATGCACTGCTTGACTGCGCCTCCTCTGCGCAACGCCAGGGATCAGATACCAAGTCAGTGGAGATTTATAAGCTAGCCCTTCGTGTTGCGGATCAACTTAAGAAACCGGAGTTGGTAGCCACTACTTACTATTATCTTGGTCGCACCTACTCACGAATGAATGATTTTGCCAATTCTATTCAGGCATTCGAGACGAGTAGAAAGTTATTTGAGCACGCTGGGCTTGAAAGCAATCTGAGTTATGTCCTGGCGGATCTCGGCGGGTTGTATTTCATCATAGAGGAGTATCCGAAGGCCCAGAGCTACTCGGAACAGAGTCTGGCCGTCGTCGAACATTTGAAATCGAAGCCCACGCAAGAATCTCCAGGTCCAAATGAGTATGCCCGAGCTCGATCGCTACATACACTGGGCCAGATTGATCTCAGTAATGGTAATCATGCCGAGGCACTCAATAAACTGCGTGAGGCACGTGCGTTGTTAGAGCAGCTCAATGGTTCAGGATCCGTGTACAACATACCGATCGCAGAGGTGCTGATTACCACAGCAAAGGTCTATGGTGAGATGGGTGAATATTTTCGCGCATTGTCATCTTTGACTAAAGCGCACCAAGTCTCAAGGAGGTCAGGGGATCAGAACACGCGAGCAAATATCCTGAGCGGTCAGGCCTCTGTTTTTCTCGAGCAGGAAGACTATGCAATGGCCCAGAAGTACTACAACGCAAGTCTTGCAGTCTACAGAGCGCAAGCAAATGCGAGAGAAGAAGCTCGAGTGCTGCTGAACCTGGCATTTATCGAACAGCGACAGGGCCGTGATGATGAGGCTCTCAAGCTCTTTGAACGCACTCTCGAACGCGCTAATGCTGCGAAATTAGTGGACGTCCAAATTGCCGCTGGAGCGGGCTTGAGTGGTGTTTTAAACGCCAAGCGGGATTTTCCAAATGCATTGAAAGTAACAAACGACAATCTCGAACTTGCGCGGCGAGTAAACGCGAAAACTCGCGAAGCTGAACTACTTTGGCGCGCGGCGCAAAGTTATTTTGCCATGCACGACTATCGCGAGTCGGCTGCATTAGCCGAAAGAGCTTTGATGGCAGCTCGGTCTCTGCAATTACCGAAGCTCACATATCTGGCTACTGCCGCACTTGGTGAAGCTTATGCTGCCGACGATAGAGTCGAGTTAGCAATCACTACCCTGACAGAGGCGATCAATGAAATTGAAGCATTGCGCGAACAGGTGGTGGGCCGATTAGAAAGCCGGCAGCTCTTTTTTGAAAACGAGGTAGCGCCATATCACACGATGGTGAAGCTGCTGACCCAACAAGGTAACAACTTCGAAGCACTGCTTTACGCGGAACGAGCAAAGGCGAGGGTTTTAATGGAGACAGTTCGAGATAATAGGCGTGATTTACGAAACCTACCTACCCGGGGTGAAAAAGCCGAAGCGGAAGTTTTGATGGACAAGTACCTTGCGATTAAAAACCGAATCAAAACTCAACGCAGCAGTGAACCTCCAGTTGACCTTCAGAATGAGCTGAACGCCGCACGTAAGGAGTTAGTAGTGTTTCAGGAGCGGTTTGCTGCGGCGCATCCTGATTTGCTGCTGCGGGTCGGTCCTGCTCGTCCTTTGACGCACGCGAACCTCAACAGTCTCGTACGTGCAAATGACTTAGCGTATCTGGAATACGTAGTCACGGGAGATAAAGTCGGACTGTTCATTCTGAAACGGAACGGAGTCAGTCCGGAACACGAGCTAAAGTATGTGAGTCTCCCGGTCAGCGCGGATGAGCTTCGACGAAAAGTCAGTGAATTCCATTCAGCATTGGCAGAACGGCAGCCAGACTACGCTTCGTTGGGACGTGAGCTCTACCGATTGTTGATTGAGCCGGCTGCTAATGAACTTCAAAATATCAACACGATATGCATTATTCCCGATGAGTTTCTCTGGACGTTGCCATTTCAAGCCTTAACAAACACGGGCGGGAATTACCTTATACAAGATTACTCTTTGTTCTATGCGCCTTCATTCAGCGTGCTGAACGAAATGGGCCTGCGGAGGCAACAACAAGACAGCAAAGAGTCACTGATAGCGTTCGGAAATCCAGTAATCGATAGGAATAGAACATTCAAACGAGATTTACATGCGATACCTGAAACTAAAACGGAAGTGGCGGCAGTAGCAGCAGCTATACAGACGAATATGAAGAAAGTACTCGTTGGACGTGAGGCAGATGAAAAGACCTTCAAGGCTCTTGCGCCACAATACGCAACAATTCATCTAGCTACTCACGGTGTGCTAGATAATAGAGATCCTCTGAATTCTTATCTCTTGCTGACGAAAACTGAAGACGAAACGGAAAACGATGGCTTATTACATGCGCGTGAGATTATGGACCTGGATCTTGATGCAGACCTGGCAGTGCTTTCCGCTTGCGAAACCGGTAACGGCAGGATTAGTCCAGGTGAAGGCGTGGTTGGTATGTCTTGGGCTTTCTTTGTAGCGGGCGCTCGATCGGTCGTAGTTACCCAGTGGCGAGTAAACTCTGCAGGTACAAGACGATTGATAGAAAATTTTTATCAGGCGTTAGCAAGGCGGAACGATCTGAATGGTCGGAATAAATCCAGTGCTTTAAGAGAAGCCTCTTTACGTCTCATGAAAGATCGTCGCTATCACCATCCTTTCTATTGGGCGGGATTTGTGCTCGTGAGCAGTAACTAATCTATTTGCTCCCTGCTCACTGCACCAGTCGGATACCAATCGTGATGTCCATACGACGCTTGTAATGCCAGTTTCCCAAGATCATCGATTGATTCTGCTCTCCAGATTGGTCAGCGTGTTAAGAACGGATGCGAACGGTGGCGGCTCGTTCAAGAACATGGGGCGCATCACAAGATAATCCCTCTCTAGTTCAGCTCTCCGAGATTCTGGTGGAAGAAGCCGAAAAGTACCGGGTCTAGCTAAATCGTAACGCGCCCAGCTTGACGGAAAGAATCTACTCTTCCAATTTGCGACATGTTGTCTTAGCTCATTGTTCAATAAAGCAGTGCTAATTTCGGCGCGCGTTGCCATCGCAGCCGTGTCCGAATAATGTCGGGAGAAACGATCGCGGATCGGTTTTGCGGCATCCCGATGATACTCCGCATGCAAGATAGTCGCTTTCTCCCAAAAGGTCCGCTCAAGTTCGAGCGCCACTAATTCACAGTGGAAATCGGCGAGCAATTGCGGAAATTCTTCTGCAATCCAAGGTCTGATAGTGTGCTTTCCGGCTGGCCGTTGATCGGTCAACGATCCGAACTCCATCTTCACTGAGCGACGAAGGTATTCGAATCCGGTAGCTTCATTAGATGGATAACGAAAAAGGATGACGGGCGAATGCGTATCGTCGTCAACCTGGAACTCCATCCAGCGAAGAGCGTGCTTAGGCTTACCTAGTGATTCTTCGGCAATGCGTTCCAACTCGGGCGCGAACCTCTGGCGAACCTTCTCAATGCATGCGGCTTCCAACTGCTTCATTCTTTCCGTTCGTTTGTTCCGACTCTCGGCCTCTTCGACCCACTCTTCTTCGATCCCTACGAAACCTGGGCTAACTGACAGATCGATGTCTTCAGAGAATCGTTCGATCACACCAAAAACTTTCGATAGCGAAGTGCCACCTTTGAAGACTAACTGTTCGCCGAACTCCGGATGCGCGAACAAGACTGCAAGCGTCCACGAAACCCAGAAGTCTTTCTCAACCATAACAGCGGAGATGCCGCGTTTAGCCGCCGCTTCTCGAATGATGGTGGCCTGATCTTCCGCGGTGCGATTGAAGAATTTCAATTTCATGATTCGGCCAATTCACGAAACAACGGATGCATCCAGGTTGGCGCAAGCGGAATGTCCTTTATCAATTGCTTACGCTCCTCCGCGGGCAACGTGCGCTTCAGGTGAGCCATCCGTTTGGGGGTAATGTGTTCGCGGCCCAAATGTCTGAATGCCTGCATCAACAATCCACTTAATCGACCCGCCGCTGCCATCGTGCGCGGTGTCGTGCGGCGCAATTGGATTTCTTGTCGTCCGATCTTCACTGTGCGCGAAGGACCATCCGTTAAGAACAGCGCCTTCGCTGGCACCTGTTCTGATAACCCCAATAAATTTGTTGCGTAAGCGCCAGCTGGTTGCAGACGAATTCGATCTTTTCCGGCCAATGCTTTAGCAACCTCTTGAATGTCTGGTGATAGTGTTCCTAATTCTGCGTGTTGCCGAGGATACTCATAAAGCCCGCGCGCCAAACGTCTGATCGGTCCATTCGCTGCCAAGCGTGAGAGTGCCTTATCCACAGCGTCGCGTCCGCCAAGGTCTAAAAAGTCATTCGGTGTAAACACCGAACCCCTGCCGTGGCCATAAATACGGCTTTTTATTTGTGT
>Ga0111539_10005637_pt1 | contig 16189 bp, 6 predicted proteins | sample RhiMethybrSRZTD1_FD_79667 | JGI IMG/M metagenome (GOLD analysis project Ga0111539, IMG submission 79667) | Populus rhizosphere microbial communities from Tennessee, USA - Rhizosphere MetaG P. TD hybrid SRZTD1 (version 2) (version 2) | ecosystem: Host-associated > Plants > Roots > Rhizosphere >... | reverse complement strand
GAGCAGCAGATCGACCTCGTCGTGTCGGTGGGCGCCAGCCAGAAATTCAAGCGGCCGGTGCTCGAGGCGCCGCGGTTTGGCTGCATCAACCTCCACAATTCCAAGCTGCCCAGGCTCCGCGGAATGTTGCCGACGTTCTGGGCGCTCTTCGAGTACGATCGCGACCCGACGTCGGCGCTGACCGTATTCAAGATGACCGAAGACCTGGATGCCGGCCCCCTCGTCCTTCAGCGCGAGTTCGCGCTGGATCCGGCGGAGCCGCTCGATCGACTGATCAAGCGCACGAAAGGGCTGGGCGCCGAGCTGGTCGTGGACGCCATCGCGCTCTATCGCCACGGCGAGCCGCCGCTCACGCCGATGGACCCGGCGCTCGCCACCTACAAGTCGTTTCCGAAAAAGCAGGACGTGGACGCGTTCCGGGCGCGAGGCTACCGGATCCTGTGAACCTGCTGCTGACGATCGACGTCGAGGACTGGTTCCACACGACCAACTGCGCGGGCACGATCACGCGCGCGATGTGGGACAGCTGCGCGCCGCGCGTGGAGCGTACCACCGGGCGCGTGCTCGAGATTCTCGACGCGGCGGACGTCACCGGCACCTTCTTCGTGCTCGGCTGGGTGGCGCAGAAGTACCCGCAGCTCGTGCGCGCGATTGCCGCCGCCGGCCACGAGATCGCGAGCCACGGCACGTGGCACGAGCTCGTGTACGACATCACGCCCGATCGGTTCCGCGAGGACGTGCGCGCATCGAAGGACACGCTCGAGCACCTGGCAGGCGCGCGCGTGCTGGGCTATCGCGCACCGAATTTCTCGATCACCGACTGGGCCATCGACATCCTCGGCGAGGAAGGCTACCTGTACGACTCGAGCGTGTTTCCCACCATCGCGCACGATCGGTACGGGCGGCTGACGCGCTATCGGACCTCGAGCGATCCGCTGTACGAGATCGCGCCGGGATTCTTCGAGGTGCCGCTGTCGTGCGTCAGCATGCTCGGCCGCAACCTGCCCTGGGCCGGCGGCGGCTACTTCCGCGCGCTGCCGTGGCCCGTGTTCAAGCGCGGCTTCGACCGCACCCTCCGTGAGCGCGGCGCCTTCACGTTCTTCCTCCATCCGTGGGAGCTGGACGGACCCTTCGACGACGGCGGGTTGCTGCGCGGCGTGCAGCGCATGCGTCAGACGCTGCACGTCGGATCGACGGAAACGAAATTGCGTGCGCTCGTACACCAGTACCGGTTTGGGCCCGTCAGCGGCGTCATCGAGGGCGCACAGCGCTTGCGGATCTCACAGCCGGCCTGACGCGGCCGCAGACGGTACCGGCGTCATCGCCACGTCGCGCGGCGCTTCCGCGCTGACTCCTGCAAAGCCCCGCCGGCCGATCGTGACGAAGGTGCCTGCCGCCACGAGGCACAACACGCCCGCGGTCCAGAACGCGGTCTGGTAATCGCCGAACGAGCTGCGGATGTACCCCGCGCCGAACGCGGCCATCGACGCGCCGAGCTGATGGCTCGCGCCGATCCACCCGTAGATCACGCCGGTGTTCTGTCGACCGAACGCGTCCGTCGTGAGACGCACCGTCGGCGGCACCGTCGCCACCCAGTCCAGTCCGTAGAACACGGCGAACCAGGCGAGTCCGTGCGAGCTGTGCTGCAACGTCGAGGGAAGGAAGAGCAGCGAGATGCCACGCAAGCCGTAGTAGCACGTCAGGAGATACCGGCTCGAGAAACGATCCGTGAGCCAGCCGGACGCCGTCGTGCCCAGAATGTCGAACACGCCCATCATGGCGAGCAGGCCCGCGGCCCGCACTTCAGAAATACCGTAGTCGTGGCACGCCGGGATCAGATGCGTGCCGATGAGCCCGTTCGTGCTCGCGCCGCAGATGAAGTACGTGCCCGCGAGGATCCAGAACGCGCGCGACCCGGCCGCGTACCGGAGCGCGGCGATGGGTGCGAGGGCGGGAGTGACGGCGGCGCGGGGATCGTGGGTTCCTGGGTTCCGCGGTTCCGCGGTTGCGGGGGTGTGGCCGTATGGCGCGAGGCCGATGTCTTCCGGCCGATCGCGCATGAACAGGAACACCAGCACGAACACGACGGCGGCTGATCCGGCGACGCCGAGCGCCGCGGCGCGCCAGCCGTGCGCTTCGACGAGCCGCGCGAGCCACGGCAGGAACACGAGCTGGCCTGTCGCGTTCGCCGCCGAGAGCATGCCCATGACCAGACCGCGACGCGCGTCGAACCACCGCGTCGCGATGATCGCCGCGAGCACCATGGCGGTGACCCCAGTCGCCGATCCGACGAGCACGCCCCACAGCAGCGTGAGCTGCCACGTCGTGCGCATCAGCGTGGTGAGACCGACCGCCACCGCGAGCAGCGCGACCGCGCCCATGACGACGCGCCGCACGCCCCAGCGATTCATCACGGACGCCGCGAACGGTCCGATGATGCCGAACAACGCGATGTTGAGGGCAATGGCGGCCGAGATGGTCGTGCGGCTCCACCCGAACTCCGCCTCGAGCGGCACCATCAGCACGCCCGGCGTCGCGCGAATGCCGGCCGTCACGATCAGAACGACGAACGTGAGCCCGGCGATGATCCAGGCGTAGTGGACGCGCCGCATCAACCGATTTCACCACGCATGGGCCGACCCCGATGTGGGAAAAAGATTCATGGGCCGTGCACCGCGTAGTGAAACGCGCGCAGCAGACGCGTCCACCCATGAAAACCAATGAGCAGGGCGGCGTATCCCAGGCGCATGACGAAGAGCGCGACGTCGGTGGTCATTTGCGATAATCTTCGCATCGCCATGACTTCATTGCTGCTCTCGCGTTGGACACTCCACCGGGGTTTGCGCCGCATCACGGCGCGCGCGGTGGCTGGCTTGGTCACTCTTGCTGCGGTAGCGTGCAGTCAGCCCGCACCGCCGCCGGCCCCCGCGCCCGCACCGGCTCCCGCGCCGGCCGGGCCGCGCATCTACGTCTCCGACGAGACAGGCGGCAACGTGTTCGCCATCGATCCGGTGGCGGGCGCCGTCGTCGATCGCATTGCGGTCGGCAAGCGCCCGCGCGGCATCAAGATTTCGAAGGACGGGACGCAGCTGCTGGTGGCGCTATCGGGATCGCCCATTGCGGGTCCCGGCGTCGACGAGTCGAAGCTGCCGCCGGCCGATCGCAGCGCCGACGGCATCGGCATCGTCGATCTCGCGACGCACAAAGTGCTGCGCGTGTTGAAGAGCGGGCAGGATCCCGAGTCGTTCGATCTCACGCCGGACGGCGCGACGCTTGTCGTCTCGAACGAGGAGACATCTGAAGCGACGTTCCTCGATCTCGCGAGCGGTGAAGTGAAGATGCGAGTGAAAGTCGGCGGGGAGCCGGAGGGCGTGACGGTGCGGCCCGACGGGAAGGAAGTCTACGTCACGTCCGAGGGCGACAACGCCGTGTTCGCGATCGACATCGCGACGCACCAGGTCGTTGGGAAGATGACGACGGCCGCACGTCCGCGCGGGGTGGTGTTCACGGCGGACGGGAAGACGGCGTTCGTCACCAGCGAGAACGGCGGATCCGTGGCGGTGATCGACACGGCCACGCACAAGGTCGCCACGACGATCACGATCCCGAAGCCGGCGACCCCGCCGACGCCACCCAAGACCATCGCGCGCCCGATGGGCGTCGTCCTGTCTCCGGACGGCAAGCAGGTGTACGTGTCCTTCGGCCGCGCCGGGTCTGTCGGCGTAATCGACGTCGCGACGCGCAAACTGGTCAAGACAATTGAAGACGTGGGCGCTCGCCCCTGGGGCCTCGGTATCAGCGCCGACGGGACGCGTCTCTACGCCGCGAACGGCCCCTCTGGCGACGTTGCCGTGATCGATCTCACGTCTGGCACGGTGGCCAAGCGCATTTCCACGGGTGGCAGTCCGTGGGCGGTGGCGGTCAAGTGACAGGGGGAACCGGGGGAAAGGGGTTCGAATAGGTTCGAATAGGTTCGAACAGGTTCGGGGTTCTGGGTTCGAGGATCGAACAGAACGAACATTTCGAACTCAGGAACCCAGGAACCCAACAACCCCGAACCCTTCCGAACCCGTGGAACAGGTTCGGAACAGGTTCGGAGACGGGTTCGGAGAACTGGTTCGAGCTATTCACGCCGTCCCTGGCCCCATTGGTCTGACCAGTTGCTCCTTTTTGGGAGTATCATCGCCAACGCTCTCCCAAGTGTTCGACAGGATGCGGCCGCCCAGCCCGGACGTCCGCAATCCGAATTGTTTCCGACAGAAAGGGGAACCTCTGATGTTCCGCACGATCGTCAGAGCGCTCGTCACGGCGGCTTTTTGTGCCGGCTTGGTTCGCGTCGCAGACGCACAGGTCACCACCGCTACCGTGTTCGGACGCGTGCAAGATGCCCAGGGTGGCGTGATTCCTGGTGCGACGCTGGTCCTGCTCAGCGAAACTCGCGGTACGCGCACCGCGCCGGTCGTGACCAACGCGACTGGCGACTACGTCTTTCCGAACGTCAGCGCCGACACCTACACGATCGAAGTGTCGATGAACGGCTTCAAGACCGCCAAGCGCGCCGGCATCAGCGTGAGCCCCGGCGACCGCACGTCGCTGCCGGCCTTCACGCTTGAAGTCGGCGGCGCGACCGAAACCGTTGACGTCAAAGCCGAAGCGCCCGTGATCCAGGGCCAGAGCGGCGAGCGCTCATTCACGGTTTCGACGGAAGCCGTCCAGAACCTGCCGATTCAGAATCGGTCGTTTTTCAACCTGGCCGTCTTCGCGCCAGGCATGTCGGGCGATCCCGGCACGACGAACCTCGGCCGCCTCGGCGGCGGCGGCAGCACGAACTTCCTGATGGACGGCATCGGCATCACCGACACCGGCAGCAACACGATTCAGCTCCTGCTGAACGTGGACGCCGTCGAGCAGGTCAAGGTGCTGACGGGCAGCTTCCAGGCGGAGTACGGCCGCGCGAGCGGTCTGCAGATCGCCGCGGTCACCAAGAGCGGCACGAACCGCTTCCGCGGCTCGATCTACGACGTCATGCGCAACTCAGACTGGAACTCCAACAGCTGGGTGAACAAGCAGAACGGCGATCCCAAGACGCTGTCCAAGCAGAGCGACTGGGGCTACACGATTGGCGGTCCGGTCGGAAAGCCGGGCGGCAACAACAAGCTGTTCTTCTTCTGGGCGCAGGAGTACCGGCCGCGTGAGTCGGCCGGCGCCATCAGCCGGTTCAAGATGCCGACGCTGGCCGAGCGGCAGGGCGACTTCTCGGGGTCGTTCGACAACAACGGCAACCCGTTTCCGTACATCCGCGACTACACGACGAACCTGCCGTGCACGACGACGGCTACGGGCGTGCACACGGGCTGCTTCCAGGACGGCGGCGTTCTCGGGAAGATTCCCGCGAATCGGCTGAATCCGCTCGGTCTCGCGGTGCTGAACTTCTACCCGCTGCCCAACGCGGCCGGCACGATTACCAACTACGACAACGTGCGGGACACCGTGAGATCGCACACGCGGCAGGACACGATGCGCGGCGACTATCAGTTCTCGACGGGCCTCCGCTTGAGCGCCAAGTTCGTCACGCAGGATGCGACCAAGACCGCCAACAGCCCCGACACGCGGTTCGGCAACGGCGGCGGCAACATCGTCAACGGCTGGAACGAGATGATCGACTGGGTGCCCCTGCAGTACCAGGTGTCGACGCAGGTGAACTACTCGATCAACCCCTCGACGTTCCTCGAGGTGTCGTACGGCTTCTTCCGCAACGACATCACGACGACGACGATTACGCCGAACAGCAACATCAACAACAACCCGGGCCTTGCCGCGTTCCCGTTCCTGTTCCCGAACGCGGGCATCGTGGATCCGAGCTTCTACGCGTACCGGCGGCTGCAGTCGCTCGGTCCGGACGCCGCGCCGTACTTCCGCGACGGGCGGTTCCAGTTCCCGCCGAGCTTCAACTTCGGCGCGCGCGTCGGCACGCTGCCGACGCTCAACAACCGCGGGTGCTGCTACACGGAAAACCTCGTCACCAACGTCGTCGGCAGCGTCACCAAGGTGATGGGCCAGCACACGGCGAAGGCCGGCGTGTTCTACGAGTACAGCTTCAAGCCGCAGGACCCGACCGTGGACTATCGCGGCACGGTGAACTTCGGCAACTCGACGGACAACCCGCTCGATTCGCAGTACGGCCTGGCGAACGCGGCCCTCGGCATCTTCACGCAGTACACGCAGGCGAGCCGGTACGTCGAAGGCGAGTACCTGTACCAGAACCTCGAGTTCTACGCGCAGGACAACTGGAAGGTCACGCCGAGGACGACGCTCGACTACGGAATGCGGATCGTGCACATGACGCCGCAATACGACAACAACGGCTTCGCGGCACAGTTCTTCGAGAAGAAGTACAACCCCGCGGCGGCGACGGCGCTCTACAAGCCGGTGTGCGCCCCGGGCGCGACCGCGCCGTGCACGGGCAACAACCTGCGCGCGCAGAATCCGCGCACGGGTGAGATTCTCGGGCCGGGCAGCAACACGATCATCGGCAACATCGTGCCGGGTTCGGGCGATCGGCTGAACGGCGTCGTGCCGTCGGGCACGGGCGACAACCCCCGCGAGAACTACTCGTGGTCCGGCCTGGTGTTCGCGCCGCGCTTCGGCATGGCCTACGACGTGACCGGGCAGCAGAAGCTGGTGCTGCGCGGCGGCGCCGGGCTGTACTACGACCGCTCCGACGGCAACCAGATCTTCGGCCAGTCGGTGAATCCGGCGGCCGTGCAGACGATCTCGGTGCGGAACACACTGCTCACCGATCTCGCCGGCAGCCCGCTGCTGCTCGAGGCGCCGAGCGGCCTGACGATCCTGGAATTCGACACGAAGATTCCGACATCCGCTCAGTGGAACGCCGGCTTCCAGATGGCGCTGCCCTGGGCGTCGACGCTCGACGTCGAGTACGTCGGCAATCACAACTACAACCAGCTGCTCAGCGTGAACATCAACACCGTGCCGCTCGGGACGACGTACAAGCCGGAGTACCAGGATCCCTCGAAGGTCTTCAACCCCGCGCTTCCGGGCAGCGCAGCGCTGCCGACCGACTTCATGCGGCAGTTCATGGGCTACCAGGGCATCACGCGGCGCTACGCGCTCGGCTACAACAACTTCCACTCGCTGCAGACCTCATGGAACCGCCGGTTCCGCAACGGGCTGCAGTTCACGCTGAACTACACGCTGAGCCGTGACATCGGGCTCAACGGCGGCGGCTACACGACGAAGGACGCTGACGGCAATGTTGTCCTGGCGCCGGAGAACCAGCAGGCGTTCTACAACATCCGCGGCGGCGACCGCACGCACGTCGTCAAGGCGCTTTCGGTGTGGGACATGCCGGACCTGCACTACGGCGACAACAAGGTCATGAACGTGCTGGCGATGGTCGCCAACGACTGGCAGCTCTCCACGGTGTTCACGGGCGGATCGGGCGCGCCGTACGGCATCGGCTACAGCTACCAGAACGGGGCGAACAACCAGGTGCTCACCGGTTCGCCGGACTACAGCGCGCGCATCAAGATCGTGGGCGACGCCGGCAAGGGATGCACGAGCGATCTGCTGCGGCAGTTCAACACGAACGCGTTCCAGGCGCCGACGCCGCCCAGCAACGGCCTCGAGTCGGGCCAGAACTACATGCGCGGGTGTCCGAACAAGACGTTCGACTTCGCGCTGGCGCGCAACATCCGCATCGGCGGCGGCCGTCAGGTGCAGATTCGCGCGGAGCTGTTCAACGCGTTCGACACGGTCGTGATCACCGACCGCCAGACGACGATGAATGTCGCGGACTATGCGACGAACACCGTGCCGCTGAACCTACCGGGCGTCGATGCGGCAGGTAATCCGGTTCGAAGCACGCCGCGAAACGCGGGCTTCGGCGTGGCCAGCAACGCACGGGCACCGCGCAACGTGCAGGTGCAGGTGCGCTTCCAGTTCTAGGCAGATAGGTCGTAGGGGGGACGTAGAGTCGTAGAAAAGCTCTTCTACGACCCTGCGCTCCCCACGACCCTACGTACGTTGTATAACAGGTGCGTGTCTCACGCCCTCGTCCTCGCTATCGCCTTGATGTTCCCGCCGGCGGTGACTGCCGGCGCCCCTGACATTCTTTCAACTCAAGCGGCCCCGCTGCCTTCCGACAGCGTGGCCGGCAGTGTGCGCGATGCCGACGGCGGGCTGGTGCCCGGCGCCACCGTCGTGCTGCGCTCGTCGTCCGGTCCCGATATCTCGACGGTCACGGCCGCTGACGGATCGTTCGTGTTTCGATCGGCACCGGCGGGCGCGCTCACTATCATCGTGCGCGCCGGCGGTTTTGCCGAGACGCGCCAGGTCATCGCGGCCGGCGCCCCGCGCACCGGGCTCGCCATCACGCTCGGCCCGGCGGCGATCAACGAAACGGTGACCGTCACGGCGACGCGCACCGAGCAGCGGATGGGCGACGTGCCCGCGAGCATCACCGTGATCGGGCGTGACGACATCAAGCGCTCGCCCGCCGTGGTCGCCGACGATCTGCTGCGCGAGGTGTCGACGTTCAGCCTGTTCCGCCGCACGAGCAGCCTGGCGTCGCATCCGACCACGCAGGGCGTGTCGCTGCGCGGCATCGGTCCGAGCGGCGTGAGCCGCACGCTCGTGCTGCTCGACGGCGTGCCGTTCAACGATCCGTTCGGCGGGTGGGTGTACTGGTCGAGGGTGCCGATGGAGAGCGCCGATCGCATCGAGGTGGTCGAGGGCGCGACGTCGAACCTGTACGGCAACTACGCGATGGGCGGCGTCATCAACATCGTCTCGCGGGCGCCGACGCGCCGGACGCTCGAGTTCAAGACGCAGATCGGCAATCGCAAGAGCCCGAAGATCGACCTGTTCGCCGGGGACGCGATCGGCCGGCTCGCCTTTGCGGTGGACGCCTCGGCATTCCGCACCGACGGGTATCCGACCGTCATCGAGTCGGAGCGCGGCAAGGTGGACAACAACGCATCGGTGAACTTCAACAACCTCACCGTGCGCGCCGACTACGCGGTGAACCATCAGCTCCGGACCTTTTTCCGTGCCGGCACGTTCCGCGAGGATCGGGACAACGGCAAGGCGAGCACGATCGACGGCACGGAGGAGGCCAACAAGACGCGGTGGACGAGCGTGAGCGGCGGCATCCGCGCCGGCCTGGGCACGAGCCAGCTCGTGGCATCGCTGTTCGGCGACTTCGAGACCTTCCGCAGCAACTTCCTCGCCGTGCCGGCGGCCAACCCGCCGCGGAGCCTCGGGCGCATGACGCTCAATCAGCGCGTGCCTACGCACGCCACGGGCGCGCTGGCGCAGTGGGCGCGCGGCATCGGCGCGCAACACTACGTCACGGTCGGCGCCGACTGGCGCTGGGTGGACGGTGACAGCGAGGAAGACGGGTTGGACGCGACGTTCGGACAGAACGTGATCCTGCACCGTGTCTCCGGCGGAACGCAGCAGCTGTCCGGCATCTTCGTCCAGGATCTGATCACGCCGGCCTCGCGCGTCGTCGTCACGCTGGGCGCGCGGCTGGATCACTGGCGCAACTACGACGGTCACAACCTCGAGACGAATCAGCCGAGCGGCACGCCGACGGCCGGCAACAACCCGAATCTGCCCGAGCGGGACGATACGGTGGTGAGCCCGCGCGCCGGTGCGCTGTATCACGTGAACGATCGTGTGACGGTGTGGGGCAACTTCGGATCGGGCTTTCGCGCGCCCACGCTGAACGAGCTGTACCGGCAGTTCCGCGTCGGCGCGATCCTCACACTCCCGAACAACCAGCTCGGGCCCGAACGGCTGACCGGCGGCGACGCCGGCATCAACATCGAGCCCATTCGTCACATGACGTGGCGGACGACGTACTTCGACAACCGCGTGAAGAACCCGGTGTCGAACGTGTCGCAGAACCAGGCCGGGACGATTCTGATGCGCAACAACCTGGGCAAGACGCGCATCCGCGGCCTGCAGACCGACGTCGAGTACCGTCTGACGCCGCAGTGGCAGGTCTCGGCCGCCTATCTCTACAACCAGGCGAAGGTCACCGAATCCACGCCGGCGACGCTGGTCGGGAAGTACCTCGTGCAGGTCCCCGTGCACCGCGGCTCCGTGCGCGTGACGTTCGCCGATCCGCGCTACGTCTCCGTGTCGGTCGGCGTCCAGGGCATCGGCAGCCAGTACGACGACGACCAGAACACGCGGCTGCTGCCGGCGTACGGGCTGGTCGATCTAAGCGTGTCGCGCACCCTCGCGCGCGAAGTGGACGTGTTCTTCGCCGCGCAGAACATCTTCGATCAGCAGTACGTGGTCGGCACGCTCCCGACGCTCGTCGGGTCGCCTCGCTTCGTGACCGCGGGCGTGCGGGTCAAACTCGGGGGGAAATAGGCCGGCAGCGCGAGAGCAGGGTCCTGAGCGCGCTCGGCGACACCGGCTTCACCAGGTGGTGATCGAAGCCGGCGGTGCGGCTGCGTTCGCGATCCGCATCCTGTCCCCAGCCCGTCACCGCGGCGATGATGCAGTTCTGCCCCCAGGGCAGGGCGCGGATGCGACGCGCGGTTTCGTAGCCGTCCATCTTCGGCATGCCGAGATCGAGCAGCACCACGTCCGGTTGAAAGCGGGCGCCAATCTCGATGGCTGACGGACCGTCGAACGCGGTCACCGAATCCTGCGCCCAGGCGCTGAGCATCGACGCGAGCATTTCGGCCGCGTCACGGTTGTCGTCCACCACCAGCACCTTCAGCGCGTGAGGCAGCTCGGGCAGGAGCTCCACGAGGTCGATCTCGTCGAGGTTGTCCTCGAGCGCCACGGGCAGCGGCAGCCGGACGCTGAATTCGGAACCGAGGCCCGCGCCCTCGCTCCGCGCGTCAATCGCGCCGCCGTGCATTTCGATGAGCCGGCGGGCGAGGGTGAGCCCGATGCCGAGGCCGTCGCCGGCGCGGCCGCGCGTGCGATCGACCTGCATGAACATCTCGAAGATGCGCGGCAGCATGTCCGCCGGGATGCCGATGCCGTTGTCGGTGATCCCGATGATCACCTCCCGGTCGTCCACGCGGGTCTCGATGCCGATGCGGCCGCCGTGCGCGGTGTACTTGGCCGCGTTGGTCAGCAGGTTCGATAGGACCTGCGCCAGCCGGGCCGGATCGGCTTCGATCCAGACGGGCCGGTTGGGCACGTCGACCGAGAGCGTGTGACCGCGCTGTTCGATGATGGGGCGGCTCGTCTCCACGGCCGCGGCGACCACGTCGGCGAGCTGCACGCGCGACGTCCGCAGCACCAGCCGATCGCGCGTGATGCGGCTCAGGTCGAGCAGGTCGTCGATGAGCCGGGTCATGTGCTCGACCTGCCGGTCCACCACGCCGCGCGCGTTCTCGAGCTGCGGATCGGCGGTGCCCTTGAGGCGCATCACCTCGACCGCCGCGCGAATCGGCGCGAGCGGGTTGCGCAGCTCGTGCGCGAGCGCGGCCAGGAACTCGTCCTTGCGCCGATCGGCGGCCTCGAGCGCCTCGGTGCGCTCGGCCACGCGCCGCTCCAGCTCCAGGTTGTTCTGCCGCAGGCCTTCTTCCGCGCGCTCGCGCTCGGCCACTTCGCGTTCGAGCGCGTCCTTCGCGCGCTCGAGTGCCTGCGTCTTGCGATACAGCTCGACGAACACCGAGATCTTCGAGCGCAGGATCTCCGGGCGGATCGGCTTCGTCAGGTAGTCCACGGCGCCGGTGCTGTAGCCGCGCAGGATCTCCTGTTCGTCGGCCATGTGCGCCGTCAGGAACAGAATCGGGACGTGCTGGGTGCGCTTGCGCTGCTTGATGAACGTCGCCAGCTCGAAGCCGCTGGTGCCCGGCATGCGGATGTCGAGCACGATGGCCGCGAATTGCTCCTGCAGCAGCGCGAGCAGCGCTTCGTCGGCGGAGCTGGCGCGGACCAGGCGCAGGTCCGCGCCGTCGAGCATGGCCTCGAGCGTTTCGAGGTTACGCGGCTGGTCGTCCACCAGCAGGATTTGCACGACGTCGTGGTGCTCGCGGGAGCTCACCTGTGGAGCCATACGCGGAGGAGTGACAACAGTTGTTCTGTGTTGACGGGCTTGGCGATGTAGTCCGACGCGCCGGCCTCGAGACACTTCTCGCGATCGCCCTTCATCGCTTTCGCGGTCAGCGCGAGGATGGGCAGCAGTCGGAATTTCGGATCGCGCCGGATCCGCCGCATCGTCTCGTAACCGTCCATCTCCGGCATCATGATGTCCATCAGGACGACGCTCAGGTCGCGCTCGCGACTGAGGATCTCGATCGCGTCGCGGCCGTTCGTCGCGCTGAGCACATCCATCCCCTGGTTTTCGAGCACCGTCGTCAGCGCAAAGATGTTGCGCGCGTCGTCGTCGACGACGAGCACGCGGCGGTTTTCCAGGACGGTGTTGGACTGATGCAGCTCTTCGAGCAGGCGCCGCTTCGGTTCGGGCAGCGCCGAGACCACGCGATGGAGGAAGAGCGCCGTTTCGTCGAACAGCCGTTCCGGCGACCTCACGTCCTTCAGCACGACGCTCTTGGCCACCACTTTCAATCGGCTCTGTTCCTCCGCGGTCAGGTCCTTGCCGGTGAAGACCACTACGGGAAGATCGTGCAGCTCCGGTGTCGCCTTCACCTGCTCGAGCAGCTCGAACCCGCTCATGTCCGGAAGCCGCAGGTCCACGACGCAGCAGTCGTAGCGATCCGCCGTCAGCGCGGAGAGGGCCTCGCTGCCGGTCGCCACCGCGCGTACCTCGATGTCGTCGTGCGAGAGCAGCTCGACGATGCTGCCGCGCTCGATGTCGTTGTCCTCGACGACGAGCAGCTTGCGCATCTTCGGCGTGAGGTACGTCTTCAGCCGATCGAACGCCTGCTCGAGATCGGACGTCGTCGCCGGTTTGACGACGTACGAGAACGCGCCGTGCGAGAGCCCATGCTGGCGTTCTTCTTCAACCGACAGCATCTGCACCGGGATGTGACGAGTGGCCGGATCGAGCTTGAGGTTGTTGAGCACCGTCCACCCGAGCATGTCCGGCAGAAACACGTCGAGCGTAATCGCCGTCGGCATGAACTCGCGCGCCAGGGCCAGCGCCTGCTGACCGCGCGTCGCGACGATCGCCTTGAAACCCCTGTCGCGGGCCAGGCCGAGCAGCACGCGCGCGTAGTGCGGGTCGTCGTCCACGATGAGCAGGACCTGGTCGCCGTCCTTGATGCTCGACCGGTCGTCCGGGATCGGCTCCTCGACCTTGACGGTCAGAGCGGGCAGTCGCGGTTCGACGAGCGCAGACCGCATCAACCCGGCGGGCGCGGTCGTGGCGCGCGCGGGTCCGGTGTAGACGAGCGGCAAGTACAGCGTGAACGTGCTGCCTTGTCCGGCGCCGCTGACCAGCCGGATTTCGCCGCCGAGCAGCATCGCGAGTTCGCGGCTGATCGCCAGACCCAGACCCGTGCCGCCGTACTTGCGGCTCGTGCCCGCATCGGCCTGCTGGAACGCTTCGAAGATCAGCTTCTGCTTCTCGGGCGCGATGCCGATGCCGGTGTCGGTCACGGTGAAGGCGACGGCGTGCGGCGCGATGCCGAGCACGGGGTGGTCAGCCGTCCAGCCCGACAGCACCTGGCGGATCGTGATCGACACCTGCCCTTGCGCCGTGAACTTGAAGGCGTTCGAGAGCAGGTTCTTGAGGACCTGCTGCAGGCGTTTGGGGTCTGACGTGAACGACCGCGGCAGCGCCGGGTCCACGTCCACATGGAACGCCAGGCTCTTGGCGTCGGCCACGTGCTGGAACGTGCGCTCGATGCTGTCGCGCAGCGACACGAACGAGATTTCTTCCGCCTCGACGGTCACCGTGCCTGACTCGATCTTCGAGAGATCGAGGATGTCGTTGATGAGCGTCAACAGGTCGGTGCCCGCGGAGTGGATGTTTCGTGCGAACTCGACCTGCTTGGCCACCAGATTGCCGGTGTTGTTCTCGGCCAGCTGCTGCCCGAGGATCAGGATCGAGTTCAGCGGCGTCCGCAGCTCGTGCGACATATTCGCGAGGAACTCGGACTTGTACTTGGACGTGAGCGCCAGCTCGGCCGCCTTCTCTTCGAGCGCGCGCCGCGCCTGTTCCACTTCGTTGTTCTTGCGCTCGACCTCGACGTTCTGCTCGGCGAGCTGCTTGGCCTTCGAGGCCAGCTCTTCGTTGGTCTGCTGCAGCTCGGTCTGCCGCGTCTGCAGCTCGGTGGTGAGCTGCTGCGACTGCTGCAGCAGGTTCTCGGTGCGCATCGTCGCCTCGATGGTGTTCAGCACGACACCGATCGACTGCGTCAGCTGTTCCAGGAACGTCAGGTGCGTGGTCGTGAACGGATCGAGCGACGCCAGCTCGACGACAGCCTTGGTTTCGCCTTCGAAGAGCACCGGCAGCACGACCACGTTGGTGGGCCGCGTGCCGCCCAGGCTCGAGTGCACGCGCGTGTAGCTCTTCGGCACTTTCGTGAGCAGGATGCGCTGCTTGTCGAGGGCGCACTGGCCGACCAGCCCCTCGCCGATCGCGAGGCGCTCGGGCTGGCCGCCCGACTGGGCGTACGTCGCCAGCCTGACGAGCACCGGCTGGTTGGGGCCGAGCACGTCGGCCGTCTCGGCAATCTGCATCTGGTAGATCGCACCCTGCTGCGCGCTGACCAGCGGCGTCAGCTCGGAGAGCAGAATGCGGCCGACGGTCACGAGGTCGCGCTGGCCCTGCAGCATGCGCGTGAACTTCGCGAGGTTCGTCTTCAGCCAGTCCTGCTCTTCGTTGCGCTCGGTCGTCGCGCGCAGGTTGTCGATCATCGTGTTGATGTTGTCTTTCAGGTCCGCCACCTCGCCGCGGGCGTCCACCTGAATCGAGCGGGTGAGGTCGCCCTTCGTCACGGCGGTGGCGACCTCGGCGATCGCGCGCACCTGGTTCGTCAGGTTTGCGGCCAGCAGGTTCACGTTGCCCGTGAGGTCTTTCCATGTGCCGGCTGCGCCCGGCACGTTGGCCTGGCCGCCGAGCCGGCCGTCCACGCCGACTTCGCGCGCGACGTTGGTGACCTGCTCGGCAAACGTGGCGAGCGTGTCGGTCATGTTGTTGATCGTCTCGGCCAGCGCTGCGACCTCGCCCTTGGCTTCCACGGTGAGGCGCTGGCGCAGATTGCCGTCGGCGACGGCGGTGACGACCTTGACGATGCCGCGCACCTGGTTGGTGAGGTTCGCGGCCATGAGGTTGACCGAGTCGGTCAGGTCCTTCCATGTGCCGGCGACGTCGGAGACCTGCGCCTGCCCGCCGAGTTTGCCGTCGGTGCCGACTTCGCGCGCCACGCGCGTGACTTCCGACGCGAACGACCGCAGCTGATCGACCATCGTGTTGATGGTGTTCTTCAGCTCGAGGATTTCGCCTTTCACGTCGACGGTGATCTTGCGCGAGAGGTCGCCACGCGCGACGGCGGTGGTGACCTCGGCGATGTTGCGGACCTGCGCGGTGAGGTTCGTGCCCATCGCGTTGACCGAGTCGGTGAGGTCCTTCCAGGTGCCGGCGACGCCGGGCACCACGGCCTGCACGCCGAGCCGGCCCTCGGTGCCGACTTCGCGGGCGACGCGCGTGACTTCCGACGCAAACGAGCGCAGCTGCTCGACCATCGTGTTGATGGCTTCCTTGAGCTGCAGGATTTCGCCGCGGACATCGACCGTGATCTTGCGCGACAGGTCGCCGTTCGCGACCGCGATCGTCACCTCGGCGATGTTGCGCACCTGGCCCGTCAGGTTCGAGGCCATCGAGTTGACGTTGTCGGTGAGGTCCTTCCACGTGCCGGCGACGCCGGGCACCACGGCCTGGCCGCCGAGCTTGCCTTCGGTGCCGACTTCGCGCGCCACGCGGCTCACTTCCGAGGCGAACCCGTTGAGCTGATCGACCATCGTGTTGATGGTGTCCTTCAGCTCGAGGATTTCGCCTTTCACGTCGACGGTGATCTTGCGCGACAGGTCGCCGCGCGCGATGGCCGTGGCGACGTCGGCGATGTTGCGCACCTGACCGGTCAGGTTCGACGCCATCCAGTTGACGTTGTCGGTGAGGTCCTTCCACGTGCCGGCGACGCCGGGCACTTCGGCCTGGCCGCCCAGCTTGCCCTCGGTGCCGACCTCGCGCGCGACGCGCGTGACCTCGGCCGCGAACGAG
>Ga0111539_10005634_pt1 | contig 16192 bp, 12 predicted proteins | sample RhiMethybrSRZTD1_FD_79667 | JGI IMG/M metagenome (GOLD analysis project Ga0111539, IMG submission 79667) | Populus rhizosphere microbial communities from Tennessee, USA - Rhizosphere MetaG P. TD hybrid SRZTD1 (version 2) (version 2) | ecosystem: Host-associated > Plants > Roots > Rhizosphere >... | reverse complement strand
TTTGGCCCATGCTCAAGCACCGCGTGCCGCACGCCGACCTCGGCGCTGACTACTTCGATCGTCGCAACACCGAGCGTGCGCGGCGCCACCATGTCCGCCGCCTCGAACGGCTCGGCTACAACGTCGTGCTCGTCGAAAGCGTCGCCTGATGCGAGTTTCATAGGAAACGCGCGCGCCGCCCTCTGCCACCCAGGGCGCGGCGCAGGGCTGCTATGCTGTTGCGGTGACCGGCAGCTACCCGTCCGAGGCCCTTCTCTCGGCCGCCCGGGACGCCGTGCTCGTCGTCGACGACGCGCGGAGATTCGTCGACGCCAATCCTGCCGCTTGCCGCCTGCTCGGGCTGGCGCTGAAGGATCTGCTCGGCAAGCGGTTCGACGACTTCCTCGACGAGCCGGGCCTCGACCTCGACGCAGCCTGGCTGAACTTCCTGGAGACCGGCGAGCAGATGGGCGAGCTGCGGGTCGTCCGTCCGGATGGCGAGCGCCGGCCCGTCGAGTACAACGCCACCGCACGGTTCGTCGCCGGGCGCCATCTGGCGATCCTCCGCGACATCGCCGGCCGCAAGCGTGCGGAGGCCGAGCGGGCCCAGCTGCGACGGAACGAGCAGGCGCGCCTGCGCGAGACCGAGATGCTGCTCGGGGTCAGCCGGGCCCTGAGCTCGACGCTCGATCCCACCGAGACGATGCGACGCGTGGCGCGCGAGATCGCGCTGGCGTTGCACGCCGACATGGTCGGCGCCTACATGGCCGACGCCGGGCGCGACAGCCTGCGGCCCGTGGCCGGCTATCACGTTCCGCCGGAGATGATCGACGACTTCCGCCGGCATCCGATTCCGATCAGAGGCCATCCCGCGATCGAGCAGGCGTGGGCGTCGCGGCGGTCGATATGGACCGACGACATGCCGGGCGATGCACGGGTGGATGCCGAGACGCTGGCCCGGTTTCCGCACCAATCGGACCTGTTCGTGCCGATCCGGGTGAAGGACCGCGCGGTCGGCGGCTTCTTCGTGATCTGGTGGACCGAGCGGCGGTCGATCACGGAGGGCGAGATGCGGCTGCTGGAGGGCATCAGCGATCTGGCCGGCATCTTCCTCGAGAACGCCGAGCTCTACCGCGACACGTCCGAGGCCAACCGTGCCAAGGACGAATTCCTCGCCACGCTGTCCCACGAGCTGCGCAATCCGCTCGGCGCCATCGCCAACGCGGTGGCGGCCCTCGAGCGGCGCGGGGGCGCCGAGGAGGCGGCGACGCGGCTGCGCCAGATCATTCACCGGCAGACCCACCATCTGACCCGGCTCGTGGACGATCTGCTGGATGTTGCGCGCGCAACGGCCGGCAAGATCCCCCTCAATCGGCAGGCGCTCGATCTGAGCGAGGTCGTCGGCGGCTGCGTGCGGTCGCTGCGGGAGAGTGGTCGGGCCCGCCAGCACCGCGTGTCGTTCCGGGCCGAGTCGGTGGTGGTGAACGCCGATCCGACGCGCCTGGCCCAGATCGTCACCAACATGCTCGACAACGCCGTCAAGTTCACGCCCAGCGGCGGGACCGTCGACGTCGACGTCCTGCGACAAGGGCAGGACGCCGTCCTCCGCGTGACCGATACCGGCATCGGCATCGAGCCCCACATGCTCTCACGCGTGTTCGAGCTGTTCGCCCAGGGTGCGCAGCCGATGGACCGGCCGGTGGGCGGCCTCGGCATCGGTCTCACGCTCAGCCGCCGGCTGGTCGAGCTGCACGGCGGGACCATCACCGCATTCAGCGACGGCCACGGGCGCGGCTCCCAGTTCACGGTGCGCCTGCCCGTGGAGGCGATGGTCACGCCCACGCCTGCGCCGATGGCCCCGGTCTCCGAGCAGCGCCGGGCGATCCTGATCGTCGAGGACAACGAGGACGCCCGCGAGTCGCTGCGTCTGCTGCTGGAGTCGCTCGGCCATCGGGTGCTCGAGGCCGCCGACGGCCAGCGCGGTCTCGCGCTGGCGCTCCACCACAAGCCTGACGTGGTGCTGATCGACCTGGGCTTGCCCGGGCTCGACGGCTATGAAGTTGCCCGCGCGCTTCGCGCCAGCCCGGTCGGTAAGCAGGCCACCCTCATCGCCGTCACCGGCTACGGTCAGCAGGACGATCGCCGCCGCTCGACGGAGGCCGGGTTCGATGCCCATCTCGTCAAGCCGGTTTCGCAAAGTTTGCTCTCGAGCTTGATCGTCGCCGGCTGAGCTCGCCAAGGGGCGGCGCAGCGCCCCCATCGCAATCGTCCCGGCAGGAGCTTTGCACCAACGAATGCGAGGGAGGGTTTGCGATGATTTTCGCAGGGTTCCGCCTCGCACTCGTAGTGCTCACTCTACTGGCAGCCGCCGGGGTGAGCTTCGCCCAGTCCTCCGAGATCAAGGGAACGGTGCAGCGGGTCGACGTTTCGTCCGGCACGATCTACTTCACTGATGGCCGGATCATGAAGTTCGAACCGGGTTCGCGGATCTACGTCGGCAACCGTGAGGTGCGCCTGGCGGACGTCGAGCCGGGCTGGATCCTGGTCACCTCGGGACCCACCGTGGCGCCCGGTAGCATCGTCGTGCAGACCGCGACGGCGGCGCCGACACTGGCGCCGGCCACGACCGGTGTCGATGCGACGGGTGTCGTGGCCAGCGTCGATGCGCGGACGGGGATGGTCACGTTGCAGGACGGCCGGGTCATCCGCGTGACTCCCGGCACGACGGTCTGGCAGCCGGTCACGATCGGCTCGGTCATGCCCGGCACGTCGGTCTTCGTGCGCAACGCCGAGCCGCTCGACTTCCGGCCCGGCACGGCCGCGCCGCAGGGGAGCCGGCCCTACCAGATGGGGACGATCGGGACGATCAATTCCTCGAGCTCGCAGATCCTGCTGAGCGACGGGACCGTCGTGCAGATGCGCCCCGGCGTGCCCGTGACGCTCAACGGCCAATCCATGGCGATGACGGACCTGCGCCCAGGTGACGAGATCATCGTCGGCCTGCCGGCGACGGGGACGGTCACCACGGGCCCGGGCGTCAGCGCCCTGCCGCGGCAGGCGATGGGCGCCATCGTGGCCGAGCGAATCTACGTCGTCCGGCGGCCGCAGTCGCCTTAGAGGCGCGCGATGAAGACTCGAGTCGCGGCCCTGATCCTTGCTCTGGCCATCGCGGTCCTCGGCGTCGTCCCGGTGCATGCCCGGACGGTCGGGCAGGCCCTGGACGACGCGGCCATCGTCGCAACGATCAAGACCAAGATCGCGGCGGATCGGCTGTCGAACCTCTGGAGCATCGACGTGGGCTCACACGAGGGTGTCGTGACGCTCGGCGGAACGGTGGACACGCCCGAGCGGCGCGACCGTATCGGGCAGGTCGCCAGCGGGGCCACTGGTGTGAAGAACGTGGTGAACAACATCAAGGTGAGTGGCGGCGGGGACACCGTCTCGAGCTCGTCATCAAGCTCGAGCTCATCCTCGAACAGCCGGTCGTCGACCGGCGCCACGGTCGACGCCACGGGGAACGTGGCGTCGGTCGAGCCCAGCACGGGCACCCTGGCGCTGGCCGACGGTCGCGTCGTACGCGTGACTGATGCGACGACGATCTGGAAATCGAGCAGCGTTGAAGACCTGAAGCCGGGTGCCCCGGTCCTCATCCGGAACGGCGCGCAGGCCGGTGTCGAGAGCAGCGCCTCGCGGCCGCAGGGTGACTGGCGGATGGGCACCGTGAGGCGCGTCAACAGCGCCGCCGGCGAGCTGATCCTGGCCGACGGCACCGTGGTGAACGTGTCGCCATCCACGATCGTGCAGCGGGGAACCCAGCGGCTGACGGTCGATGCGCTGGAGCCCGGCTGGGAGGTCGTGGTAACCGCGCCGAAGCCGCCCGCCGTCGACGCGGCGCAGATCGACGTCGTGTGGGCGCCGACCGCTAGCGCGCGCTGAGCGCCTTGGCCTGCGCGCGCCCGTAGCGGTAGCGCCGCCACAGCCGATAGCTGATCAGCGTCACGAACGCCAGGGCGATCACGCCCAGGAAGATGAAGCGGCGCCGGTCGGTGGTCAGGAAGGCCACCGCGCGCTCTCCGACGAACCAGCCGACGAGCACGAAGAGGCTGGTGTAGACCAACGTGCCGATCGCATCGAGGACGACGAAGCGCCCATACGTCACGTCGCTGCACCCCGCGCACGCCGAGGCAAAGATCCGCACGCTGGCCGAGAACCGACTGAAGAGCAGGGCGGCCGGGCCGAAGCGTTGGAAGTAGCGGAGCGTCGTCTCGATGCACGCGTCCGAAGCCAGCGTGACCCGACAGTAGAAGCCGAGCAGCCGCGTGCCCGCCAGCCGGCCCCCGAGGTACGGGGCGTGATCGCCCAGAACCGCCGCGACGGTGGCCACGGCAATCAGCTGCACCAGGTCGCTCTCCCTCGCCAGGAAGGCCGGCGTCAGGACCAGGATCACGCGACTGGGGAAGGGCACGCCGGCGGCCTCGATGAACGAAGAGACGAAGACGACGATGAATGGGCGATCCGCGAGGAAGTGGAGATAGGGCTGCAGATCCATGGCCGCGCGTCCCCCGATGCCTGGTCTCAGACCATGAACCGGACGTCCGAGCCGAAGGTCGGGTATGCGAAGAGCCCCTGTCGCAGCTCGCTTGCGGGAATGCCCAGGCGGATGGCCACCGCGAACAGGTTGATGGTCTCGTCGGCGTGAGGGCCGAGGAGGTGTGCGCCGAGAATGCGATCGGTACCGTCCTCGACGAGGACCTTGAAGGCCGCGGTCGTCTCGCCCACCCGCCGTGTGTTGAACCACGACGACGTGTCCTCCCACCGCGTGCGAAAGCGGCGTCCGACGGCCCGCGCCGCGGCCTCCGTGAGCCCCGCCGCGGCCAGGGGCGGCACGCTGAACACTGCCGACGCGAAGCCGTCGTAGCGCACCATACGACGGTTGCCCTCCAGGAAGTTCGTGGTCAGCACCGCCGCGTCGTGGTCGGCCTTCGGCGTGAGGGGCGGTCCGTTCGCGGCGGCGTCGCCCCCCGCGTAGACGGCCGGGTTCGAGACGGACTGCAGGTAGTCGTTCACGAGGATGCCGCGCTGGTCCCGCTTGACGCCCCCCGCGTCGAGATCGAGGTCATCGATATCGGGCACCCGACCCGCGGCGTGGACCGCCAGATCCGATTCGAAGCGGCGCGGCTGTCCCCCCCGCACCCCGAGCACGGTGACGTGGTCGGCGTGCGCCTCGACACCACGGACCTCGGTGTCGAGCTCCACGCGGATGCCCAGCTCCCGGGTGCGCCGTACGAGCAGGTCGACCAGGTCCGGATCGAAGGCGTCGAGCGGACGGGCACCGCGATGCAGGATCGTGACCGCGACCCCGGCCCGCGCCGCCACGTGCGCGAACTCGAACGCGATGTAGCCGCCGCCGACGAACACGATGCGCGGCGGCAGATCGTCGAGGTTCAAGAACTCGTCGCTGGTGGCGAGACGGTCTGCGCCGGGGAACGTGAGCGGAGCCGGCCTCGCGCCGGCCGCGACGAGAACCCGCCGTCCCGTCAGACGGTCGGCACCGACGACGAGCGTGGTGGAGTCCACGAAGCGCGCGCGCCCGTGGAACTGCTCCACCCCGATCTTCGCCCACGCCTGCTCCGTGCGCTCGGTCGTGGGATCGACGAGCGAGCGCTTGAAGCGCATGAGCGACGGCCAGTCGATCGTCAGCGTCCCGGCCGGCACGCCCTTGTCCGCCAGGTCGCGCGCGGCCTGCACGGCGGCGGCCGCGCCTACGAGAATCTTCTTGGGCACGCAGCCGCGGAGCGCGCAGGTGCCGCCGAAGGGACGGGAGTCGACGACCGCCACGCTCCAGCCCGCCTCCCGGCAGCGGGAGGCCACCGCCGAGGTGACCCCGGTCCCCACGACGACCAAGTCGTACTGCCGATCCATCGCCGCCGTCCTTCCCCCTGGAACCAACCACCATGCGCGCGCGATTAGTCTGGCAAGGACCTTGCCGGTACTCGGGTATTGTGGGGGACAATCTCACGTGCCACGCTGGCGTCGTTTGGCGGAGCGTGCTGAATGGGAGGCCCTCCCGCATCGTCAAAGCATGCAGTTAGCGAACACGAGAGGTCCCCGGCGACGTCCGGGGGCCGCGTACTTTCTTCAATCGCGTCGTACGCGACCCGGGACGGAGAGGCCATGATCGGGGCAGGGCGTGTCGCATTTTTTAGCATTTTTTTACCACTGCTGCTTTCTGTCGCGGCAGTCGCACCCTCCGTCGTCGAAGCCTTCGGCCTCGACGATGTCGCCGCCCAGGCAGCGAAGCTGGCGGCGTCTCCTTACCAGAAGCCGAACAAGACCCTCCCCCGGACGATCAAGGCACTCGACTACGACCAGTTCCGTGACATCCGGTTTCGGCCCGATCGGGCGATGTGGCGGAACCTGAAACTGCCGTTCGAGATCATGTTCTTCCATCGCGGCTGGTTCTACGAAGATCCGGTCACGATCCGCGAGATCACCTCGCAGGGCGTGAGCGAGGTCGCGTTCGATCCCGAGGGCTTCGACTACGGCCAGAACAAGGTCGACCGTGGTGAGATCAAAGGGATGGGCTTCGCCGGCTTCCGCGTGCACTTCCCGGTGAACACCCCCGCCTACAAGGACGAGGTCCTGGTGTTCCTGGGCGCCAGCTACTTCCGCGGACTCGGGCAGGGTCAGCGCTTCGGGCTCTCCGCGCGCGGGCTGGCGATCGACACCGCCGAGAACAGCGGTGAAGAATTTCCGCGCTTCGTGGAATTCTGGATCGAGCGGCCGGGCGCGACGGCCAAGGAGCTCACCATCTACGCGCTGCTGGATTCGCCGCGCGCCACGGGAGCCTACCGCTTCGTGCTCCGGCCGGGAGCGACGACGGTCCTCGACGTCGATTCCAAGCTCTTCCTGCGAAAGAACGTGGCCAAGCTGGGGCTGGCGCCGCTGACCAGCATGTTCTTCTTCGGCGGCAACCAGCGGCCCGGGCGCGAAGACTACCGGCCGGAGGTTCACGACTCCGACGGCCTGTCCATCCGTGAGGCGGGTGGCGGCTGGGTGTGGCGTCCGCTCGTCAATCCCAAGCGACTGCTGGTGACCTCGTTCGCGCTGAGCGATCCGGGCGGCTTCGGCCTGATGCAGCGGGGACGCTCGTTCGAGCGTTACCAGGACCTCGAGGCGCGGTACGACCTGCGGCCCTCGGCCTGGGTGGAGCCGAAGGGGTCGTGGGGACCCGGCCGTGTCGAACTGGTGCAGATTCCCGTGCCCGACGAGACCAACGACAACGTCGTCGCCTACTGGGTGCCCGACGGGCAGCCGAAGCCCGGCGAGCCCTTCGTCTTTGGCTATCGCGTGCTGTGGCAGAAGGATCGAGAGATTCGGCCGCCGATGGGGTGGGTGCGCGAGACACGCCGCGGCCGTGGCTACTTGAAGACCGACGACGGGAGCGTCGAGCTGCACGTCGATTTCGAGGGCGGCGGGCTCAACCGGATGCCGTCGAACACTGCCATGGACGCCGCGGTGTGGCTCGACAGCAACGGTGAGGTCCTGGAACGACACTTGCGGCGCAACGAGGCGACCGGCGGATGGCGGTTCGTCGTGCGGTTCCGGCGTCTCGACAAGGCGAAACCCGTGGAGCTGCGGGCGCACCTGATCCGCGGCAAGGAAATCCTGACGGAAACGTGGAGCTACATTCTCCCGCAGGACTAGCGCCCAAGCCCGGCGACCACGCCCTCGTGACGGCGCCGCCCATGAGCCGGACGCCCATGGCGTCCGAAGGGTGGGACCGTGCGATCTCCAGCCGCGGCGTGGAGCGGCCGGCGGAGGGCTGGCGCCTTCGCGCCACGGCGACGATCCGCCGACTGCTGCTGACTGCGCTGGTGCTGGGCCAGACCGGCGTGTTCGCCTACGGGATGGTGAACAACGTCCTGCCGTACCACGGGGCGCAGCCGCTCGAGCTGGCGATCCTCAGCCTGTCCTCGTTCCTGTTCGCCTGGGTCTCGCTGGGATTCTGGACGGCGGTCACGGGCTTCCTGCTGCTGTGCTGGGGACGCGATCGTCACGCCATCACCCGATCCGTGGAGCCTGGGACGCCGCTGTCGGCCGACGCGCGCACCGCCGTCGTCATGCCGATCTGCAACGAGGCGGTGGCACGCGTGTTCGCGGGACTGCGGGCCACCTACGAGTCGGTCGCCCGGGCCGGCAGCCTTCAGCACTTCGACTTCTTCGTGCTCAGCGACAGTACCGAGCCGGACACGCTGACGGCGGAGCGGCACGCCTGGCGCGACCTCTGCGAGAGCGTGGAAGGGTTCGGCCGGGTCTTCTACCGGTGGCGGCGACACCGGATCAAGCGCAAGAGCGGTAACATCGCCGACTTCTGCCGCCGCTGGGGGAGCCAGTACCGGTACATGGTCGTCATGGACGCGGACAGCGTGATGACCGGCGAGTGCCTGACGACGCTGGTGCGGCTGATGGAGGCGAACCCGACCAGCGGCATCATCCAGACCGCGCCGCGCGGCGCCGGACGCGACACCCTCTATGCCCGGGTGCAGCAGTTTGCCACCCAGGTCTATGGGCCGCTGTTCACCGCGGGCCTGCACTTCTGGCAGCTCGGCGAGTCGTTCTACTGGGGACACAACGCGATCATCCGCATCGCGCCGTTCATGCGGCACTGCGCGCTGGGGCGGCTGTCCGGGCGCGGGCCGTTCGCGGGCGAGATCCTCTCCCACGACTTCGTCGAGGCGGCGCTGATGCGCCGGGCCGGCTGGAAGGTGTGGATGGCGTACGACCTGCCCGGCAGCTACGAGGAGATGCCGCCCAACCTGCTCGACGAGCTGAAGCGCGACCGCCGGTGGTGCCGGGGCAACCTGATCAACGCCCGGATGTTCCTGTGGAACGGCCTGCACCCGGCGCACCGCGCCGTCTTCATGACGGGCGTGATGGCGTACGTGTCGGCGCCGCTGTGGCTGCTCTCGCTCCTGCTGTCGAGCGCGTTCGTCCTCGTCCACGCGGTGATCGGCCCGACCTACTTCACGCAGCCGCGGCAGCTCTTCCCGAACTGGCCGGAGTGGGACCTGCACTCCACCCTCATGTTCATGCTGGCCACCGCCGGGGTCCTCTTCACGCCGAAGATCCTCGGCGCGATCCACGTGCTGAGGCGCGGCGCCGGCCGCTTCGGCGGCGCGGCGGGCCTCACGCTCAGCGTCCTGACCGAGATGCTCCTCTCCTCGGCCCTGGCGCCGGTGCGCATGCTGTTCCACACGCAGTTCGTGCTGGCGGCGCTGACCAATCTCCAGCTGCAGTGGAAGAGCCCGCCGCGCGAGGACGCGGAGACGACGTGGACCGAAGCCGCGCGCCGACACGGCATTCATACGCTCGTGGCGGTGGGCTGGGGCGTCGCCGTGTACTGGCTTGCGCCGTTGTACCTCTGGTGGCTGCTGCCGATCGTCGGGGCGCTGGCGCTCGCGATCCCGATCTCGGTCTTCTCGAGCCGGGTGTCGCTGGGGCGCGCGCTGCGCCGTGCGCGGATGTTCGTGATTCCGGAGGAAGCCGAGCCGCCGCAGGAGCTGCAGACGGTGCGCGCTCACGCCGAGCGCGCCTGGACGGCGCCACGGTTCGTCGATATGGTGGTGGATCCGCACCTCAATGCGCTCGCCCGGGCGGCGCTGCCGTGGCCGGCGCGGTCTTCCGACAAGGTGGGGGCTCGCCACTTGCGTACGATCGTCACGGCGACGGAGCGCGGACCGGACGCGCTGACCGATCGGCAGAAGCGCCTCGTGCTGACAGACTCGCTCGTGCTCTCACAGCTGCACGTGCAGGTGTCGACCTCGGCGTCGGCACATCCGGCCTGGCGCACCGCTCGGGCGCGCACGGCGCCTCTGACCAAGGCCTCCTGATCCGGTGCTAGCGGCTGTCGTCGCGGACGTTGCCGTCCCGGATATCACGGGTGACCAGAAGCGGGTCGCGCTCGGTCGGCGGACCATACCCGCCCGCGCCCGGCGTGACGATCGTCACGCTCTCGCCCGGCTTCAACCGCAGCCCGGCGATCTTCGATCCCAGATCCCGGCGGTCCGCCGTGTCGTCGTTCAAGATCAACGCCCCGCGCCCGCCCTCGGCACCGCCCTGTAAGCCGAACGGCGGCACGCGCTGGCGCTCGAGCGTGCCGAGGAACGTCGCCTCGTGGCCGACCACGCGAACCGTGCGACGGATGCCCAGCCCGCCACGGTAGTGCCCGGCGCCACCGGAGTCGGGGACGAGCGCGTACTCCTCGACGAACAGCGGATATTCCATCTCCAGGCACTCGACCGGCAGGTTCGACGTGTTCGTGACGTGAACCTGAACGCCGTCCAGCCCGTCCTTGGTGGCCCGCGCTCCCGATCCGCCACCGATCGTCTCGAGGTAGACGTAGTACTGCCCGGTCGTCGGGTTGACGCCGCTGAATACCCACGCGGCGTTCGCGCCGTTGGTCCCCGCGATCACGCGCTCGGGCAGCGCCGGCGCCAGCGCGCCGAGAATCAGATCGGCCACGCGCTGGCAGGTCTGCGTCCGCCAGGCCACGGGCGCCGGCGGTAGGGCGTTCACGAGCGTGCCCTCGGGTGCGGTGACCTCGATAGCGCGGTAGAAGCCGCCGTTGGCGGGGATATCGGGGTCGAGCACCGCCTTGAGCACGTAGTAGACCGTGGCCACGAGTGCGAGATAGACCACGTTGACGTCGCCCGGCACCTGGGGGCCGGTGCCGGTGAAGTCGAGCGCGATGCGGTCGTCGGCCACGGTGATGCTGACACGGAGCGGGACGGGCGGGCCGCCGACGCCATCGTCGTCCATCCAGTCCTCGAAGGCGTAGACGCCGTCCGGGATGCCACGCAGAGCCGCACGGATCTTGCGCTCACCGTACGCCAGCAGCTCATCCATGGCGGCGGCACACGTGTCGCGGCCGTAGCGGCGCGCAAGCTCTTGCAGCCGGGCAGCGCCGAGGCGGTTGGCGGCGAACTGGGCGCGGAAGTCACCGCGGCGCTCGCGGGGGAGGTGGAAGTTCAGCAGGATCAGCTCCATGACGTCTTCGCGGAGCGTACCGGCCTCGATGACCCGGATCGGGGGGATCCGCAGGCCCTCGTCCCAGATGCTGTGCGTCTCGCGGCCGGAGCCGTCGGCGTGGTGGGCGATGTTGGCCACGAAGCCGATGAGGACGCCGTCCGCGAACACCGGCGAGGCCACGGTGATGTCGGGGAGATGAGTGCTGCCGCCGGTGTAGGGATCATTGCCGACGAACACGTCGCCATCGCGCAGCTGGTCCAGCGGATAGCGACGCAGGACTTCGTGGATGATCATGATGAGGGAGCCCAGGTGCATGGGGATGTGCTCGGCCTGGGCGATGACCTCGCCCCGCACGTTGAACAGGGCCGTCGAGCAGTCCTGGCGCTCCTTGATGTTGGTCGAGTACGACGACTTGATGAGCGCCTCGCCCATCTCCTCGGCGATGGCCAACAGGGCGGCGCCGATCACATCGAGGGTGATCCGGTCCATCAGGCGCTCCCCACCTGGACGATCAGGTTCGCGCGCTCGTCCACCCGTGCCTCCTGACCGATGAGGATGACGGTGGTCGAGTCCATCTGCTCGACGATGGCCGGGCCGGGCACGCGGTGGCCGGCCCGGAGACGCTCGCGGCGATAGACCGGCGTCGTCTGGAACTCTCGCATCTCCTCGAAGTAGACGGCGCGCTCGCCGATCCGCGCCTCCTTCGGATCGTCGCTCGCCGCGCTCGGGAGCGCCGGGCTCGGGGGCAGCTCGTGGTCTCCGAACGCCGTGAGGCGCAGCGCCACGATCTGCACGGGCTCGTCTGGCGCGGCGTAGCCGTAGACGCGCTCGTGCTCTCGCAGGAAGGCGTCGCGCAACGTCTTCGCGTCCAGCGACCGGTCGTCCCCCGCTTCCACGGTCAGCTCGAAGTTCTGGCCGACGTAGCGCATGTCGAACGCCCGCGCCAGTCGCCGCTGGTCCGGCGCGACGCCTTCCTTGTCGAGCCAGATCGCCGCTTGCTGCTCGAGGTCCTCGAACCCCTGCGCGAGCTCGGCCGCCGTCAGCGTGTCGAGCAGCGCGACGCGCGTGCGGACCAGGTCGAGGCGCAGCGGAGCCACCAGCAACCCCAGTGCGCAGAGGATGCCGGGCGCCGGCGGGATCAGGACGCGCTCGATGCCGAGATCGCGCGCCAGGGGGGCGGCGTGCAGCGGGCCGGCGCCGCCGAAGGCCACGAGGGTGTAGCCGCGCGGATCGTAGCCCTTGCGGACCGACACCACGCGGATGGCGCCGAGCATGTTGGTCTGCACCACCGAGACGATGCCGCGCGCTGTCTCGACGACCGAGGCTCCAAGCTGGGCGGCCAGCCCGGCGATCGCCTGCTCGGCCAGGTCGCGGCGGACGGCCATGCGGCCGTCGAGGAGCTGCGTCGCGCTGAGCCGCCCCAGCACCACGTTGGCGTCGGTGACGGTGGGCGCGGTGCCGCCGCGCCCATAGCAGGCGGGACCCGGGTGGGCGCCCGCGCTCTGCGGCCCCACGCGCAGGGCGCCGCCGGAATCGACCCAGGCGATGCTGCCGCCCCCGGCACCGACCGTCTCGATCTCGAGGCTCGGGATGCGCACGGGATAGCCGGCGATCGTCCGCTGGGCGCCGATCACCGGCCGGCCGTCCTCGACGCGGGCGACGTCCGTCGAGGTCCCGCCCATGTCGAAGGTGATGATCGAGGAGATGCCCGCCGCCGCGCTGACCCAGGCCGCGCCCATCACGCCGGCGCTGGGCCCGGACAGTAGCGTCCGCACCGGCTGCTCGGAGGCGGCGGCGACGGAGATGATCCCGCCGTTCGACTGGTTGACGTACGGCGGCTGAGGGATACCGAGTCGCCCCACCTCGTCGCCGAAGCGCTGGAGGTAGCGGCTGACGAGCGGGCCGAGATAGGCGTTGATGACCGTGGTGGACAGGCGCTCGTATTCACGGAACTCCGGCGAGACGTCGGCGGACAGCGAGACGAACGGCCCAGGAAAGCGCGCGCGGATCTCGGCCTCGACCAGGCGCTCGTGCGTGGGGTCCACGAAGCTGTAGAGGAAACAGACGGCGAGGGCCTCGACGCCTTCCGCCTTCAGGGCATCGAGCGCCTCGCGCACCTCGTCCAGCGACAGCTTGTCGACCACCGCGCCGTCCCAGGCCAGACGCTCGCGGACTTCTCGTCGCAGGTAACGCGGCACCAGCACCGGCGGCTTGTCCGCCTGCAGGTCGTAGAGGTGAGGGCGCTTCTGGCGGGCGATCTCGAGGAGATCGCGAAAGCCGCGGGTCGTCAGCAGTCCGGTCCGGGCGCCCTTGCCCTCGAGAAGCGCGTTGGTGGCGACGGTGGTGCCGTGGGCGACGAAGGTCAGCGCCTCGGGGCGGACGCCCTCGCGCTCGATCAGGGCCCGGATTCCATCCAGGATGCCGAGGGCGGGGTCGTGAGGCACCGAGGGGAGCTTGAAGACCGCCAGCGCGCCGCGCTCGCCGTCCCACAGCGCGAGATCGGTGAACGTTCCGCCCACGTCGACGCCGATGGCCCGCATCGAGGGACTGTAGCGCCCGGGTCACGGCCCGTCAACGCGCCGGGCTCTCGATGTACACTCCCGCCCAGCCATGAAGGTCTACGCCTTCGACCTGCTGCCGTGGCCGTACCTCGACCGCCCGTCCTACTACCCCGACCCCAACGCGCTGTTTGACCCCGCCCGGGGCACGCAGGTGTACGCCGAACACCTGGAGCAGATGGCGCTCTACGAGGAGTACGGCTTCGACGCCATCTGCATGAACGAGCACCACAGCAAGCCCTACGGGCTCATGCCCTCGCCCAACATCATCGCGGCGGCGCTGACCCAGCGGACGAAGCACATCAAGATCGGGATCCTCGGCAACCTGCCGGCCCTTCACGGCCATCCGGTGCGACTGGCCGAGGAGATCGCCATGCTCGACTGCATGTCGGGCGGGCGGATCATCTCGGGATTCGTCCGCGGGGTCCCCCAGGAGTATCTGGCCATGGGGGTTCCGCTGGGGGAGGCCCGCGAGCGGCTCAACGAGGCGTGGGACCTCGTCATCAAGGCCTGGACGACGCACGAGCCGTTCGCCTGGCACGGTAAGTACTGGAGCTACGACCACGTCTCGATCTGGCCGCGGCCGCTCCAGCAGCCGCATCCGCCGATCGTGCTTCCAGCCGACAGCGACGAAGGCCTCGACACGGCCGCTCGCCGGCGGGTGCCGACCGGTGTCGCGTACCGATCGCTGGAGCGCAGCCGGCTCATCTTCGACAAGTACCGCGCGGCGGCGACCCGTCACGATTGGACGCCGACGGCCGAGCACTGTCACGTCCTGCGCCACATCTACGTGGCCGAGACCAACGCGCGGGCGCGCGAGGAGGCGCAGCCGCATCTGGACTACTTCTGGCAGAGCCTTCTGTCCTATCATCGCGGGTCGATGAAGCTCTTCGGCCAGTCGCCGGCGCCGCGGCCGGCCGTGATCCGGGCCGCCGAGGACATCCCGTTCTACGAGTTCGAGTTCGATTTCACGCAGGCGCAGGGGCTCACGTTCGTCGGCGACCCGGACACCGTGACGCGCGAGATCAAGGCGCACATGAACGAGCTGGGCGCCGGCGTGATCATGGGCCTGTTCCAGTTCGGGAGCCTGCCGCACGCGCTGGCGCGCAAGAACATCGAGCTGTTCGCGAGGACCGTCCTGCCGGAGCTCAAGCGCGCGTGAGAGGGGAGCCTAGCCCGTTCTCTCTCCCCGCGCGGCAGCCGCCCAGCGTTGCGCGAGCGCGATCATCGAAGCTTCGTGATCGGGCCAGTCATGAAGGATCGCGGGGTCGAAGTTTGCGCCGTTGGGCCAGACCAGCGTGTGCGCTTCGCGATCGATCGTAACCGTACTGAAGAGATCTGGATTTCGTAGGGGCCCGTAGAGTTCACCCTGCAGTATTGGTTGGAAATCGATTGTTCGGATCAGGCCATCGGCGAACTCGATCCGCAGTTGATACGGACCGACGATCTCGCAGCCTTTGACCCTGTGGACCGGATGTCCCACCCGCCTACCTCCTATCGGAGCGGCTCAATCTTAGCGGGTAGGCGGCCGCTTTGCAGCCGGGCCCATGCCGTGAGTAGCTCCGCGTGGTGGATCTCGGCCCATGCCTCCACGAGCCTCCGTTGTCGCCGAGGCAGCTCGCCGCCGATGAGCTCGACCGTATCGATATCAAAAATGCCGACCTGATCCTGATAGAACGCATGAAGGTGGGGCCTATGGTGCGGGGCCAAGGGCTCGGCGAACATGCGAACAACGATACCGAAAAAACGGGTGAGTTCGGGCATCGCTGTCGATCGTTTCGCGACTGTAAGCGTCGGGATTGCGCGCCGTCAACGTGCTGCGTTGGATACGCCAGAGCTCGTAGAGGCCTTTGACAGCGAGGACGGCGCGCGGTACGTTCCGGCCATCCGGAGGTGAGCCATGGCCCACGGCGCCTTCAAGGTTCTCGACAGTGACATCCACATCATCGAGCCGCCCGACCTGTGGCCGCGCTACATCGATCCCGCGTTCCGAGATCAGGCGCCCATCGGCCTCACCGAGGACGAGGGTGACCTGCGGCTGGCCCACGACGGCAAGGCGTGGGGGCGGGTGGCCATCGACGCGGATCGGAGCAAGCGACGGCAGGGGCGTAACTACGCCCTGAACCAGGAGCGCTGGCGACCGTACGCGGAGCGCGGCTGGACGTCCAAGGTCCAGCTCGAGGCGATGGACATCGAGGGGATCGACGTCGCGGTGGTCTACCCCTCGCGCGGGCTGTTCGCCCTGACAATTCAGAATATGGAGCCACGGCTGGCCGCCGCCATGGCGCGCGCCTACAACAACTGGCTCTACGAGTTCTGCCAGGAGAACCCGGAGCGCCTGCTGGGCGCGGGGATGATCTCGCCGTTCGACGTCAACGACGCGGTCGCCGAGACCCGGCGCTGCGTGCGGGAGCTCGGCTTCCGGGCCATGTTCCTGCGGCCCAACGAGGTGAACGGGCGGAACTGGCACGATCCGTACTACGAGCCACTGTGGGCGACGCTCGAAGAGCTGGAGATTCCGCTCGGCTTCCACGAGGGCTCGGGCTCGCAGCTGCCGCAGGTGGGCGAGCAGTTCGGCGCCAACACGATGCTCAAGCACATCTACTCCCACCCGGTCGAGCAGA
>Ga0111539_10005633_pt1 | contig 16192 bp, 13 predicted proteins | sample RhiMethybrSRZTD1_FD_79667 | JGI IMG/M metagenome (GOLD analysis project Ga0111539, IMG submission 79667) | Populus rhizosphere microbial communities from Tennessee, USA - Rhizosphere MetaG P. TD hybrid SRZTD1 (version 2) (version 2) | ecosystem: Host-associated > Plants > Roots > Rhizosphere >... | reverse complement strand
CGACGGTGAAGACCGGCATCTTGTCGCCAGCCGCATAGACCGATTTGTTGATGGCCGGATAGAGCTTGCGATACACGCCGATGACGGAGCCCCTGTGAAAAACCGCAGCGGAGTTGAAGAGCCGACCCCGTGACGCACGCTCCGTGAATCCGACGATCGTAGTGACTCGATTGCTCGCCAGAGGCGCCAGCGCAGTGTGCAGTTGTCCACCTTCGACGTCGATCGCGAAGGCCATCGGCCGAGGCGCGTAGTCAGCGAGGCCTCCCAGTACGCCCTCTGGGCAACACAGAATCTCCACGCCCTCAGATTCGCACCACTCGACTCGCTCACGAATGAGACTCAGGGCGAACTCTGTCGAACCAGCGGGAAGTAACGGAGCTTGGTAGGCAGCGACTCTCAACTGTTTGTCCGATTACATTAAATACGGTCTAACATTGTATATCTGGTTCCGTATAAACCCGGTGCCCTAAATTCTCTTCCGTATAAAACGTAGGCTTCGTTCTGTCAAGTCTCATGCGAAATACGGATCCAAGCCCGATATTCAGGTTCTCGTCATTGACAAGACTGGACCAACCCCCGGCGCGAGCTGGCAGGAACAGCTAAGGCACATCACTTCGGGAAGTGTGGCCACGGTCGAGGAAGCCTGGGATGCACTCAAACACCTGGTCGAACCAACGCGAAGGAGCTTTGATTTTTAGCACAGGGAGCGAGCCTATGTTAACGGTTCAACGCAAGGTCGTTGCGATAGATATGGAAAGCCCGCAGTTTGTTTCGGATGCTATCTACTGTTATCCGGACGCAGAAGAAAGCCTCTTATCTTCCCGAGGCGTATTGTCTAATGAGCAGTTACTCGCTGCTCAGGCTTTGCAGTTACTGATGAGATTGGATCGTGAGTTGAGGGAGACTCGCGCTGACTGGAATGAGGACCGGTTCCGACGAGTAATGCGCGCGCGCTCTAAAGCTGTCCCCAGAGTGCAGAGACGTTGGAACTGTCTTAATCCTGCGCCTGCGATCGCCCTTGGAAAACTGCGCCGGCGGTATCATTCTAATCTGGCATGTTCCCTCTATGCTCGAGAAAAATAAATGCAAGTGTCATGTTTGCAAGATGTGTTGGGAATCACATTCGGTCTTGTATTAACAATCTGCTTGGGAAGTCTTGTGATTCTCTACCTCCGCCGTGCTGAGATTCCAGTTTTAGGTCCAAGACTATTTTCGCCGCAACGTAGAATTCATATTTGTTTTGGAATCAGCGAACCGGCATATTATCGCGTTGACAAATGCGGTGAGTACCAATTTCCATTTGAGTCTTGTTGGATTCAAATACAAGGTTAACCTTCAGTAGTGCGTGGCTAGCGTAAACGCTGTGCATCTTGACTTCGAGCTGGTGTACTCCCGCGACGGTGGCCGGCATAAATTCAATCCTCCGGAATTCAGCAGACTTTCGTTGATCCTTGTAATTGAATGACTAAAACTGAAGTGTCATCCGACCGAATCGTCACGAGACGAGCCTTCCTTTGCTCTTCGGCGGCACTGCTAGCGGACGTGTCGCTAATGAGAACTTCATCGGCATTCGTCTCCGCGAAAGTTTCATCTTCGACTGATTACCATTCCGCAATTGAAAAGATCAAAGAGATTCTTCCCGTCACAATGGCTGAAAGAGACATAACGGGGGCTTCGGTCGCCATTGTGGATGGCGACAATATCATTTGGTCAGAGGGGTTTGGCCACACGAACCGTTCCCTACAGGTTAAGGTCACAGGCGACACGCTTTTCCATGCCGGTTCGATCTCAAAAAGTTTCACTGCACTCGGTGTTCTAAAGGCCGTTGATAAGCAGTTGCTCGCTTTGGATGCGCCGCTGAAGAGATATCTTCCATGGTTCTCTGTAAATAGTCGCTTTGGTGCATCTGAAGCCGAGCGAATTACCATTCGGCATCTGCTGGCGCACCATTCCGGCTTGGGAACGTGGTCGCCCCTCGGCAACCCTTCTGATACCGGGTATCACACGCGCGCGTTTGAGGAGGTTGTTAGAAGTACTACAGGTTCGTGGTTAAAAAGTCCGGCGGGTGAGAGATTCGAGTATTCCAATCAAGGTATCGATCTCGCGGGTTATGCGCTCGCAGTTGTATCTGGCGAGCGCTTTGAAGATTTCATGCGCGAAGAAATTCTCGAGCCGCTCGGAATGACAATGAGCACCTTTAATCAACCCGAAGCTACGGCAAGAGAAACATGTGTCACTGGTTATTTAGGGAAGCGCAGCGTGCCAATCGTAAATGGTGTCGTTATGCCGCTTGTCGCAGCCGGAGGATTGTTCACTTCTGCCAATGACCTGGCCCGGTTCATTATCTTTCATCTGCAAAATGGTGCGGCAAACGGTAAACAGGTCCTTCCGGCAACATTGTTGCAGGAAATGTATGCGCCACAGTTCACCGCCAAAAATCAGATTAGCGGTTACGGGTTGGGCATTTACAAAGCACTACAAAATAATACTGTGAGGTTTTCGCACGGCGGACTGGGCTACGGCATCTCGACGCATTACCGGTTCCTCCCGGAACACCGAATTGGGGTCGTTCTGTTAACGAATCAAGACGCAGCGCACAACGCACCGGAGTTAGCTGGCCGCGTCGTTGAATTGATGCTTACGGCGAAAAGAGGGACAGCGCCAAAGACCAACTCCGTCAGCGCGACCGAAAAGCCGGCCGTAGCTTTGAGTGAAGAAATTTTGCGTCGTTTTGAAGGAACGTATTTGCTCTATGAAGGTTCGCTTTTTCGTTTTAAGTACGAAAGAGGTACCCTCTTTCACCTCACCGGTAATGAAAAATTTAAGCTGGTGGCCCTTTCTCCAACTGAGTTCGTATACGCTAGTCGTCTCTACAGATTCTCAGTGTCTGAAAAAGGACGACCTGGTGGCGTGCAGATTATCGACGACTATTATGATCCGCAGACGGCGGAAAACAGCGTGATTTACCTGCCGGTCAACGATACGCCGGTTGATGCAAAGGGGTTGAACAAGTCTGAATGGTCGCGCATCGCCGGCAAATACGTCGGAACGTTTATCGGTGCAAAGAGCGAAGTCAAGATTTCACTGGTGAACGGTCATTTGTATTTGAATGACAAGCTGAAGCTGAAAGAAATCTTATCTAATTCGTTTATCTGCGCAGATGGTGAGGTCGTAATCTTCAGCGGCGGACAATTATCAGTGGGGAACAAATTATATCTCCGAAAACAATAACGGGTGCGAAGCATAAGAGCGATCCAGCAATGCGGTGCCCTTGTTAGCCGCAAAATGTGTCATCATCAAGTTGCTTACCGATAGCGTCAATTTCGTCAAACAATAAGACACAAGGTGTAGCTGAAGCGAAACGGAACAATTCTTTCAAGCGAATTGCCGTTTGCCCCAAGTAAGCACCAATCACCGCACCAAAACGAACGATGTAACGCGGCAACTGTAGCTCATTCGCAATCGCTTGGGCAGTAAAATTCCTTCCACAACCGGGAGATCCTACAAAGAGTAATTTGCTCTCAACCGCTGAGCCGCCGAATGATGCCCTTTCTTCTCTTCGGCAGAGGCTATCTGTCTGGCAGTGTGTTCGGCTGATGCAGGTCACCCTGTGATACAGCCTCAAAAGCTTTGCGAGTTGGCGAATTGTAGGCATACGAATAGTTTAGATCTTACTTAAGTCAATCCTTGGAGAAAAGGCGAAAGTCTCACAAGATGAGTGTGTGTGTGTGTGACGCATATTCATCAAAGGCGCGGATCAACTGGCTCACTTTCGAGCGCGAGAACACCAAAGACGCATTCATGAACTCGTCGCAAAGGTTCACGCTGAACAAATCGGTCTAAGCCCTCCATTCCCAAAGCAAACTCTCGCAGAGCCAACGAGCGCTTGGTGGACAGTCCCCGTTGTCGGAGGCGTTCCAGATTCTCCGGCGCTTTGTACTCAGGCCCGTAAATGATCCTCAGATACTCCGATCCCCGACATTTCACAGCGGGCTGGACGAGACCGCGCGGTCCTCGCGCGATGAAGTCGAATGGCTTCACCACCATTCCTTCACCACCGCGACCCGTTAATTGTTCCCACCATCGAATGCCCGCTTCCTGGCTTGCCGGATCGGTTACGTCAACAACCATGTGCGCCGTGGCGAGTAGCAATCCTTCGTCCGCATCACAAAGTCTCTTGAGTGTTGCCATATGCCAGAAGTGATCTTTGTCTGCATGGACCTTTCCTTCCGTCGCCAGCAAATGAAACGGCGCTAGCTTCAAATCAGCGAGCGAGTGAACCGGCCAACAATACCGGCGATATGCATTGGTGTACTTTTCCGCCGCTTCCGCTCTCGCTCGATACCGCTCCAAGAGTGGTCCGACTTCGTTGACTGCGACTGCGGCTTGCTCGAGGGCGGCGACAGCGTCGGGAAGAGAGACCCGCGCAGCCGCGCCAACGGCAGCGTACTGTTGTCGAAGGAGTTCCTGAGCTTTTGCCGACCATGGCATTAGCTCGCAGTCGAGACAGAACCAATCAGTCTGGAACTCGTCCCAAAGCCCCGCTCCGGAGATCGCGGCTTGAAGCCTTCGGATGAACTCGGTTTCCAGTTCCTTGTCGTCGAAGAAACGCCGCCCAGTACGCGTGAAACAAATGCCTGGGCCATCACCGACGACACCGAATCGTTGCCGCGCGGCATCCTCATCGCGACAAACTACTACCACCGCCCGCGAACCCATATGCTTCTCTTCGCAGACGACTTTTGCAACTCCCTGATGACGGTAGTAAGAAAATGCTTCAGCCGGATGCTCCAGTAGGTCGGGCAATTGGCTCGTCTCAGATGGAGACATCGTTGGCGGCAGGTAGATCAACCATTTCGGATTCGCGGCAAAGCGGCTCATGACCTCCAGGGCCGCGATGCTGTTTTCTTCACGGATCGTGACCGTCCGGTGCAGACGGGTTGAAATAATTCGCTTCCCGATAACGTCCTCGATATCCAGAACGTCATCGTATTTTTGTTGAGCGGAAAGTGCGGGTGCTTGTTCGTCTTCTGAAAGAAAGGGCTTGGCCGGCTCGTAGTAGGTTTGCAACGCCGAGACTGAGACCAATTCCTTTTCAGGATAACGAAGCGCGGTGAGCTTCCCGCCAAAGACGCAGCCGGTATCGATACAAATAGTACGATTCAGCCATTCCGGTTCCGGCACCGGCGTATGTCCATAGACGACCATCGCTTTACCGCGATACTCGGCAGCCCAGTTGTACCTCACAGGGAGACCGAACTCATCGGTTTCACCGGTTGTCTCTCCGAACAGCGCAAAGTCACGAACTTTTCCAGAGCCGCGACCTTGCAACTCCTCTCTCAACCCAGCGTGAGCCACCACCAGCCGCCCATCGTCGAGCACATAATGACTAACCAGCTTGTCTACAAAGGCGCAGACCTTTGCGCTGAGTTCAGTTGGCTCATGCTCAAGTTGTTCCAGGGATTCGGCCAGACCGTGTGTAATGCGCACGTCTCTGCCGTTAAGCTTGCGCATGAGTTTGATGTCGTGATTGCCCGGTACGCAGAGCGCAGCGCCGCTTTCAACCATGCTCATCGTCAGTCGCAGCACGTCAGGAATTCTCGGTCCGCGATCAACGAGATCTCCGAGGAAGATTACTTTGCGTCCTTCGGGATGTTGAACTTCGTAATGTCGTGACGCGCCATCGCCATCCGGTTCGGTGATCTGATACCCGAGCTTGGCGAGCAGCTCATGAAGCTCCTCAAAGCAGCCGTGAATATCACCTATGATGTCGAATGGCCCATGCTCATGCTTCAGATTGTTCCAGAGCGGCTGGCGCTCGATAGCCACTTCCTCAATCTCTTCCGGTGTCGAGAATTCGAAGATGTGCCGAAAGCCTTCTCGCTTCAGGTTGCGGATTGATCTGCGCAACTGTTGGCTCTGTTGCCGAATAACGTGCTGTCCAAAGTTACGATCGGCTCGGCCTTTGTTTCGATCCTGGCAAAGTCTCTCCGAGAGATTGAAAACAATGGCGACCGGTATCACGTGATATTCCCGCGCCAAAGCTACCAGTGGCTTACGTGCCTCCACCTGAACGTTGGTCGCATCAACGACCGTGAGCTTTCCGGCCTTGAGCCGCTTGGAGGCGATAAAGTGCAAGACCTCAAAAGCTGCATTAGTCGCTGCCTGATCATTCTCGTCGTCGGAAACCAAACGACGGCAGAAATCCGATGACAGGACTTCAGTCGATTTGAAGTGCTTGCGGGCGAACGTCGACTTACCGGAACCGGAAGGTCCTACAAGTACCACAAGCGCCAATTCTGGCATTGTTACAGTCTTACTCAAGTAGCCTTCCTCTACGACTGGATCAAATTGAAGACGGCCATCTGTGTTGGTGCGCCAACCAATGCGTCTTCGGGCCCGACCGGTAAAAGCCTCAATTCATAACCGTGTTGCTTTGCGATTCCTTCCGACCAGTCTTTGAACTGCTCTCGCGTCCACTCGAAGCGATGGTCCTTGTGACGCAGTCTTCCTGCTGGCAAAGTTTCGAAACGAGCGTTGTATTCGAAGTTGGGCGTAGTCAGCACCACGGCTGCGGGCCTCGCAAACTCGAACAACACTCGTTCGAACGCAGTCAGACGGGGCTGATCCAAATGCTCGATGACTTCAATCACAGTCGCGGCGTCGTAACCGGCAAGCCGCTTGTCTCGGTACATCAGTGAACCTTGAATGAGCTTCAATCGTTCTCGCTGACGAGTCGGCATTCGATCCAGTCGCAATCGTTCCTGGGCGATCTGAAGGGCGCGGTACGAAACGTCAAGCCCAACGATCTCATCGATGGTTCGATCTTCGAGCAACGATCGAAGCAATTTGCCCTCACCACAACCGAGATCCACAACGCGCTTCGCGCCACAACTCTTGAGTGCCGCCATGACCGCGTTGATTCGTTGCTCATTCAAGTTCAAAGGCCTTTCAATCGCCTCTTCCTCGGTGTTATGAACTTTCTCAATTAGGTCGGGATCTGGCGACTCTTCATCAACCAGGCGGGCCAGTGCTTCACGAGCGAGGTCGCGCCTGTATTTCAGATACCGCTTGGTGATTTCTTCCTTTTCGGGATGAGCAGCGAGCCAACCGCTTCCATGATGCAGCAGCTTCTCAATCTCGTCATCGCCAACCCAGTAATGCTTTTCGTTATCGAGGACTGGAATAAGGACGTAGATGTGCGTGAGCAGGTCCCGCAATCGAACATGACCTCGGAGTTCCACTGTGTAGTATGAGCTTGCTCCCCATTCAGGAAACTGCTCGTCCAACTCATGGCCTCTCGCGACGACTTCATAGCCCAATGGTTCAAATAATCGGCGAAGAAATGCTTCACCACCCCTGCATACAAGAACCGAAATCTTAGCCTTCAGAGGCATCTGAACTTCAGTAAGTTCCGGGCGGCCTTTGCTCCTACCGGCCAACGCACTTCCCAATACGCGCGCGATCGCGACGCTAAGGAATGACGATGCGACGTAAGGACGATCGTTGACATACTGGTCGAGCGTTCCACCCTCGCCAGTTGGGCCGCGTCGATTCCGCACCAGTGCGATCGGATCAACGTCCAGAAGCAGAGCCGCAGTACAACGCTCGTTAGTCGCTTCCGGATAGAAAACATGCGCCTGCCCAAAGGAAAGCGGAAACGTTTGCAATCTAGACGGGTTCTTGTGGAGCAAGTACCCCAAGTCTGTTGCGGGAGCGTTCGTACTGGTGATCATTAGTAGCATTGATTTGATCGGTGCTGAATCTCTTTGTCGAAAAGCATCAAAATGCAGGAAAATTGCGGACGTTGCAAGTTGTGACATTTGAATAGGCAGGCATTCACTCTTTCGTAAAATTATCTTCGGACAGGTTACCGACCTGGGAGGTCCGATGAAACAAATCGACATTGAAGGCTACACTGCTGATGAGATCCTGAATCTGCCGGACGAGCAGATCGATGCTTTGGTGCTGCCGGGTCAACCGCTTGTGTTTCGGGCAGGCGGTGCGGAGATACTTGGTGAATTCAAAATCAAAGGTAGAGTTTGATCGTCGAACTCGGACAAATCGATGGCGGCGGTGAAGGCGTACTTCCGACCCTCACTTCACTGGCGCAAAGGTATGCGGAGAAACGAGGGTTGAGGAAAGTGGAGTGGATCATCCACGCTCTCAACTGTGCCGAACCGAATCTAAAGCTTCGCCGTGTAATGGAGACGCCAAAGTCCAGCTAAACCCCAGAATGATGCCGCAGCAACAGTAATAGTTGGAGACAAGGATCAATGCTCGACGGTAAAACTACCGGGCTCTGGCGCATCAACGGGAATTGCGAGGGGCAAGAATGCGGCGTATCTCAAGCAAATTCTCTTTGACCACATACTCGCAAGCTCCGGCAAGGCGTGCAGCCTCGCGGAGGTCCGCGTCGTCGTAGTTTGTGACCATCATGACCCTTGCTTCCGGGTGAGCAGCGACTATTCGCTTCGTCGCGCTGATGCCATCGACGTCCGGTAAGTCTATGTCTATCAGAACCCAATCCGGACGATGCTGGGTGTAAGCCAAAAGTGCTCCAGCCCCCTCGCCACATTCGAAGACGCACTCGACCAAATCTTTCACCAGGGTTATCACCATCCGGCGCATTTGCTCATTGTCGTCAACGATCAGGACTTTCATCTGGTATTCCTACGATGAGAGGCCGCCGCTGAACCTGACAACTCAGAGGCGGCCACTCGATGTCCACAACAGCTGCGTTGGATCCCCCCTCCAGAGACCGTTCGTCAAAAGGCCCGGGCCATCCGAATCAGCGTTGCAGCATTCTGAGCGCTGATGAATTTGCCTATGTGATTCTGGAGCTCGCGAATGAAGACATCTATGTGTTGCGCCTTTCCTTTCAGATCACCGCGCGCCTCGGCCTCGGCAGCCGCTCTCAGTTTCTGCTGGAGTGAATTGCTGACGCCGACGTTGCTGACGAAGCGAGCGGTTAAGTTGGAAACTGCCTGTTGAGTGACTGTGACGGTAAATGAGGTCGCGCCATTGCCGACATTATCGGCGTAGTCGGTGGCTTGCGCCGAGTAGGCGTGTTGCGTAATCGTTTGTGTGCCCTCCACAAAACTATAACCGTCGCCGGAAATGTTCTGGCAGGTGTCAACTCGGACGCCCGACAGGTTGTCAGCCGGCGTGCAGGTGATGTTGATAAATTGGTCGGCCGTGAAGTTGCCGGGGTTATTGGTGTAGGTGATAGTCGGCGCAGTCTTATCAAGGGAAAAGCCTATCAGGGGACGGAACTTGACGTTGCCCGCATTGTCCGTGGCCTTGCCAATGATGGTCTGATCCGCACCCTCAGTTGAGAGGACGACGGTGCGTGTAGAGTTATCCTCATCAATCCCGGAAACCGGAAGCTCTGGGTTTGGGCCCGACGGCCCGTCAAAGTAGTTGAAGGTGGCGGTCACGTCGGCCTTGTACCACCCGTAGTTGTTGGGCAAGCCCTTGGCCTCACCTCCGATCGTCGGCGGCGTCTTGTCAATCCAGACGTCGACGTACCCGCGATCACTGGCGTTGCCTTGAGAGCCAACAGCATAGAAGCTGACTACATATTTGCCCTCGCCCGAGATCGTAGTGGCGGCCGGGTAGTCCGTACCAGCGCGATCCACCAATATGGTGGGCGTCGGGCTTCCTCCGAAGGGAGGAGGCGGCCCAAATACGCTATAGACGACCTGCCGGATCGTGTCACTGCCTTGGCCCCACATATTGGAAACTGTCACATCTTGATTGAACCAACCGGAGCTATTGTGGGGAACTGGGACGTTCCATGTCGGAGTGATCTTCGGCTGTTCTGCCCAACGTTCGTTGAGATAAGTTACGAAAGCTTTTGGGCCCTGAAAGTGATTGCTCTCGCCGCTGACTTCGGTGGTTTTGGCGGCGTAATCTACCCTAAGAAAATTTGGCAGGCGATGCCACTTATCTTCAATGTCGGTTAGCCTGGTCTTGAGCCATTCAATGTCCTGCACGCACTTTGTAAAGTCATGCGTGGGTTCCGGATCATCACGCACATGCTGCATCATGAAAAGCGGAACCGTGAAGTTGTCTATGTCCTTGCCATTCTTATCCGCCCAGTCGTCGTAGTGCTCTCCGCGACAACCCTTCGGCACACTATGGTTGCCATAAATGGTGCCGACCATTACATCGCTGTCAGGAGTGTTCTCAAAGGTTTGGCCATCGTGATACACGAGTCGCTTCCCATAATCGATGAGATGTTGGAGGGTCGGCATTCCGTCCATCGGAAACCACCATCCGTTTGGAGTTGGCCTCAAACCCCCGGCTCGTCCCTGGACGGGCGGCAGATCGACGTTCACATAGTCATTGCCCAGAATAAACAGCCGGTAGCCAATGCCTGCGTCCTTGAATGCCTGGCGCGTCAGGTCAATGGAATCTTCGGGCACGTTGCTGCCGACATTGAGTGTGACTACCTCATTCGGGTTATCGTTCAACCAATCGCGAATTTTTACCAGGCGGTCGCTGAAGTTTTCGAGCGGGTAGAGCGCTCCGCTGAAGCCTAAGCCTAAGCCTCCCTCGAGATACCCCAGCCCGTTATCCCAGCTGTGATGGCCCAGGACGATCTCCGGGTCATGTCGCCCGTAGCCGTCACCTATGATCCAGTCGTTATCAAACGTATCTTTGGTGTCACCGTTACTGTTGTAAATGCGAGCTTGATAGTTCGCCGCATACCTGAACTGCCTGACCTTCCAGATCCTCAGATCGAGAGAACGAACACCGGCGTCGAGTTGATCGCCGATACTCCTATCCTGATTGCAAAAGATCCAGCAAAAATAGTTCGCCGAAGGCGTGGTAAAGGCAGCGTGAGACTCCAGGTAGGCATTCTGATCGTAGCGTCTGCTGTTATCAGCGCCGAGCGATTGGGCTTGCGTCTGCCTTGTACCTACGGCTACGAAGCACATCGCGAACAGGAACAAAAGGAGCTGGCATCTCGGCCGAGTAAGAAGCCGTTGCTTTGTCGCCGTCGGGACCTCTGCGTTTGAGGTAATCACTTTGTTCAAGGGGTTCATTGTTTTGTCTCCTGATATTGCGGGTCGTTGCCTTGCTGAACTGAGCCATGGTGAGGTCAATATGAGCTTCCGCAGTTCGGCTGAGAATCCGTATGACTACGTATTCTGTCTACGTAGGTGTACGTAATCTGCGACTCAGGAATTTCTCTGTGTGCCGGGTTCTATAGGTCGGAGAGTTCAGACTTGTGGTCGAGCGCGAATTTCATCAGGGCATGATTACCATGAATCTCGAGCTTCTTCCCGATGTTGGTCCGGTGAGTCTCCACAGTGCGGTGGCTGATGAAGAGTTCGTCGGCGATCTCGCGACTTGTTTTGTATTCCGCGATCAATTTCAGGACGCGTCGCTCGGTGGGCGAAAGATCTTTCAACTCAGGTTTTTGTTGACTGAGCGATACGGCACGACGGTGGCGGTTGAGCAGGAGACTAGTCAACGCGGGACTGACATACTGTTGTCCGGATGCAACCGATCTTACGCAATTGACTATGTCCGTCAGAGCGCTGTCCTTTAGCACATAACCTTTGGCGCCCAGATTGATCGCCTCGTTAAAAAAATCCTCATCGCGATGGATGGTCAGAAAAATAACTTCGACCGCGATTTTCTCATGGCGAAGCGCTCGCATCACGCCGAAACCATCCAATGCAGGCATGTCAATGTCCAGGACGGCGAGTCGCGGCTTGAGGGATCTGATCTGGTCCAATGCCGTCAACCCGTCAGTGGCCTCGGCGACGACCTTGAGTCCGCGCTCCGCTTCGATTATTTGACGCAGACCCTGCCGCACAATCGGGTGATCGTCCGCGACAAGGATACCGATCTCAGTTGGCGCCACCGTTCGTCCTTTCAGGTTTGATGGTTCGGTCGAATCTGATGGTTATGGTTGTTCCGGAGCCGGGCGCGGAGTCTACCACGTGCTGTCCCTTCATCATACGCACACGTTCCACTATACCGAACAATCCAAAACCACCTCGCCCAGGTTCGCGAAAGGACGCAGCTTCCGTATTAAATCCCTTGCCGTTATCCTGAATCGAAATCTCTATTTTCCCTTCCTCTTTTTTAATGGCGACCCTGGCCTCGGTGGCATCCGCGTGCTTGAGGATGTTGCTGACGCTCTCCTGGACGATGCGGTAGAGATTGATCTCTGACTCTTTCTCAAAAATGCCGTCAACGTCGTCGATCTCTAATTTGAGTTTAATGACATTCGAGTCGACGGTCTTCTTGAGCATGGTTTCCAGTGCATTGGTTAGTCCAAGACGATCCAGTTGATATGGCCGCAGGTTGTATGCGATTTCTCTGACTTCGTCTATGGCATAAACGGCTGCTGCCGCAATCTCTTCCATTTGTTCGATGGCCTTATCATGATCCTCGGGCTGGCTCAGGCTTAGCGCTGCCCGGCTCTTAATGATGGCCAGGCTTTGCCCCAGACTGTCATGCAGTTCCGCGGCGACTCTTTTTCGATCTTGCTCCTGCGATTCGATCAACTGCCGAGAGAACAACTCCTGGGCTGCATGCGCACGCCTGAACCGCACGAGCCGACGCTCATGCACGACGATAGCGGTTCCGGCGACGAATAAAGTCGCCAGCGTAAGAAACCACCAGGTGCGCCAGAAGGGCGGCCGGACGATGAGGCTCAAGATTGCTCCATCGTTGTTCCAGACGCCATCACTGTTGGCCGCGATGACTTTGAATGTGTACGCGCCTGGCGGTAGATGCGCGTAATAAGCGCTGCGCCGCGCGCCAGCCTCAACCCAATCCTTGTCCACGCCTGCCAACTTATATTTGAACCGTACGTTCTCCGGCTTGATGAAACTGAGACCGGTGTAACGTATTTCTAAATTATCTTGTCCCGGATTGATCTGCACAGTGGGTTGCGGATCGATTGCTTTGCCATCCAGCAGCGCCTCCTCGATCACGACGGGCGGTCGATATGGATTCGTGATCATTGCTGCCGGGTCAACTACTGCCACGCCGCCCTGCGTTGGAAACCACAGCCGTCCGTCGCGGGCCTGCCAACCCGCCGGCTGCCGGTTGCCGTTGCATTCGGTGTTAAGCAGGCCGTCCGCTTTTCCATAGGCAACCGAAGTGATGGCAGGAATTTTTCCGGCCGCAAAATCGTTGAGTTGTTGCTTACTGGCACTGTAGATACCGCGGTTGCAACTCATCCAGAGATTGCCACGCTTATCTTCAAGAATCGCGAAGACGCCATTATTGAAAAGACCCTGGGCCACGGTGTAGCGGGTAAACCGACCCTCGCCCAACCGGCCCAGGCCACCGTCGTAAGTGCCGATCCAGAGTGTGCCTTCACTGTCTTCGTAGAGCGCCCGGACATGATTGCTCGGTAGACCATCCTGCTCAGTAAAAGAGACGAAGTGGCCGTCCTGGAAACGCGACAGCCCCCCGCGTGTGCCGATCCAAAGCCTGCCGGTGTGATCCTCCAACAGCGCGATCACGTCGTCATCAGCCAGGCCATCTTTTGCGGTGTAGACGACCGCTTGGTCGTTCTCATATTTGATGAGCCCGTGATCGGTGCCTACCCAGTAGCGTCCCGCCCGATCTTGTAGAATCACTCGCACCAGTTGCGAGGTTAGGCCAAAGCGATTTCCATTCTCAATGAATCGTCCGTCTTTGAACGAGCTCAGCGCGTTCGTCCCGCCAATCCAAAGGCGGCCATCCCGATCTTCGAACAAAGCCGAAACGGTTCCGTAGCTGCCGCCTGGTGACGGCGGGTAGTGCGTGAAGGTGCCTTCCTTATAACGATAAAGCCCGCCACCCAGCGTTCCGATCCACATATCACCGACGTGATCCTCCAGCAGCGGATAGGGTTTAGTTTGTGAGAGCTGGTCATCGACGGAATAAAAGGTGATCACTTCTTTTCTGATGCGGCGCAACCCGTGATCGGCTGAGCCCAGCCAGAGATTGCCCTCACGGTCTTCGTAAAACGGCGGAATGAAGTTGGTTATCAAAGGATCCGTCGTCGCATAAGGTACAAAGCGGCCATTTTGAAATTGACCTAAGCTGCCGCCCCGCGTGGCCATCCAGAGATTGCCCTGCCGGTCTTGATAGATCGATTTGATCGGCTCTTTAGGAACGCCATCTTTCGTCGTGTAATGGGTGAACTGGCCCTGCTGCAACCGGTTTAAGCCGGCATTGGCCGTTGCGATCCAGACGCTGCCCTGCCGATCTTCATAGACCGTACTGACTTTTAGACTCGAAAGGCCGTCGCGAATTGTATAGGTGCTTACCTTGTCATCTTTGATCCGGTGGAGCCCGGACGCATCGGAACACCAGAACGCGCCGGACTGCACTCGATAACAAGATTGATCGATTGAAATCCCGGTGGGCGCTTGGTACGGCAGAAACTGGTCATGCCGCCAACGCACCAGGCCGCTACCAGTAAGGATCAGGAGCCCGCCCAGCTCATCTCCCCAAATTGCGATAATTCGGTTATGCCGTAAGCCGTCCTGCGTCGTGTAGGTAGTAAAGACTCCGCTGTGGTGACGAGTCAGGCCCGCATCTTCCGTTCCGATCCAAAGACTGCCCTCGTCATCTTCAAAGAGCGAAGTGAACCGCACACTGGTAAGGCCCTTCGTATTGCTCTTATCAAAAACGGTAAATCGCAAACCATCAAACCGGACCAATCCGGCTGCAGTCGTTAACCAAAGATAGCCGTCGCGCGTTTGCAGAATCGCCGACACTGAGTTTTGCGGCAGCCCTTCATCTGTGGTCCAGTTATCGAAGCGGTATTGAGCGAAGCTCTGGACGCGGAATAAGCTGAGTGAGATAAGGCCCACAAGAGAGGTTGTTATAAGGAGCCGGCGCATTCGCGCTTAATTTAGCTGATCGATTGTGAGGCGGGCAATAAGGATCTACTCCGGATTGGACGGCATTTGAAAGGGCGATAGTGGCAAGTTGCAGAGCCCTTCAATGTCTAATTCATCCACGTTTGCATCGTCAGTCTCAAGCTCAACTATCGCGATCTCCTGCACAAGGGCGGACGCTTGAGAGTTGAAGTCTCGGACTCGGCGATCAGCCGTGCTGGTTGGATTCTTCGCCGTGAAAATCCCGGAAAGACTTGATTGGGAAAGTACGATGTCCAAGTGGGATCTCCGCGCGTACATTAAGCGTCCAATAACGATTCCTTAGAGTACCTTTGACTACCTTACGGGCTATCCATATATGACCTTTGAGAACTTGCTGCCGGTGTAATTTATCTTCTGGTCCAAGTCGGGTGTGACGCAGCGTTTGTCAGCCTGGTGGACGCACCTCGGTGGTCGTTGCCTCTGTTCTCCTTCCAATCGCCTGGCGGCGAAAGGGAAAGAATACAGACAGACAGCCGGCCGACCTGCTTTCGAATGACGGCATCCCAAACAGCGGGAACAAGTCGGTAGTGGGCCAGGTGTGAGCGCGGGCAGCATTCAGAAGAGCGGGGAAGTCGGGGTACCACCAACCGTCATTGCCGCCTTCCGTGATGTCACTACGGTTCCAGCACAACACCATCGAGATATCGCCCGTCTGGTAACGCACGCAATTCTGACTGCTCTCGGGCAGGCTCCCACCTTTCATCCCGTAATAACTGTGAGTATCAGCATCGAGTATTGAAGCGCTGTCTCAGAGCCACCTTTTGCACGCGGTTGGCTATCGCAGGTTATGACGCATTCACGATCAAAGCACTGATGGGTCATCGCGACATGAAGACCACGGAAAGATATATCAGAGCCCATCGACTCACGCGTCAAGTTGCTTTGGTTGAAAAATTTGTCCACAAATTGGCCACAAATGAAATACGGCCGCCAACGCTGGCAGCCGTAAATGCTTGATGTAATTGGTCGGGGCGAGAGGATTCGAACCTCCGACCTCACGGTCCCGAACCGTGCGCTCTACCAGGCTGAGCCACGCCCCGACAGGCAGGGATGATAGGAGAGGGAGTCGAAGGTGTCAAATACGCCGTCAGTTTCCTTTTATAGTTGTCTCGTCCAGCAGCACGTTATGTGGATCGACTTCGACGCCCGTGGGCTTTTGGCGCAGGGGAACTCGTTCGATGAATAACTTGCCGGTGGGCTTTAAGACGATGTCGCGCTTGCCGCTCGCGGTGGAGATGGTGACGGGAACGGGATCGGTGAAGACGTTGCCGGGTTGCCGTTGG
>Ga0111539_10005629_pt1 | contig 16200 bp, 13 predicted proteins | sample RhiMethybrSRZTD1_FD_79667 | JGI IMG/M metagenome (GOLD analysis project Ga0111539, IMG submission 79667) | Populus rhizosphere microbial communities from Tennessee, USA - Rhizosphere MetaG P. TD hybrid SRZTD1 (version 2) (version 2) | ecosystem: Host-associated > Plants > Roots > Rhizosphere >... | reverse complement strand
GTCGAGGAACAGCAGGCCGTAGCGGCCGCGGCGTCGGAGGGCGAGGGTGATGCCGAGCAGGATGGTGCAGTCACCGCCGAGCACGATCGGGAACGCGCCCTCGTCGAGCACGGCGCCCACAGCGTCGGCGAGCCGGGACGCGTAGTCGCGCAGGCCGTGGGGGTTGAGCAGGCCCGTGGCGGCGTCGATCGTGGGGTCGAACGCCGGGATGGCCAACCGGGTTCCGCGCCGGGCGCCGAGCCGCTCGGCGAGCCCGGCCGCGAGCAGGGCCTCGGGTAGGGCCTCGACCCCGGCGGCGCGCAGGCCCAGGTGGGAGGGCGCTTCGACGATCACACGGGCCGGCACCTCGGACCTCCTCACCGGGACGACCGCACTCGGCGAAGCCCGCTCGGTCGTGCATCCGCGGAATGTTGCGGGTCTGGCCACCCACCGACGTCCTCCCCGGAACCGCGCCGGTAGCGCTTACCATGGCATGCCCTCCAGCCCGATGCTCCTGCCGAGACCATTCGACGCCCTACCCCACGAAAGCGGCCGAAATCGCACGGGCGCGCTCGGTCCGACGAACGCCGTCGTTCCAATGGCTGGCCAGCCAGGCCGGGGGTCGTCATTGCCATCTGGATCCGCTAGGGTCGTCGGCGGGAGTGCGGTGCGATGGCCGGTCGATCGGTGAGACCGTCAGTGGTTCGCCCGCTGAGCGGGCTACTCGTAGGCGTGACCGCGGTGGCAGCGGTCAGCGTCCTCATCGCGCTCCTGCAGCCGCACGTACCGGTGCTGAGCCTGCTGGTGCTCTACATCCTCGCCGTCCTGCCGGTCGCCCTCGTGTGGGGGACGGGGCTCGCGGTGGTCACGTCGATCCTGAGCACCACGGTCTTTGCCTACCTGTTCCTGCGACCCACCCACTCGATCCGGGTTGCCGACTCGCGCGAGCTGGCCGCCCTGGGCGTGTTCCTGGTCACCGCGGTGGTGATGGGGGAGCTGGCGGCTCGGTCGCGGCGGGTGGCGCTGGAGTCGGCGCGCCTGTCGCAGGAGCAGTCGGCGTTGCGGCGGGTGGCCACCCTGGTCGCCCAGTCGGGCCCACCGCCGCTGGTCTTCGAGGCCGTCACCCGCGAGGTCGGCCTGCTGTGCGACGCCGACCTGGCGCGGATGGAGCGCTATGAGCCCGACGGGACGGTGACCGGGGTGGCCGTCTGGAGCCGGGTCCCGGCGGAGCTGGCCGTGGGGACGCGGATCGACCTGGATGGCCTGAGCATCGCCCGGGGGGTGGCGCAGACGGGCGGGCCGGTGCGGGTGGACAGCTTCGGGGCCGACACCGGAGCGATCGCCCAGGAGGCGCGGGCGCTGGGGATCCGCGCCTCGGTGGGCTGCCCGATCGTGGTGGGCGGCGGCCTATGGGGGGTGATCGCGGCCTCGACCAATCGTGAGGAGCCCTTCCCGCCCGACACCGAGGCCCAGATCGCCAGGTTCACCGAGCTGGTCGCGACCGCGATCGCCAACGCCCAGGCGCGCGAGGAGCTGCGCACCCTGGCCGAGGAGCAGGCCACCCTGCGGCGGGTGGCGACGCTGGTCGCCCGCGGGCTAGGACCGGAGCTGGTGTTGGCGGCGGTGGCCGAGGAGGTCGGGGCGCTTTTTGACGCCGACCTCACGGCGGTCGCGCGGTTCGAGCCGGACGGCGAGGCGACGTTGCTGGCCGGCCACGGGCTGGCCCAGGCCGAAGCGGGAGTGCGGGCCAAGCCGGATCCCGGCTTCGCGTCGGTTCGAGAAACCGGCCGCGCCGCCCGCTTCGAGGTGAACGACCCGTCGGCGAGGCTGCCCGACCACATCCGGGCCGAGGGCGTCCGGGCGGTGGTCGCCGCGCCGATCACCGTCGAGGGTCGATTGTGGGGCGCGATCACCGTCGCGTCGCGGGGTGAGGAGCCGCCGGGGCCAGATAGCGAGGCGAGGCTAGCCGGCTTCACCGAGCTGGTCGCCACCGCGATCGCCAATGCCGAGGCCAAGGCCGAGCTGACCGCCTCCCGGGCCCGCATCGTGGCCACCGCCGACCAGACTCGCCGCCGGATCGAGCGTGACCTGCATGACGGGGCCCAGCAGCGGCTGGTCTCCCTCGCCCTGCGGCTGCGGACCGCTTCGGCGGCCATCCCCGGGGAGCTGGAGGAGGTCCTCCAGGAGCTGGCCACCGTCGGGGCGGAGCTGGATGGGGTCCTGGGCGACCTACGCGAGCTGTCGCGCGGCATCCACCCGGCGATTCTCGCCGAGGGCGGCCTCGGCCCGGCCCTGCGCACCCTGGCCCGCCGCAGCTCAGTCCCGGTGCAGCTGCAGGTGGGGTCGGAGCGGCGGCTGCCCGAGCGGGTCGAGGTGACCGTCTACTACGTCGCCGCCGAGGCGCTGACCAACGTGGCCAAGCACGCGGGCGCCTCGGTGGTGCAGGTCCAGGTCGACACCGGTGACGGGCTGGTTCGGCTCGACATCCGCGATGACGGCGTCGGCGGGGCGGATCCGGCCCGGGGTACTGGGCTGGTCGGCCTGAGGGACCGGGTGGAGGCCACCGGCGGCACCCTGCGCGTCCAGAGCTCCCCCGGCGAGGGCACCTCCCTGCTGGTCGAGCTCCCAATCGACCCCGGCCAGCCCTCACACCCGAGCTGACCGGCGGCCGGCGGCAGCCTCGTCATCCCGCTGGCCGGAATCTCTGGGACTGGTGCCAATGCCATCGTGTGAACGCTCGATCGTGTCCGCAGTCGGCCGCCGGACAGAAGCTGCTCGTGCTTGGTGCGACCGGCACCTCCAGCCGGATCGCCACCCAGCTGGCCAGGCGCCAGGGCGCGCGGGTCGTGGCTCCGGCCCTACCCCCTGATCGTGGACCACCCGTGGGGCGCGCCCGCGGAGGCGGTCTTCGCCCAGGTGGCCGCTGGTGAAGTCACCCTCGACCCTTGCCACTCGCCACTGTTGGGCAAGCTCGGACCTGTACGGCCGGCGTGGCACCTTCCAGGCCGCCATCGCCATCTTCCTGGCCGGCTCCATTCCTGTCGACCAGCACCGTCAAGACCCACATGCGCCACATCTACGCCAAGCTCGGCGTCCACCGGCGCACCAAAGCGGTCCGGCGCGTGGACCGCGACGCTCACGCCATGGACGAACCGGCAGGACCTGTGCGCTACGAGCTTCGCGTGCGCGGCTGCTGAGCGAGGCGCTGCTGGGCGCCCCTTCCCGAGCCTGCACGCGCAGGCGGGATGGGGCCGAGACCGTGCTGGCCGGGGAGCTGCCCGACCAGGCGGCGCTCTACGGCGTGCTCACCCAGATCGAGGCGTTCGGCCTCGAACTGCTCGAAGTCCGCCGCCAGCGAGCGTGAGCCACCGCCGCCCGGCCACTGTCCGTGCGTTGGTGTTGTATTGCGCCATCAACTTGCGCCACCAGGAACGAGGCGTCGATGAAGCTGAACCGCTCGATACCTGATGCGACGGTCATCCCCGTCCTGGTCTACCCCGACGTCCGGCAGGCGGTCGACTGGCTCACCACGGCGTTCGGCTTCGCCGAGCGGGTGCGGATCGGGGAGAACCACCGCTCCCAGCTCCGCTTCGGCGACGCCGCCCTGATCGTGGCGGACGTGCGCCGCGACCGCCGCCCCCCGCGCCAGGGCGAGGTCACCCACTCGGTCGTGGTGCGGGTGGACGACGCCCGCGCCCACTGTGAGCGGGCCCGGGCGCACAGCGCCCGGATCCTGATGGAGCCCACCGACTTCGAGTACGGCGAGCGCCAGTACGAGGCGGAGGATCCGTTCGGCCACCAGTGGACCTTCACCGAGACGCTCACCGATGTCGCCCCCGAGGAGTGGGGCGGCGAGACGGTGGCACCATAGCTGCCGAGCGCGACGCCGAGGACATCACCTTCGATCCGGCGTGCGGTCCTTGGTCGAAGGGGGGAACCGGGAACGCCGTCCGCGAACCTCAGTTTGTGCGATGCTTCCCCTATGAATTGAGCCCTCGGCCGGACGGGGACTCCCGCAATGCCGAGGGACGAGGCCGTCCCCAACAGGTGAAAGGGGTCGTCGGTGGACGTCATCGGTGTGATTATCGCAGGTATCATCATCGGCCTGCTGGGCAAGTTCTTCGCGCCGGGGGACCGCGACAACATTCCGCTCTGGCTCACCATTGTCTGCGGGATTGGCGGCGTGCTCATCGGCTACTACATTGCCGCAGCGTTGGGTGTTGAGGCGACGCGCGGCATTGACTGGATCCGGTGGATCATCAGCATTATCGTCGCGGCTGTCCTGGTCATGATCGCGGCCTCGGTGACGGGCAGACGCGGAAGGGCGGTCTAAGGTCCGAGGACCGCAGGGACCAGGTCCTCGGCGCGGAGGCGTGCATCGATGGAGTACCGGACGCTGGGGAACACCGGCACGGTCGTGTCCACGCTGTGCCTGGGCACGATGACCTTCGGGGCCGAGAGCGACGAGAAGGTGGCCCACGAACAGCTCGACCGCTTCCTGGAACAGGGCGGCAACTTCGTCGACACCGCCGATGTCTACGCCGATGGAGAGTCGGAGACGATCATCGGCCGCTGGCTCGGGTCCCGGGCGGGAGCGCGCGACCGGGTGGTGATCGCCACCAAAGGCCGCTTCCCCAGGGGCGAGGGACCGAACGAGGTCGGGCTGTCCCGTGTCGGCCTGACCCGGGCACTGGAGGCAAGCCTGGCTCGGCTGGGCGTCGAGGTGATCGACCTGTACCAGGCGCACGCCTGGGACCCGCTGACCCCGATCGAGGAGACCTTGCGGTTCCTCGACGATGCGGTCCGGGCAGGCAAGATCCAGTATGTCGGGGTCAGCAACTTCATCGGCTGGCAGCTGCAGAAGACGGCCCTGCTGGCCCGGCATCTAGGCCTGGCCCCCATCGTCACGCTGCAACCGCAGTACAACCTGCTGCAGCGGGCCGTGGAGTTCGAGCTCGTCCAGGTCTGCCTCAACGAGGGCATCGGCATGCTGCCCTGGTCGCCGCTGGGGGGCGGCTGGCTGACCGGCAAGTACCGGCGCGACCTCCCGCCGGCCGGCACGACCCGTCTGGGCGAGGACCCGGACCGGGGCATGGAGGCCTACGGGCGGCGCAACCCCGAGGAGCGCACCTGGCGGGTCATCGAGGCCGTGCGGTCGGTAGCCGAGGCCCGAGGGGTATCGATGGCCCAGGTGGCGCTGGCCTGGCTGGTCGATCGCCCGGCGGTGACCTCGGTCATCCTTGGGGCACGGACGCTGGAGCAGCTGGACGACAACCTGGGCGCAGCCGGCCTGCACCTGTCCGCCTCCGAGACGGCCCGCCTCGACGAGACCAGCACCCCGATCGTGGACGACTATCCGTACGGCGAGCCCGGGGTGAGCCAGCGCGACCGCGGGCTTCCCGCTCCCTGGTCCTCCACGCCGACTCCATAGCGCTCACTATCGAGGCCTCCGGGTCAGACCGCCGGCAAGATCAGCTCCATGATCAGGACCCATCCAAGTCTTCACTGGTCAGGTCAGTCTGCCGCCGCTCGGGCGCCGTGGCGGATGCGCCCTGGGCGGCGGCGAAGGTCGAGTGGGCGGCCATGCTCCAGGGGCAGGCGTGCTCGAAGCTGATCGTGAGGCCGACCACCTCGCGTTCCAGATGGTTCCGGACCTGGCTGGCTCGCCTCTCCTCAAAATGCAGGGCCCCGGCATAGTGCGGGGTTGACTGGTTGGTGATGTTTGGGCTGGTGGACCGAGTGGGTGGAGCAGGCACGGCCCCCCGCGATCATGTGGGTGTCGAAGCCGACACGCTGGGCGCGGTCCTGGCGGTGGCGTCGCCGCGGTGCTGGCCGGCGCCAGGTGCTTGGCCGCGATCGGCGAGTGGACCAGCGACGCGCCCGGCCAGCACCCACCACCGGGCCCGTCGCCGCCGGGCCGCTCGCCACATCGGGCGGTCGCCGTCGACGGCAAGACCATGCGCGGCAGCGGCCACCACGACACGTCGCAGTTGCACCTGCTGGCGGTGATGGACCACACGACCTGCGGCGTCCTGGGCCTGACCGGGGTGGACGGCAAGGCCAACGAGATCACCCGGTTCCAGCCGCCTCCCAACCACGCGCCGGCAACGCCCCCCGCGCCATGGCCAGCCTGCGCAGCCTCGCCATCGGCATCCTGCGGCGGCACATCGCAATATCGCCGCCGTGCTGCGGCGCAACGCCCGCGACGCCACCAGAGTCCTGCCACTCCTCGGCATCACCCGGGCCGTCCCTCTGCGCGGGGTACGGCAACGCCCGCTTCGGTAGGCTCCCGCATGCCGTCCTGGACCGGTCCTGGCACGCTGCCTAGACTTGGGCGCCATGGACCAGGTCGAGGTGGCCGTCGTCGGCGCGGGGCAGGCGGGTCTGGCGGTGAGCCACGGGCTCACCACGGCGGGGATCGAGCACGTCGTGCTCGAGCGTGGCCGCGTCGGCCAGACCTGGCGCGACCGCTGGGACAGCTTCTGCCTGGTCACCCCGAATTGGTCGGTGCAGCTGCCCGGCGGCCGCTACGACGGCGCGGATCCCGACGGCTACATGCCGAAGGACGAGATCGTCGCCTACCTGGAGGGGTATGCGGCAGGGTTCGCGGCGCCGGTCCGCGAGGGGGTGGAGGTCGTCTCGGTGAGGTCGGCGCCGGGGGGCGGGTTCGTCCTGCGGACCTCCGTGGGCGATCTCGGCGCCCGGTCGGTGGTCATCACCACCGGGGCCTACCAGCGCCCGCACTGGCCCGCGGGTGCCGACAGCCTGCCAGCCAGCCTGCCGCGGATCGATGTCGGGCAGTACCGCAACCCAGCGGCGCTGCCGCCCGGCAAGGTGCTGGTGGTCGGCAGCGGCCAGTCGGGCGTGCAGATCGCCGAGGAGCTGCACGAGGCGGGCCGCGAGGTGGTGGTTGCGTGCGGCAGGGCGCCGTGGGCACCCCGCCGGCTCGACGGCCGCGACATCTTCTGGTGGGCGGTGGAGACCGGCTTCTTCGACGCGCCGGTGACCGCGTTGCCGACCCCCACCGCCCGGCTGGCCGCCAACATCCTCGCGACCGGCCACGCAGGCGGCCATGACCTGCACCTTCGGACCCTCCGGGCGATGGGTGTGACCCTCACCGGCCACTTCCTCGGCGCGACGGACTCCGAGGTGCGGTTCGCAGCCAACCTCGCAGACAGCCTGGCCTGGGGCGACCAACGCTACCGGCAGCTGATGGATCTGGCCCGCAAGCTGGTGGCGGCGCGAGGCTTGACGCCGCTGGAGATCCCCGAGCCGGAACCGTTCGGTGCCCGCGCGCCCGAGCGACTCCCGCTGCGCGGGCTCGGCATCGTCATCTTCGCCGGAGGCTTCCGCCCTGACTATCGTGCGTGGGTGCCGTGGCCGGAGGCGTTCGACGATCTCGGCTTCCCGATCCAGCAGGATGGCGCCAGCACGGTGGTCGACGGGCTCTACTTCGCCGGCGTCCACTTCCTGCGCAAGCGGAAGTCGTCGCTGCTCTTCGGCGTGGGCGAGGACGCAGCGCTGGTCGCCGGCGCGATCGCTGCGCGCAGTCGCTGAGCCTCGATCCACCGATCCCGCGGGCGGCACGACCAACTGCTGCACCTCCTCGGAGATCGGAGTCCGTCCGGTCAGGGCCCGGCATGGTGCCGACGTGTTGGCTTCACGGGCTTGTGATGCCGAGCAGGGGCAGGACTCTGGTGGCGTCGCGGGCGTTGCGCCGCAGCACGGCGGCGATATTGCGATGTGCCGCCGCAGGATGCCGATGGCGAGGCTGCGCAGGCTGGCCATGGCCCGCGGGATGGTGTCCGCGCGGACCTGGAGGCGTCCTCGGCGAAGGTCACGTCACGGGCGTAGTGCAGGCCGTTCTCGATCGCCCAGTGCCCACGCTGGAGGTCGGCGAGCCGGGCAGGGCTGGCCTGGGCGAAGGTGAGGCTGCTGATCGCGTAGACGGTCACGGTGTGCCACCGCCGGGCGCTGGCGTGCAGGTCGCGGGTCTTGCGGGTGACCTGGGCGGCGTGCGGGAACCCGAATTGAGGGACCGAGACCGCCTTGAGGGTGCGCAGCTCGATGCGGCCGTGGCCGCGGTCGCGGGTGCGGTCCAGCTCGGGGACGTGGTGCCAGGCAGGTGGGCGCAGCGGTCCAGCAGGGTGGGCTGGTTGGCCTTGACGGTGAACAGGTAGTGCGCCTGCTTGCTGGAACGAGGAACTCGGCGGTGTCGGCGTGGGTGTGGAGCGCGTCGGCGGCGACCACCGTTGCGGCGAGGTCGAGGCGGCAAGCAGCGGCTGGAAGCCAGGGACTTCGCCGGGGGCGCCGTCTACCTGGCGCTGCGCCAGCACCGCACGGGTGGTGTGGTCCATCGCGGCGAGCAGGTGGACCTGGCGGCCGGCTGGGGCGTGTCGGGCGCCGCGCAGGGTCTTGCCATCGACCGCGACCGCCCGCCGGCGCCGAGGTGGGGTGGGAATGGCCCCGGCTGGTCTTGGTCGGCCAGCCATCGGCCGATGGCCAGGTCCAGCGCGTCGGGGTCGACGCGGGCCAGCACGCGGCGCACGGTCGCCTCGGCGGGTGGCCGGAAGGCGCCCGTCAATGGGTCGCGGAGTGCCCGAGCGCGGCCAGGACCGGCCCGGGCGCGTCAGCCGCCCACTCGCCGATCGCGGCCAGGGACCTGGCGCCGGCCAGCACCGCGGCGACCGCGACGGCCAGCACCGCGGCCAGCGTGTGCCGTCGGCCGCGGCGCTGTCGTGGGTCGGCGATGTGGGCGAGGTGGTCGAGCAGGCTGCGGCACTGGCTGGGTGCCAGCGCCTCAAAGTGAGAGCCGTCCTCTTCGTCAACTGATGCTCACCAGTTGGCTACCCGGCCGGCGTGGCACGAGGAGATGATCGCCATCGGGATGCGTCGTCGCCCCAGTGGGCTCGACGCGCGTCGTGGGCATCGCAACAAAGGGGGTCGCGTGAAGGCCGAGCCCCCGGCGAACCCCGCCGACTGCGCTGACAACCTGGGGACGACAAAGTACGGCGTCGACAGCGAAGGCGTCGTCGTCGATCCGCGTGACGGGTCATTCTGGGTACCCGACGAGTACGTGCCGAGCGTGCTGCACGTCGCGCCGGATGGCGATGTGCTCGGTCGCTTCGTCCCCACCGGCTACGAAAGCCTCGTCGACGACGTGTTCCCGGAGGTCGTTGGACAGAGGTTCCGCGGGAACCGCGGCTTCGAGGTGATCGCGCTCTCGCCGGAGGGGACGGAGCTCTATACCGCGCTCGAGAGCCCGCTGCAGAATCTGACGAGTTCGACCAACGGATCGCTTGCGATCCGCATCTTCAAGCTCGACATCAGCAACCCGACCGCGCCCGTTCGCGTGGGGCAATGGGTCTATCTCCTTGACCCTGACACTCCCCAGCTCAAACAACGACCCGTCTCCGGAGAACGCGAATCCTGGCAATACGGTGAACACGCGGCTCTGGCTGGCCGACCTCACAGCCAATCGGATGCTCGGCGAGCGTGGAACTGGAACGGGAGCGCACCAAACTCGTTCGCTGCGGAGAACGGCGGGTGCACGCTCGAGCAGCGTTTCCTCGCATCCCCGCCTGCATCCTGGACGCCGCCCAGCGGAGCTCCGGTTCCGGTCGCGAAGTGCCTGTACGCGAACGTGGCGCAACTCCTCATCGACGCAGGATTCGTGGTGAATGGAAGGCGGCGAACGGGAAGCTCGAGGGGGTGGCTCTGGTGAAAGCGCACGGCCAGAACCCCTCGCTCATCACCTTCCTCAACGACAACGACTTGGGGATCCTCGGACCGATTCCGGAGCAGATGAACGTCTTGACGCCTGCACCTCCAGCCTGTACGCCGTAGCCGGAGGGCGCGGGCCGCTGGCCGGGCGTGCCCGGGCAGGGTGGCGCTGGCAGTCGGGCGTTCGGGTGCAGCCGTAGACAGCACCCTGCTTGTGGTAGCCGTGCACCTCGCAGACCGTGGAGTCCAGTCCATGGTCATCGGCCCGTCACCGGGACCGGCCCAGGCCGCCCAGGAACCGGCGTCCTAGGCCCGCGTCGGCCGATCGGCCGCGTCCGCCGCGTCGTCAGGGGCCGCACCGACGGACTCGAGGTGAAGACGTGCGAGCTCCGTGCGCGAGCTGATGCCGAACTTGCGGAAGATGTTGCGGAGGTGTGCGGCGATTGTGCGCGGGCTGAGGAAGAGCTGCGCGGCGACGTCGCGGTTGCTGAGCCCTTGCGCGACGAAGTGCGCGATCTGCAGCTCTTGCTCGGTCAGCTGGTCCCGGGTGTCGACGACGCGACGACGCGCCGTCTGGCCGCTCGCGCGCAGCTCCACGCGTGCTCGTTCCGCCCACAGCTCGGCCCCGAGTGCCTCGAAACCGTCGAGCGCCGCCCGAAGGTGCTCGCGTGCCTCGCGCGGTCGCCGTGCTCGGCGGAGGAACTCGCCGAAGGCGAGTTCGGTGCGCGCGCGCTCGAAGGGGCGCGCCGCCTGGGCGTGCAGGTCGAGCGCGGCCCCGAAGAGGCGTTCGGCCTCCTCGTCGTCGTCGGCGAGGAGCGCGCGGCCGTGCAAGGCTACGGCGCGTGCCCAGGCGGCGCCGGCGCGCTCCGCCCAGGGCTCGAAGTAGGCAAGCCAGTCGTGCGCGGCCGCGACCTCGCCCGCACGTACGGCTGCCTCGATCCGATCGAGCCCGGCCATGAACACGGCGGTATGGGTGGAGATCGCGCGTGCCCGCAAGAACGCCTCTTCCGCGTGCCCGAGTTCGAGCTCGAGCAGCGCCAGCGCCCAGTTGGCCAGTGACGCGACGAGCGTGAAGCGGCGAGCGGACGCGAGCTCATGCCCCTGAGCCGCGAGCGATCGGCATCCGTCCTCCTCCCCGCGATGGGCCGCGATCAGCGCGAGCAGCACGAGCTGGTAGGCGGCCACGTCGTGCTGGCCGATCTCGCGTGCGAGCCGGAGGCCCTCGCGCGCGTTCGCGGAGGCCGCAGGCAAGCGGCCTGCCCACATCTCGGTGTGCACCAGCCGCGGAAGTATCGGCGTCAGGAGCCCAAGCGCGCCCTCGGCACGTACCTGCGCGGCCGCCAACTGCGCGCTCCGGCGTGCGGCCTCGTCGTCGCCGAGGAACGCCGCGGCCCGTCCGCCGAAGAGGAGCGCAACGCCCCGCGCGTCAACAGCATCGCTCTGCAGCTCGGCCTCGAGCGACACCGCCGAGCGCAGGCTTGCGGCCGCACGGGGCAGATCGCCCGCGTGGTACGCGCCGAGCCCGACGAGGAGCTGCACGAGCGCGCGGGCAAACGGCGTGTCGTCCACCACGACCTCGCGGACCAGCTCCGCGATCGTGACGGCCGCCGCGACATCGTCGGCGTAAAGGGCGGCGACGCTGGCGAGGTTGAGCAGCTGGAGGGCCCGCGTGCCGTCGACCGACACCACGGCCGCCGCGGAGCGAACCAGCAACCGGCACGCCTCCGCCGGCACCCCTCCGGTCAGCTCGACGAGACCGAGGTAGCGATCGATGTCCGCACGTTGCAACGGCTCCAAAGCGAGGGGGCGTGCCCGCTCCAGCAGCATCCGTGTGCGCTCGAGCCGCCCGCCGAACCAGGCGTTTTCGGCGGCAGCGGTGAGCAGCCGCGCACGCTCGCTTTCGTCTGGTGTGATCGCGGCGGCGCGTTCGTATGCCAGCGAGGCGGCGACGAAGCCGCTGCGCCGCCGCGCGCGCCCGGCCGCCTGCTCGAGCTCTTCCACCACCGCGGGGTCAGGCCCGACGCTCGCTGCCGCCCGGTGCCACGCGCGTCGATCCGCCTCTGCGTCCGCTTCGAGCACGCTCGCCAGTGCACGATGCGCGGCCTGACGCCTGGAGAGCGGCGCCCCCTGGTAGACGGCGGACCGCACGAGCGGGTGCCGGAGCTCGAGCACCGCGCCGCCCAGGGTCACCAACCCTGCCGCCTCGGCCGCATCGAGCGCCTCCGCCCCGACGTCCAGCCGCGCCGCCGCGCCCAGCACGGTCGAGAGTTCGCCCGTGTCGTCCGCGGCAGCCACCAGCAACAGCGTCTGCGTCTCCTCTGGGAGATCCCGCACTCGGCCCAGGAAGGCGCGCTCGAGCCGGGCGCTCACCGGCAAGGGCGTGAGGAGCGGCTCACCACCTGAGAGTTGTGCCTCGCTCAGCGTCGAAGGCAGCTCGAGCAAGGCGAGCGGGTGCCCGCCCGTCGCCTCGACCAGCCGCATGCGAGTCTCGGGCAGGAGCGCAATGCCCGCGTGACGATCCAGCAGCGCGGCAGCTGCATCCGCATCCAGCCCGGCGAGCCGTAGCTCGGCCAGCTCGGGTGCATCGAACTCTCGAGCTTCTCCTTCCCGGGCGGCGAACAGCAGCACGATCCCTTCGGCTTCGAGCCGCCGTGCCACGAAGACGAGCGCGTCTGCAGAGGCGTCGTCCAGCCAGTGCGCGTCGTCGACGAGGCACAGCAGCGGCCGCTGTTCCGCCGCCTCCGCCAGGAGACTCAGGACGGCCAGGGAGACGAGAAAGCGGTCGTCGCCTCGACCCGCTGCCAAGCCAAGCGCCCCTCGAAGGGCGTCCGCCTGAGGCTGCGGCACCTTCTCGAGGTGACGCAGGACCGGGCGCAGGAGCTGGTGCAAGGCCGCGAACGGGAGCGCCGACTCCGCCTCGACTCCGGCGCAGGCGAGCACCCGCATGTCGGACCCTCGCTCGCGAGCGTCCTCCAGCAATGCCGACTTCCCGACCCCTGCCTCACCGCGGATGACGAGGACGCCGCTTCGCGACTCTCGCGCGCCCTTGAGCAGCCCGCCGATGATCGAGCGCTCCGGATCCCTGCCGTACAGCAACACCTCGATCGCAGACCTCCCCACCGCTCGGGCGGCCATTTGGCCGATGCGATGGCGCATCGGCGCACGTCACCGTGACGACACGTTGACACGAATCCAATCGACAACCCAGGAGGACGCATGGAGACGAGCGGCAACCCGCCGATCACGTCCGCACCACGAGGTGGAGGCGACATGGAGGCAACCGCACCCCGAGCAGACGATCCTCCTGGTCGCCGGCTCGGTCCGGTCGCGGTCGGCGCGACCGTCGCTCAGGCCGTCGTCCTCAAGGCCGGCTTCCGGGCGGTCGCCGCGACCGGCATGGCGCTGCTGCTCCTCGGCCGCCCGCGGACGACGCCGCGGGAGCGGCTGGAGGCCGTCCCGGTTCCCGTCCCCAACGACCAAGGAGCAGACAGGCGACGAGTCATGGTGCGGTGCACGGTCAGGGCCGACCCGGTGGCGACAAACGAACAGGTGCGCGGGGTGTGAGCACCCGGACGCAGAAAGGAGCCAGAGATGCTGCTGCAGGGCAAGGTTGCGGTGATCTACGGGGCCGGCGGCGCGGTCGGCGGCGCGGTCGCCCACGCCTTGGCGGCCGAGGGGGCCAAGCTGTTTCTCACCGGGCGCCAGCTGGCACCGGTCGAAGCGATCGCCAAGCAGATCGTTGCCGTCGGCGGCTCCGCCGAGGCCGCACCGGTCGACGCGCTCGACGAGCAGGCTGTGGACCAGCACCTCCAGTCCGTGATCGATGCGGCGGGCCACCTCGACATCTCGTTCAACGCGGTCGGGATCCCGGGGACCAAGCTTCTGGGGGTGCCGCTGGTCGAGCTGGAGGTCGAGCGGTTCTCCCTGCCGATCGCGACCTATACCAGGTCGTACTTCCTGACCGCGCGCCTGGCCGCCCGGCGCATGGTCGCGAACCGGTCGGGAGTGATCATGACCGTCACCACTCTCCAATCGCGGACGGGCTTCCCAACGGCGGGAGGCTTCGGTCCGGCGATGGCCGCCAAGGAGGCACTCACCCGAGAGTTGTCCGCCGAGCTCGCACCTGCGGGCATTCGCGTGGTCGGCCTGCGACCACAGGGCATCCCGGGGACAGCCTCGCTCAGGGAAGCCTTCGAGCCTCGCGCCAAGGCGTCAGGCATGACCTTGGAACAGTTCCAGGAGGTGGGCGCGAGCAGGACCCACACGCGACGGCTCTCGACGCTCGCCGAGCTGGCTGACCTGGCGGTCTTCATGGCCTCCGACAGGGCGAGCGGGATGACCGGAACGACCGTCAACCTGAGCATGGGCAGCCTGGACGACTAGCGCCGTCGTGGGTGGCCGGTGGCCCGCGCCTCATAGCCAAAGGGCCCGACCTGTTGGGGTCGCTCGGAGGCTGATTCGGCGAAGCGCACCACCCCGACCGAAGGCGGAGCCAGGTTGCCGATGGTCCTAGTCCAGGTGGGTCCGATAGCACTACCGCGAGGGAGAGCCCGGCGGGATGCTTGAGTAGCCGTAGCCCGCGGTCCGCGCTTCCCGAACAGCGTGACCTCGTCATGAACAGATCCAGCAAGCAGTCCAGAGAGGCCGTGTGATCGCCTCCACGCCGCCCATCTCCGGCATGCGCAGGTCCGTCAGGACCACGTCGGCGCCGAGGCGCTCGACCCGTGCGACCGCCTCGGCCCCGTTGGCGGCCTCGCCGACGACCTGGAAGTCGGGGTCGTCGGCGAACAGCCCGCGCAGCCCGTCGCGGACCACCGGGTGGTCGTCGACGATCAGCAGCCTGATCGGCCCGGCCGGGGGGATCATCGGCCGCCCTCGGCCGAGATCGCCGGGACGCTGGCGCTGACGGCGGTGCCGTTGCCGGGTGCGCTCTCGATCTCCAGGCTGCCGGCGACCCGTCGCAGCCGCTGGCGCATCCCCTCAAGACCGAACCCATGGCCCTCGGCGGGACGCCCGTTGCCGCCGCCGACCTGCTCGGCGAGGAAGCCGACCCCGTCGTCGCGCACGTCCAGCAGCACCGCCTGGTCGGTGTAGGAGAGCGTGAGCCCGACCTTGGACGCCTTGGCGTGCTTGGCCACGTTGGCCAGCGCCTCCTGGGCGACCCGGAACAGGGTCATCTCGAGCTCGGCGAGCAGCGGTCGCGGCTCCCCGGTGGTGGCGAAGCTCAGCTCCACCGTCGAGGTCTCCGACCAGCCGCTGGCCATCTCGCCCAGTGCCCCCGGGCAGGCTGGCCTCCTCCAGCGGCTCGGGCCACAGGGCCTGCACCGACCGGCGTGCCTCGCTAAGGCTGGCCCTGGCCAGGGCGCGGGCCTGGTCCAGGTGGCGGCGCCACTGCTCGGGGCGCCCGGCGGTCCGTTCGGTGGCCTCCAGCTGGGTGATGATGCCGGTGCCCCTGGGCCAGGGTGTCGTCCAGCCGGCGGCCGGTCAGCGCGACGAAGGCGTCGTCGAGGCTGGCCTGCTCGGTCCGGAGCTCACCGGCGACGATGTGGTTGCGGGCCAGGACCGCGGTGACGGCCTGGAGCAGGTCGCCGGTGCCGGTCACGAACACCCAGGAGCCCCTTCGGGTCACCTCACGCACCTCCGGCAGGTCGGTGAGCAGCCGGCCCTCCAGCGGCGCGGAGGGTCGGAAGCGGATGCGCTGTTCGGCGTCGATCCTGGACACCAGGCCGGCGGGGCTGTCGACGGCGACCAGCCGGCCGCCGTCAATCAGGGCCACCCGGTCGGCGAGGCGTTCTGCCTCCTCCATGGAATGGGTGACCAGCACCATGGTGACGCCCCGGTCTCGGATCTGCTCGATCAGCTCCCAGGTGTCGCGGCGCGCGTTCGGGTCCAGGCCGGTGGTGAGCTCGTCCAGGACGGCGAGCTCGGGGTTGCCGACCAGGGCCAGGGCGATGGACAGGCGCTGCTTCTGGCCGCCGGAGAGCTTGCCGTACCTGGTGTCGCGCGTGTGGGCCAGTCCCAGGTCGTCCAGCAGCCGCTCGGAGTCCGCCGGCCGGTCGTAGAAGGAGCCGTGGAGCTCCATGGCCTCCCAGACCTTCAGCTTCTCGGGCAGCTCGCTCTCCTGGAGCTGGGCCCCGACCCGCCGCCGCAGCTCGGCCCGGCCCCGTTGGGCCCGAGGATGCCGAAGATCTCGCCCCGCTCCACGGTGAAGGACAGGTCGTCCACCGCGACCTGGTCCCCATACTGCTTGTGCAGGTATTCCACCTCGATGACCGGCATGTCGGTCTGCCTCCTCGGTCGCAACGGTTCACGATTCGAGATGCGTCCAGGTGAGCCTGGGCCGGATCGACCCCTCGGCCGGGACCGCAACCACGTCCGGCGGAGCGCCGATCCACCGATCGGTGGAGCCGGGCCTGACCAACAGCCCGGGGTGTGGCGTCGGCCCCTTCGGCTAGGCTTGTCTCCGCTGGTGCTGCTCTGTGCCGACGTCAGGGAGCG
>Ga0111539_10005628_pt1 | contig 16201 bp, 13 predicted proteins | sample RhiMethybrSRZTD1_FD_79667 | JGI IMG/M metagenome (GOLD analysis project Ga0111539, IMG submission 79667) | Populus rhizosphere microbial communities from Tennessee, USA - Rhizosphere MetaG P. TD hybrid SRZTD1 (version 2) (version 2) | ecosystem: Host-associated > Plants > Roots > Rhizosphere >... | reverse complement strand
TGCGCCGAGCCCGTCGCCGAGCCGGTGCACGACAAGGAAAGGGCCAATTTTTGCGGCTATTTCGAGCCCGTGGCTGGCAGATTTCGCCCTGCCCAAGGGCCTAAGCTTGCGGACATGACAGCGCTGGAGGCGCTATTTGGCCCAAAAAAGTGAACTCGCCCCGTATTCGGGGTGGGTTTCCCGCCCAGGTTCAGCCACAATGATTGCTCCCTCTCAGGTAGGACATGCCCGGATGAATGCGACCGCCCCAGGTGAGCGCGCCCCTATACTCTGGGCGACGGTCCTCATGTTCGTACTGACGCTGGCGGCGGCACTCGTCGCCGTGCCTTGGTACGGGTTCACGCAGGGCTACAGCGCCGCCGCGTGGGTCTGGTTCGCCGTGCTGCTCTATGCGAACGGCCTTGCGATCACGACCGGCTATCACCGTCTCTGGTCGCACCGGACTTACGATGCGCACTGGTCACTCCGCCTGATTTTCATGCTTTTCGGCGCGATGGCGCTGCAGAACAGCGTGCTCATGTGGGCTTCGGGCCACCGCAGTCACCACCAGTTCGTGGACAACGATGATCGCGATCCGTACTCGGCGGGGCGGGGCCTGTGGTTTTCGCACATCGGATGGATGCTTCGGCGGTATCCGAGTGGCGAGACAGACCTCAGCAACGTCCGGGACCTGCAGCGCGATCCGATCGTGGCGTTCCAGCACAATTATTATTACCCGCTTGCGATCGGGCTCAATGTGCTCGTGCCGCTCGGGCTAGGCTGGCTGCACGGGGACCTTTGGGGCGTCTTCCTCCTCGCGGGCGTCCTGAGGCTGGTCGTCAGCCACCACCTTACCTTCCTCATCAACTCGGTCGCCCATGCCTTCGGTCGGCAGCCCTACAGCGACGAGCACAGCGCCCGCGACAATGGCTGGCTCGCCTTCCTGACGTATGGCGAGGGCTACCATAATTTCCACCACCAGTTTGCGCACGACTACCGGAACGGCGTGCGCTGGTGGCACTGGGACCCGAGCAAGTGGATCATCTGCTCGCTGTCCTGGCTCGGACTCACGCGCAAGCTGAAGCGGACGCCCGCCGTCGTGATCCAGCGCGCTCGCCTCGCCATGCAGTTCCGCCGGGTAGAGGCGAGCCTCCAGCACAAGGGCCCGTCCCTGCCCCACGTGGACCTCGAGCGCCTGCGCTCGGCCATCGCGCGCGAGTACGAGCAATTCACGGTGACGGTCGCGGCCTGGTCCCGTCTCACAGACGCCTGGTACCAGAAGACCCGCGATCAGCTGGTCCAGCGCTTCGAGGAGGCCAGCTTCCGGGCGAGCACCCGGGCCCTCCTGGCCGAGCTTCGGATGCAGCACCGGCGCCTGAAGCTGCTCGGCGCCCAGCTGGCCTGAGGCCGCTTGGTCCCGTCGCTGCTCCAAACTCTGTCGCCTTTCCACGACAGGCGCGAGACCTTTTCTAAACGGTACTGAGTACTCGCTCGGGGCGAGCCAAGTGGCTACTCTTGTCCTCCCCCAACGGAGGATTCCCCATGGCCATCTGGAAGGATATCGTCGCCAAGGATTCGCCCCAGGCCGAGCCGCTCGTGAGCGCTCCGCCGCCCCCGGTGAATCGGCCCCGCCCCGAAGTAGTACCGAGCGCCCCGCCGCCGCAGGCGGCGCCTGTCAGCAGGAAGGAAATGAAAGAATCGATCATCGCCGCCGGCCTCAACTTCGAAGGCAAGATCGAAGGTTCCGGTCATGTCCGGATTTCCGGCAAGTTCAAGGGTGATGTCCACGTCGACGGTACGCTGACCGTCGAGACCGGAGCGCACCTCGCGGGCGCCGTGCGCGCCGCCGCCGTGGTTGTCGCCGGTGAGATCGAGGGCAACATCGAAGGCGCGCAGCGCGTTGAGCTGCACCAGAGTGGCGTCGTGAACGGTGACATCAGCGCGGGATCGCTGACGGTCGCTGACGGTGCGCGAATGCGCGGCCGCGCCGAGTTCGGCTGGAGCGAAGGCGGCGGCAAGGGCGGCAGTCAGCGCTGACCATGTCGCGCGTCGTCGAACGCCGTACGGTGGTTGGCAAAACGAGGTCATGCCCGCATTGCCGGGCGACGATCCTCGAAAGTGCCGCAGTCTGCCCGGCCTGCAAGCACCACCTGCGCTTCGAGACCCGGCGCGGCGCGGAGCCGCAAGCGCCGAGCCAGGTGGCGCTGCGCGTATCGGGCCAGTTCGCGCGCGCTGCGGCGTCGGGTCCAGGGGAATACCACGTCGTAGTCGTGATCCGTGACGCGGGCGGCGCTGAGCTCGCCCGCAAGATGGTCGGTGTAGGCGGCCTTGCGCCTGGGGAAGAGCGCAAGGTCGACCTCACCGTCGAGATCTTCGACCCGCCACCCGGTACATGACGCTCAAGATCGCGGAATTGCACCATTTCGCGGTCCGGATTGCGCCTGGCCCGGACGCCGCCGGAGCAGCCCTTCGCTTTTACAACGATGTCCTCGGCCTCGAGAGCGACCACGTGCCTTGGGACCGGCCGGGCGAAGGCCAGCGCATCAATGCAGGCTCCCACGCCCAGATTCACCTGGTTCCCGGCGCAACGAAGGCCGCGCTCGCCACCGGCGAGTTCGATCTCTCTTCGCCGCACCTCGCCTGCGCCGTGATCTCGATCGACGAGGCCCAGGCCGAGCTCGATCGGCTCACGGTCCCGTACCGCGTCGTGCACGGGCGGCTCGGGCCGGACTCGCGCAGGCTGTTCTTCGCGGACCCGGCGGGGAACCTCATCGAATTGCACCAGCTCGGGACCTGCCGCTGCACGGCCCGCGCGCGCGAGGGGATCGGTCAAGCGCGGGTGTCCGGCACCGTGCTGTTCGCGGACATGCGCGGCTTCACGACGGTCGCCGAGCGGCTCTCGCCCTCCGACGTCGTCCCGCTCCTCAATGAGTATTTCTCCATGCTATCGGAGATCACGCGCGAGCACGGCGGGACCGTGTTTCATATCGCGGGCGACGGGCTGATGGCGGGCTTCGGCCTGCCGCTACCTGCCGACGACGCGAGCGGGCGCGCGATCGCGGCTGCGCGCGGCATGATTTCCGGCTTCGGCCGGCTCTCCGCTGACTGGAAGTCGCGGCTCGGCATCGAGACCGGCATCGGTATCGGCATCAACGCCGGCGATGTCATCGTCGGCGATGTCGGCGCGCCTGAGCGCCCGAGCTACACCCTGATCGGCGACACGGTCAACGTCGCCGCGCGGCTCGTTCAGCGCGCGCGGGCGGGAGAAGCGCTCTTCTCGCTCTCCGTCAAGCAATCGCTCGACCCGGTGCCCACCGGCATCGTCGAGCTGCCTCCGCTCGTGCTGCGCGGGCGCGTCCGGCCGGTCGAGATCTACTGCATGGAATCCCCGACCCGGGTGGACTTCCGGACCGTGGCCGCCTGAGCGGCGGCAGCCCTTCGACGGGTATAATGCCGCCCCTTTTACCCGGCTAACCCGGCGGAACTGTAAAGCGGCGCGGCCGTCTATCGGTCGCGACCCATCCAGCATACGGGGCTTCGATCGAATGGCAGAGCGCGTGCAGGCCGCCTTCCGGGCGGCGACCGGAATCTGTGCCCTGATGGGCCTCGTCTGGCTTGCCGGCTGCGAGGGCACCCTGGGCGCGAGCCCGCCGCACGCGGCGCCCGCGAACCCGAATGCCGAGGCCGAGGAAGGCAGCGTCGAGCTCACCTGGGACGCGGTCGAGGGAGCCGATCGCTACGTGATCCTGTGGGACGACGTCCAGACGGGACCGCGCACCTACGAGAACGAGATCAAGGACGTCGAAGGCACCGCGTACACCCACACGGGGCTCGTCGACCTCCGGGAGTACCACTACCGCATCGTCGCCCAGACGAGCGGCGGGCGCGGTCCCCCGAGCGTCGCGGTGAGCGCGACCCCGGGCCCTGTTCCCGGATCGGTGGAATGGACCGCCGTGACCGCCCAGGACCCGGGGCACACGATCTACTTCGCGACCGCGCCGAACGCGACGCACTACCGGGTCTATTTCGCGGGCCTCGAGTCTCAACTCGCCGGCCGCCGCCCGCTCGCCTCGTTCGAGGAAGCAGATGGCTCGCCGTTCGTCCGCGAGAATGTCCTTGTCACCGCATCGCTCTACTATCGCGTGATCCCGATGAATGACACGCGCGTCGGGACCGGCGGGCCGGTCGCGATCTCGCCGGCTAGCGTCATCAGCGAGCACGACCTTCCCGTCGCAGGCGTCGCCTTCGGCCGCGTCGATGACGACGACTGCCTCGACCTGCCGACCGCGCTCGGCGGCAACGATAGCGGTTCCTGCGGGACTTACGCGGCCCGCGTGCTGGCCGACGTCGGCCTCGGGGACCTGATCGCGGAGCCGCGCCACGTCAGCGACGTGCGCTTCGCCGACTTCAACGGCGACGGATTCGACGACATTTTCAGCAACACGAAGTCCCGCGCAACGGTCGTCGACTCCTTCGCGCTGCTCCACCGGAACGACGGCGAAGGCGAGTTCCAGACTGTCGGGCAGCTGTCATCGCTCGCGATCGGCGGCGTCGGCGGCACGGTCCTTACCGCCGATTTCGACAACGATGGCGACGTCGACGTCTTCGCTCCCTACGACCAGACTCTTGGCGACGGCGCCCGCAACTGGCTCCTCATGAACGACGGCGCGGGCCACTTCACGGACACAGCGGCCGCGGCCGGCGTCGCGACCAACCCGCCCGGCTCCGCCTATGTGCCGAAGGGCGGCCAGGCCGCGGACTTCGACGAGGATGGCTTCGTCGATCTCCTGTTCGGGTCCCGCCTCCTGCTCAACAATGGCGACGGCACGTTCCGCGACGGCAGCGCGGCGGCGCACATGCCCGTCCGCGGCGACGAAGGCATGAGGCTCATCGACGTGGACCTCGACGGCGACCTCGACCTCGTCCACCACACGGAGACCACGACGCGCATCCACCGCAACACCGGCGGCGTGTTCGACGACGGCGAGATCGTGGGTGACGAGAGCCGCTCGAGCGTCGGCGAGGGGCTCACGGTCTGCGACGTCAACGGCGACGGCTTCGAGGACGTGCTGGTGGCAAGCAACCGCAGCACGACCCATCAGGGCGCGCCCAAGCTCCTCGTCAACGTGGACGGCAGTCTCCTGATCTCGCGCACGCAGGAAGGCATCCCGTCGGACGAAGACAGCCTCGTCGCCCGGAACGAGAGGCTCGCCTGCGGCGACCAGAACAACGACGGCATGTCGGACGTGCTCGCGCGATGGGGCGAGTCGTATCGCCTGATGCGCACCGGCGGCACGCTCACAAAGCGGATCCGCCTGCGGATCGAGGGCAGCGGCGGCGAGCGCAATCAGCAAGGGCGTATCGTGCGGGTCGTCCCTCAGGAACAGCCGAACCGCATCATGACGCGCGTCGTGGAATCGGGGTCGGGCCTGCGCTCGCAGAACATGTACGACCTGCTCATCGGCGCACCCTGGCCGGGCGACTACGACGTGACGGTGCGCTTCGCCGACGGCGAGGTCACCGCGACTCTCGAGGCGGGCGACGAGAAGATCATCTTCGCGGACGGCCGCGTCGAGGACATCGACCCCGACTAGGCGGAGCGCTCAGCCGAGCGCGGACTCGAGGTCCGCGACGAGGTCCGCGGCGTCCTCGATCCCGATCGAAAGCCGCACGAGCGAATCGCTGATGCCGAGCTTCGCGCGCGCATCGGGCGGGACGGATGCGTGCGTCATGATCGCCGGGTGATCCACGAGGCTTTCCACGCCGCCCAGGCTCTCCGCGAGCGTGAACACCTCGAGTCGCTCGAGGAAATGCCTCGCCTCGGCGAGTCCGCCTTTCAGGAAGAACGTCACGATGCCGCTGCCGCCTGTGGCCATTTGCCGGCGCGCGAGCGCGTTCTGCGGGTGCGACGTGAGCCCCGGGTAAAGCACCCGCTCGACGCGCGGGTGGCGCTCCAGCCAGCCCGCGATCTCGAGCGCTGACTCGCTCGAGCGGCGCATGCGCAGCGGAAGCGTCTTGAGGCCGCGCAGCGCAAGAAAGCTGTCGAACGGGCCGCCGACGGCGCCGATCGCGTTCTGCAGGAAGCCGATCCGCTCACCGAGCTCCGCGTCGCCGACAACCGCGACACCGCCGACCATGTCGGAGTGCCCGTTCAGGAACTTCGTCACCGAGTGCATCACGACGTCGGCGCCAAGCTCGAGCGGCCTCTGGATCCACGGCGTCGCGAAGGTGTTGTCGACGACGACGAGGATCCCGCGATCGCGCGCGGCCGCAACGACGGCGGCGATGTCCACGAGCTTGAGCAGCGGGTTGGTCGGCGTCTCGACCCAGATCATCCGGGTGTTCGGCCGGATCGCCGCGGCGGCGGCCTTCGGGTCCGCGAGGTCGGCGAACGTGAACTCGAGCGCTGCCGAGCGGCGGCGTACGCGCTCGAACAGGCGGAAGCTGCCGCCGTAGAGATCGTCCATGGCGACGACGTGCGAGCCGGAGTCGAGGAGATCGAGCAGCGTCGCCGTTGTCGCCATGCCGGACGCGAAGGCAAAGCCGCGCGTGCCGCTCTCGAGGTCCGCGATGCAGCGCTCGAAGGCCATGCGCGTCGGATTCTGCGTGCGCGAGTACTCGTAGCCCTGGTGCACGCCGGGGCTCGACTGGGCGTAGGTCGACACCGCGTAGATCGGCGGCATGACGGCGCCAGTCGAGGGGTCGGGCGACTGGCCGGCGTGGATCGCTCGGGTCGAGAAACCTGCCTTCTTCTTCGGATCCTTCATCGTTCTCCTCATGGCGCCGGCGCGTTCGTCATCTGGCGGCGCAGGTAGTTGAGCATGTCGGCGCGCGTGATAAGCCCCTGGAACGCGCTGCCCTGCGTGACGGCGACATAGGGCGTGGTCTCGAGCATGCCCACGAGATCCTGGATCGGGAGCGACGGCGCGACGACGGGGAAGTCCTTGAGCATCGCGACGCGCACGGGATCGTTGAAGCGCTCCGGCTTCCCGAAGGCGTGGCGCAGGATCGCGTCCTCGTCGATGAAGCCGACGAGCTGCTCGGCCTTCATCACGGGCAGCTGGCTGAAGCCCGCGTTGCGGAGGCGATTGTGCGCGGTTGCGAGCACGTCGTCCGGGCCGACCGTGACGGTCGCACGCTCGCCGTGCGGGCGGCCGATGAGGTCGCGGAGGTCCCCGTGCCGCTCGCGCTTGATGAAGCCCTGGTCCTCCATCCAGAAGTCGTTGAAGAGCTTCGAGAGGTACTTGTTGCCGGTGTCGCAGGCAAAGGTGACGACGCGCTTCGCACGCTTCTGCTCGCGGCAGTAGCGCAGTGCCGCTGCGACGAGCGTGCCGGTCGAGGAGCCGACGAGGAGGCCCTCGGTGCGCAGGATCTCGCGCGCGACCGCGAAGGACTCCGCGTCCGGGATGCTGTAGCCCTTGCGGCACATCGAGAAGTCGCAGATCTCCGGGATGAAGTCCTCGCCGATGCCCTCGACCAGCCAGGCGCCCGCCTTGCCGTAGCTGCCCTTGTTCACCTGGTCCGCGAGCACCGAGCCCTCGGGGTCCGCGAGGATCAACTCGACCGACGGCAGCCGCTCGCGGAAGAACTGCGTGAGCCCGGTGATCGTTCCGCTCGAGCCGATGCCGACGACGACCGCGTCGATGTCGCCCTCGAGCTGCTCGAGGATCTCCGGGCCTGTGGTGGTCCGGTGCGCCATCGGGTTGTCGGGATTGCCGAACTGGTTGACGTGGTAGTAGCCGTGCTCGCGCGCGAGGCGCGTCGCGAGGTCCTGGTAGTACTCCGGGTGGCCCTTTTCGACGTCGGATCGCGTCAGGACCACCTCTGCACCCATGGCGCGGAGGTTGAAGATCTTCTCCTGGCTCATCTTGTCCGGCAACACGAGCACGACGCGGTAGCCTTTCTGCAGCGCGACGAGTGCGAGCCCGAGACCGGTGTTGCCCGCGGTCGCCTCAATGATCGTCCCGCCGGGTGCGAGCGCGCCGCGCTTCGCCGCCTCCTCGATCATCGAGAGGCCGATGCGGTCCTTGATCGAGCCCGCCGGGTTCTGCAGCTCGAGCTTCAGGAAAAGCCGGCACGGCCCGGTGTCGAGCTTCTTGAGCTCCAGCATCGGCGTCCTGCCGATCATTTCGAGCACGTTGCCGTAGACCTGCATGGGTGGTTGTGGCTCTTGCCGGGGGACGCTAGTGTGCGGGAATTGTAACGGGAGACGCCCGGTGCATTGGCAAATGATCGGCGCCGGCCTGCGCTCGCTTCTCCTCGCCCTTGCGCTCGCGCCGGTGCCCGCGTTTTCCGGCGATGCGCCGCGTGTCGCGGACGACGCCCGGCTGCAGGCGGCGCTCGAGGACGCGCGCGCGCGTTTCCTTCCGGCCGGCCGCCTCGACCGGCTCGACGTGACCGTGCTCCTCGCCGCGAAGGATGGTTCCTGGCGGCGCGCGAGCGTCGGCGGCACGACGGCCTGGTATCCGGCGAGCTGCGTCAAGCTCGGCTACGCGATCGCGGCGGCGCATTGGTGTGAGGCGCAGGACAAGGCGCCCGATTGCCTCGACGAGCACGTCGGGCCGATGCTGCGAGTGTCCGACAACGTCGAGACGGGCTTCGTCGTCGACGCGATCACCGGCGCGTCGAACGCACCGGCAGAGGGCGCGGACTACGAGGCCTGGCTCGCCAAGCGGCTCTACACGGAGAACCTGCTCGCGGAGCATGGGCTGCTCGCCGGCCAGCGCTTCATCAACAAGACCTATCCCACCAATTCCGGCGAGGAGCCCACAGGGCTCGAGGCGCTCGCGCGCGAGCGCCGCGGCCGGAACATGATGCACGCCGACGGCGCCGCGAACCTGATGCTCGCGCTGGTCTCCGGCGAGTTCGGTACGGCCGCGGCCGACTACATCCGCTCGCGACTGCGCCGGCCGCTCCTGTCTGAGCACAGCAGCATGGGCGGCGGGTTTCCGGAAGGAACGCTCTACGAGAGCAAGATCGGCGACGCCTACGACACGCTCGCGGAGATCGTGCATGCCGAGCTGTCGGACGGCCGGCGAATCATCGTCGCGGCGTTTTCTAACGGGCGCGATCCCGAGGGGCCAGACGAAGGGCAGGACCTGACCGCCCTCGCCGGCTTCTCGAAGCTCCTGCTGGAGAGGCTGCCGGCGTCCGATGACTGACCGCGCGGACCGGCTGCGCGGCATCACGCTGATGATCGCCGCCGTCGGCATCTTCGGGGTCATGGACGCCTTGATGAAGTTCCTGGCGGTGACCTACCCGCCGATGCAGATCGCCTCGCTGCGCGGCGCAAGCTCCCTGCCTTTCGTGTTCGCTACCTGCCTCGCGACCGGGCGATTCGCGGACCTCCGGCCGCGGCGCCTGCACCTGCACGCGCTGCGCGCCGTGGTCTCGATCGCGATGCTCTGGTGCTTCGTCTTCGCGCTCTCGCACATGAGCCTCGCGAACACCTACGCGATCACGCTCTCCGCGCCGCTCCTCGTGGTTCCCTGCGCGGCGCTCCTGCTCGGTGAGCACGCCGACCGGCACGTGTGGGCCGCTATCCTCGTCGGCCTCACGGGAGTCCTCGTGATGCTGAAGCCCACCGCCGCCGGCTTCGTGAGCATCGCAGCCCTTGCGGCGCTCGGTTCCGCGTTCTGCTGGGCCATCGTCGTCGTGATGGTGCGGATCCTCTCGTCGACCGAGAAGACGGCGTCGATGGTGTTCTGGTTCCTCCTGATGCTGGCGCTCGGCGCAGGCGCGCTCGCGGCGCCCGGCTGGGTCACGATCGCCGCCGTACACTGGCCGTGGATCGCGCTCCTCGGCCTTGCCGGCTGGGGCGCCCAGCACCTTGTCACCGAAGCCTTCCGGCTCGCGCCGGCCTCGACGGTCGCGCCGTTCGAGTACCTTTCGATCGTCTGGGGCGCGTGCATCGACTGGTTCTTCTGGCAGGCGGTGCCGGGCGCGCGCATCGTCCTCGGCGCTGCGATCGTCGTCGCGGCGGGCCTGTACCTCGTCCATCGCGAGCGCCGGCGGGCGTAGGCGCGGGCGTAGGCGCGCGCGAAGGCGCTATCCTCCGCATCCATGGACTACCTCAACAATCCGTGGATATCAAACTTCGTCGTCGAGATCGTCGGCGGACTCGTGCTGCTGGCGGCCGGGTTCTTCGTGGGGCGCATCCGCGAGCGCAAGCGCCTGCAGGGTCGCAGCCTCGACGACTACGATTTCTATCCCTACGAGTCGACGAAGGAGAACTTCGCCGAGTTCAGCCTCAAGGACTTCCGCCTCGGCGTCCACTATTTCCTGCGGAATACGGACCCGCGCGCGGCACGCCAGCTCATCTTCATCGGCGAGCAGAACGACGTGCGTGCCCAGCTCGACGCGACCGAGCGGGACGCCTACGAGAAGCTCTTCGCGAAATACGACGGAAAGTCGATTGCCGACGACACGCACGAGTTCCTGGACAATTACCGGAACCTCGTGCGCCTCTTCGGGCGCACCTTCCCGCACATGGGCGTCGAGGTGCTGCTGCACGACCTCACGAACCCGACGCGGTCGATCACTGCGATCGAGGGCGGTGAGACGACCGGACGCTCGCTCGGCATGGGCACGACGACGCTGCTCATCGACCTGAAGCGCCGGCGGGCGCTGAACCAGGACAAGCTCAACTACGAGCTCAACATCGGCGCACGCCGGTTCAAGTGCACGACCGTGCCGATCGTGCGCAGGGACTACGGGGTCGTCGGGGCGGTATGCATCAACATCGACATCAACTACGTCCGCGACGACGTCCTCGCCTCATCCGAGCGGATCCAGGAGTTCCTGGCCCGCTACTGCAAGACCGACATGGAGCTCGAAGAAAACATCCTGAGCCGGGACGAGTACCAGCAGGCGCTGCGCGGCAAGCGCCACTACCGCGACCCGCCGCGCTAGCGCGAGAGGTCCCGGATGAGGCTGCGCCACTGGATCACGGCGCCGTCGATGGACGCGACCGGGATCCGCTCGTTGAGCCCGTGCGAGAAGCTGTCTTTCGTGTGGATGAAGAGGCCGCCCACGCCATAGCTCGGCACGCCGATATTCCGGAAGTACAGGCTGTCGGTCGCGCCCGCGGACATCGACGGCACGATCGGCAGGCCCGCAGCGCGCAGGTCGATCGCCTTGCGCAGCGCCTTCATGACGTCGTCCCGGAGCGGCGAGGCGTCGCTCGGCTTGGGATTGCTCACGAGCTTGACCTGTGCCTTCGGGTCGTCGATCGCCTTCACGAGCGTCGACTGCACCGACTCGACGGACTCGCCCGGGAACACGCGGCAGTTGATGTTGGCAGTGGCGCTCTGCGGCAGCGCGTTCGGCGCGTGGCCGCCGCGCAGCATCGTCGCGACGCAGGTCGTGCCGAGCTGCCCGATGTATTCCGGCTGGGAATACAGGAGGTCATAGGCGTCCTTGTCCTTCGGATTGTCGGCGTAGCGCAGCATCGCCTCGCCGGTCGGCCCGGGGGTCAGCGGGCCCGCGGCCTTGAAGTAGGCCTTCGTCAGCTCGCTGAGCTGCGCAGGGAAGCGGAATGCCGCGACCTTGTCGATGGCGCGCGCGAGATCGTAGATGGCGTTGGTCGGCCCCGGCCGGCTGCTGTGGCCGCCCGGGTTCGTCGTCGTGACCTCGAAATCCATGTAGGTTTTTTCGGCCGCCTGCATCGTGTAGACGTCAGGCTTGCCCTCGTCATTGAGGCGGGCCCCGCCCGCATCGCTGTTGAGCAGGAGCTCCGCGCCCTTCAGCTCCTGCGCGAGCGCGGCCGTTGTCGTCTGGCTCGTCTCCTCGTCGCCGGAGAGCACGATCACGATGTCGCGCTTCGGCTTGTAGCCTTCCTTCTTCAGCCAGAAGACCGCGTTCATCGAGGTGACGAGGCCGAACTTGTTGTCTGCGGAACCGCGGCCGAACAGGAAGCCGTTCTCGACGATCGCCGTGAACGGGTCGCGCTCCCAGTCCTCCCGCTTCGCCACGACGACGTCCATGTGCGAGGCCACGAGGAGCGGCTTCAGCTTCGGGTCGCTGCCGTGGTAGACCGCGGTGAGCGTCGCAGTCTCGCCCATCGGCGTGATCTTGATGTCCTCGTCGGCGAACCCATGCGCCTTCAGCTCGCCCGCGAGGTACGCGGCATAGGCGGGCACCTGCCCTTCGCCCATCACGGTCTTGAAGCCGACCGAACGCTTCAGCATCTCGAGCGACGACGCTGAAATGTCGGCGGGAATCGCCGTGTCACTGGCCGCCTCGGCGGCGAGCGAGAGGAGGAGCAGCAGCGCGGCGCCCAGGCAGTGCCCGGAAAATCTTGCTTGCATGGGATCAGTCCCTTGGAGCAGGTGCGGACATTCTGGGGTAGAGTACGCGCGATCTGCAAACGGGGGGCCGAGTGACGACGATCACCGTTCTTCTTGCCGCGCTCGCGGCACTCGGCATCGCCTTCACCGTCGCTTTCCTCCGTACCGCCGTCAGGCGCGGCGAGCTCAGGACCGACCTCGAGTCCATCGGGCTCGGCGTCGTCACGAACTTCTTCGACACGCTCGGCATCGGCTCGTTCGCGCCGACGACTGCCTGGATCAAGTTCCGGCGCCTCGTTCCCGACAGCTTCATCCCGGCAACCCTGAATGTCGGCCACGCGCTGCCGACCGTCGTGCAGGCGTCGATCTTCCTCGTGATCCTCGGCGTGCACGTCGACCCGACACTGCTCGCCTCGTGCATCGGGGCCGCCGTAGTCGGCTCGCTGATCGGCGCGCCGCTCGTCGTCCGCGCGCCCGTGCGCGTCGTCCAGGGCTTCGTCGGCTTCGCGCTGCTGATCGCCGCGACGCTCTACGCCATGCGGAATCTCGAGCTCATGCCGCACGGCGGCATGGCGACGGCGCTGCCCTCGCCCGAGATGTTCATCGCGATCGGCGTGCACTTCGTCCTGGGCGCGCTCATGGCCTTCGGCATCGGCCTCTACGCGCCGTCGCTGATCCTCCTGAGCCTTCTCGGCCTCGACCCGCGGCTCGCGTTTCCGATCATGATGAGTGCCTGCGCTTTCCTGATGCCGACGACCGGTTTCAGCTTCATGAAAACCGACCGGATCAGCATGAAGATCTGCATTGGCATGACGATCGGCGGCATCCCGGCCGTCATCTTCGCCGCGCTCATCGTCAAGGAGATGCCGATGGTCTGGCTGCGCTGGGGCGTGGTGGTCGTGGTGCTCTATGCCGCGACGCTGCTCCTGCGCTCGGCATTCAAGGGCAACAACGCAGTCGTCGGGGAGTCCGCATGAATCGCAGGCATTTCGTCCAGTCCACCCTCGCCGCCGCCGTCGCGTATGCGCTGCCGGCCCCAAGGCTCTACGCGCTCGACCAGGCCGCCTCGCAGGCCGCGGGCGGCGTCGCCGCGGTCAAGCTGGACGGCAGCGCAACGGTGATCGAGCAGGCCTCGCTCGCCGAATTGAAGGCGAGCCTGCGCGGGCCGATCCTGCTCGCGGGCGATCCCGGCTACGATGCGGCGCGCCGCGTGCTGAACGAATCGATCGACCGCCATCCGGCGCTCGTGGTGCAGCCGACCGGCGTCGCGGACATCCGCGCGGCGGTCGACTTCGCGCGCGAGCGCGAGCTCCTCCTCGCGGTGAAGTGCGGCGGGCATAGCCCGTCCGGCAAGTCCACCTGCGAGAAAGGCATGCAGATCGACCTGTCGCACTTCCGGGGCGTGCGCGTGGATCCGCAGACCCGGCGCGCCTACGTCTCGGGCGGCAGCCTGCTCGGCGAAGTGGACCACGAAGCGCAGGCGCTCGGCCTCGTCACGACCTGCGGCACGGTCTCGCACACGGGCGTCGGCGGCCTGACGCTCGGCGGCGGCTTCGGCCGCGTCGCGCGGCGCTTCGGCCTTGCGCTCGATAACGTGAAGGCCGTGGACATCGTTACCGCCGACGGCCAGCTGCGCCACGCGAGTGTCGACGAGAATCCGGACTTGTACTGGGCGGTGCGAGGTGGCGGCGGCAATTTCGGCATCGTCACGGACTTCGAGTTCGCCCTGCACCCGATGCAGCGTCAGGTCATCGGGGGCGACGTCGTCTTCCCGATCTCGCGGGCGCGCGAACTGCTCGAGTTTTACGGCGAATACAGCGGGAGCGCGCCGGACGAACTCTACACCGATGCCCTCATGGCGGCGCCGATGGGCGGCAAGCCTGGCGTGTTCATCATCCATGTCTGCTATTCGGGCCCGGCGGGCGACGCGGAGCGCCTGCTTGCGCCTGTCCGGAAGCTTGGCACGCCGCTTGAAGACGGCATCAAATCCCAGGAGTATGTCGCGATTCAGCGGGCAGACGACCGCACCGACCCGCGCAATCAGGGCACCTATCTCACGTCCGGATTCATCGACGGCTACACCGGGGACCTGGTCAAAGCGATCGCGGACGGCTTCCGGCCCGACCCGGCGCGCAGCACGGCCCTGTTCTTCCAGCATTCCGGCGGTGCGATCGGCCGCGTCGCGGCCGACGCGACCGCATTTCCGCACCGGCGCTCGACGCACAACATGCTGGCAGCCGTCGTTTGGAACCTCGACAGCGACCGCAAGCCGCACGTCGACTGGCTCAAGGGCTACTGGTCGACCCTGGAAAAGTTCACGGACGGCTGGTACACGAATGAGAGCGGCGACGAGTCGCAGCAGGTCCGGGACGCCAATTACCAGGGCAACCTGCCGCGGCTGCGCGCGATCAAGAAGAAGTACGACCCGGCCAACCTGTTCCGGCTCAACGCCAACGTGCAGCCGGCCTGACGGCCGTGCCGATCAGTTCCTGCTGATGGCGAGGGCCGGGCTGTAGGCCCATCCCAGCTGGAACGCCACGTCCGGCGTGTTGTTGAAGTTCTGCAGGTTGGCGCCCGATCGATGCCGCATCGGGCGCCATTGTCCCGTCGGCGCCGCCGCCTGACAACGGCGGCGGGCTTCGGGAATTTCCGGATCAGAACGAGCGCGTCACCCGCACCCCGAACTCGCTCGCGTCGATCGACTTGATGACGAGCACGTAGTCGGTCACGTTGAGGGCCGCATTGTCGTAGCGCTCGTCGAGTACGTTCTTGCCGTACGCGGACACTGTCCAGTCGCCGTCGGTGGGCGCGTAGGTGACGTCGAAGTTGAGGAGGTCGCGGGCCTCGATCTGCGTGAAGCGGTCCGGATCGGAGCTCGGCTCGCCAAACATGTCGTCGCGGTACGACCAATCGACGCGCGCTGTCAACGTGCCATCGCCGACCGGGAAGCTCAACTCAGGGCTTATGGTCGCCGTCCATTCCGGCGTCAGCGGCGCGACCGCGGCGGGATTCGGGTCCTTCACATTTGCGTCGATGTAGCCGAGGCTCGAGTGCAGGCGGAACCAGTCGGTCGCCTGCCAGATGCCCTCCCACTCAACGCCCTGCGAGGTCTGGTCAACGATGATGTTCTCCGTGTTGAACCCGCCGCCGGGGATCGCGACGCTGACCTGGTACGGCAGGTCGGAGTAGTCGGTGTAGAACACCGCGATGCTCATCTGCAGGTTGTCGAACGGCGTGCCCTTGAGGCCGACCTCGTAGTTGAGCGCCGTCACGTTGTCATTCGCGACGAAGCAGTTGGGCCGGCTCACATTGCCCGGCTGCGTGAAGTCGAGGAAGCCGAACAGGCAGAACGGACGCGGCGGGAACTGGCCCGACTGATAGCCGCTCTGGACCGTGCCGTACACGTTCATGCGGTCGCTCAGCTGGTAATTCGCGGAAATGTCTCCGCTGACCTCGGACCAGTCGCGCGAGTTGCTTTCGATGATCAGGCCTGAGTTGATGTTGGTGCCCGCTTCCTTTTCGTCGCTCGTGTAGCGCAAGCCCAATGCCACACGGAGATCGTCGTTCACGTGGTAGCCGACGTTGGCGTAGATCGCCTGGCTGTCGACGGTCTGCTTCAGGAGGAAGTCGCCCGGGCCGCCAAGGAAGATCGTCGGGTCCTGCACGTTCTTGCCGTTCTCGTGGAACCAGTAGAGGCCAGCCACGTAGTCCCAGGGTCCCACGTCCCCGGTCAGCTGGAGCTCCGCGGACTGCTGGTCCGCCCTGCCTTTCTCCGGGAAGCTCAGGAAGTCGTCGAAGAACCCGTCGTCGTCGAGCCCCGCCTTGTACTCGGAGTGCCGGTCGCTCAGGATGAGCTTTGCGGCCATGTTGTCCGCGATCGCGTAGTCGACGGTGAGCGCGACACCGCTCGCCTCGTTGGTCACCTCGGTCTGCGA
>Ga0111539_10005627_pt1 | contig 16201 bp, 13 predicted proteins | sample RhiMethybrSRZTD1_FD_79667 | JGI IMG/M metagenome (GOLD analysis project Ga0111539, IMG submission 79667) | Populus rhizosphere microbial communities from Tennessee, USA - Rhizosphere MetaG P. TD hybrid SRZTD1 (version 2) (version 2) | ecosystem: Host-associated > Plants > Roots > Rhizosphere >... | reverse complement strand
TTCGGATGCTGATGGCCGGTATTGACCACGGCAATGCCGGCGGCGAAGTCGATGTAGCGCTTGCCGTCCTCGCTCCAGATCTCGGCGTTCTTGGCGCGCTTGGCGTAGATGGCGGTCGCGTTGCTGACGCCGCGCGGCACGGCCGCAACTCTGCGCTCATGAAGGTCTGCCGAATTTGCCATGTAGACGTTCCGTTCCCTTTTTAGAGTCTTCTTAGAGCGCGAGGCGTCAGGATTGGAGCACGACCGGGCTTGAACCGACCCAGCTTACCCAAACTTTCTCGCCGACGCTGAAATTGTCCTGGTCGAAGCGGGAGCGGTTGGGACGCGAGATCCGGATCAGCCGGCCGTTGGCAAGCAGGACGTGGTAGATCGAAATATCGCCGAGGTAGGAGACGTCCTTGATCTCTCCCTTGGCGACATTGTGGGCGGCCGGAGACTCAGGTACCGAGGGCGGCGCGTCAGAATCCTTGTGCAGGTTCATTTTCTCCGGGCGGATCGCGACCCACACGGACGACATCTCCTGGCCAAGAACGGCGTGCGGAACCTGGACGCGATAGGGGTCGAGCTCGGGGCAGGCAACGATGGCCTCGTCGGGCTCGTCGTCGATCAGCTTGCCCTCAAACATGTTCACCGAACCGATGAAGTCGGCAACAAAGCGGGAGCTTGGAAACTCGTAAAGGTCTGAGGGCGTGCCAAGCTGAGCGATCGAGCCCTTGTTCATGACGGCGACGCGACATGCAATGGCAAGGGCCTCGGTCTGGTCATGGGTGACCATGATGAAGGTGATCCCGACCTTCTGCTGCAGTTGGGACAGCTCGAAGCGCATGGCCTCGCGCAATTTGGCGTCGAGCGCCGAGAGCGGCTCGTCGAGCAGCAGAACCTTCGGCTTTTTCACGAGCGCACGCGAGAGCGCCACGCGCTGGCGCTGGCCGCCTGATAGTTGATCCGGCATGCGCGCGGCAAGGTGACCGAGCTGGACAAGGTCGAGGGCTTCCTGCACGCGCCTGTCCCGCTCCGGCTGGGGCACGCCATCGATCTTGAGACCGTAGGCGACATTGTCAGCGACCGACATATGCGGAAAGACGGCATAGGACTGGAACACCATGTTCACGGCCCGCCTGTTGGGAGGTATGTCGCCCATGTCCTGGCCGTCAATAAAAATGTGCCCCTCGGTCGGCACTTCGAGGCCGGCAAGCATGCGCAACAACGTCGTCTTGCCGCAGCCGGAAGGCCCGAGCAGCGCGAAGAACTCTCCGGGCATGATGTCGAGGCTGACATTGTCAACCCCGACCGCGGAGCCCCAACGCTTCGAGATGTTGCGGAAGCTGATGATGGGCTTGACGGTGGGATTGGCGGCTTTGGCGACTTCGGCTATTGCTTGGTCCACGGAGCTCACCCCTTCACTTCTTCTGCGCCCTGCTCTGCATCACCATCATGATGATCATAAGCACGATCGTGAGCAGGATCAGCATGGTCGACGCGGCGTTGACCTCCGGGGTCACGGAGAAGCGCAGCATCGAATAGACCTTGACCGGGAACGTGATCGTATCCGGACCGGAGGTGAAAAACGTGATCACGAAGTCGTCGAGCGACAGAGTGAAGGCAAGCAGACCGCCAGCGATCAGTGCCGGGCGCATATGAGGCAGCAGCACGTCGCGGAACGCCTGCCAGTCGTTGGCGCCGAGGTCGCGGGCCGCCTCCTCCTGCTCCTTGTTGAAGCTCGCGAGCCGCGCGCCCACGACCAGCGCGACGAAGGGGAAGCAGAACGATACGTGCGCGATGGTGATGGAGCCGAGACTGAGCGGCCAGATGAGGTTGTTGGGCCAGGGCACGACGCGCGTGAAGAACAGCAGCATGGCAACGCCCATGCAGATTTCCGGCACCACGATGGGGAGTGTGAATGCGCCCTCTACGGCTACCTTGCCCACGAAGCGGTAGCGCCACAACAGAACCGCTGCCAGCGCACCGATGACGAGCGAGATAACCGTGGCCATCAAGGCGATGGTCAGCGAGTTGGCGAAGGCGATTAGCAGCGCTTGGTCGGTAAACAGCTGCTGGTAGTAATTGAGCGTGAAGCCACGCCAAACGGTGTTGCGCTTGCTGTCGTTGAAGCTGAAGGCGATCAGCGCGACCAGCGGCGCATAAAGGAAGAAGAAGACGGCCAACAGCCAAAGTCGCATCTGCCACATGCGATTGTATTCGAGGGGGGCGCGTTTTTGGGCCACGGCTAGATTCCGTGACCGTCCGCGGGCTTGTCGCGGCTGAAATAGGCGCGCAGCGCGATCGCTCCGAACGTCGCGTACATGAGCAGGAAAGACAGGGCCGCGCCGAACGGCCAGTCGTTGGCCTGCTTGAACTGGCGTTCGATGACGTTGGCGATCATCTGGCTGTCAGGGCCGCCGAGAAGGTTGGGCGTCAGATAGGCGCCGAGCGCCGGAACGAAGGTAATAATGATGCCCGAGATGATGCCGGGCAACGCCAGCGGCACCACGATCGAGAACAGGGTGCGGAGATGCCCCGCGCCAAGGTCGAGGCTCGCTTCGATGAGCGATTTGTCGAGCCGGTCGAGGGCGGCATAAAGCGGCAGCACCATGAACGGCAGGTGGACGTAGACGAGCCCCACCACGACGGCAAAATTGCTGTAAAGCAGTTGCAGCGGCGTGAAGTCGCCAAGCGGCTCTAAGCCCACCAGCGTTATGAGCCAGCTGGCCCGGTCCCAAAACCATGCGAGCGTGAAATTGACGTAGCCCTCGGTGCGCAGCACCGCAATCAGCGCGTAGGTGCGGATCAAGAGGTTGGTCCAGAACGGCAGCATGACCAGCAGCAGCATCCACGGCCGCCAGCGCTCGCTGGCAAAGGCAATCGCCAGTGCCACCGGAAAGCCGACGATCAGGCAGAGCAGCGTCGTGAGGCCGGCCACAAAAACGGATTTGACGAAGATGCCGAGATAAAGCGGCTGGAGCGCGCGGGCATAGTTGGCAAAGGTGCCGCTGATGTCGACCCCGGTCAGGCCCGCATTCTGGCCGAAGCTATAGGCCCAGACGATCGCGAGCGGAGCGAGGAAGAACGCGACCACCCAGACAATGGGCGGCAGGGCCGTTGCCAAGAAAGCAAAGCGACGTTCTTGTGTCTGGGTTGCCATCGCGGCTTCCTTCGCTCGCACGTCACATCAATTCCACTCAAATCAAGCTGCGCGCAGCCGCGTCATGGCGTCGTCGAGCTGACGCGTAAACTCTGGGCCGAGGTAACGCGGATACTCGCACTTCGCCATGATCTCAGCCGGCGGGAAGATCACCGGATTATCCTTATAGGAGTCCGGCATTAGGGCCACGGCGGCCGCGTTGGGCGAGGGGTATTTGATGGTCTTGGAGATCTCCGCCCCGACCTTGGGGTCCAGAATGAAGTTGATGAATTTGAGCGCGTTCTCGGGATGCGGCGCACCTTTCGGGATGGCCAGGGTGTCGGATTGCTTCATGGCGCCTTCCTTCGGCACGACAAAGTTGAGGTCGTCGTCCTCGACCATGACCTGCGCGATATCGCCGTTGTACTCCATCACGACGTCGACCTCGCCCGACAGCAGGAGGTCCTGGCCGTTGTCCTCATGGAAGGATTTGATGTTGGGCTTCTGCTTGATGAGCATGGCCTCGGCCTGCTTGATCAGCTCCGGCGAGGTCGAGTTGATGGACTGGCCGAGATACTTGAAGCAATTGCGGAACAGCTCGCTTGCGTCCGACATGACGGCGATGCGGCCCTTGTATGCGTCGGAATCGAACAGCCACTTCCAGCTGTCGGGGACCTCCTTGACCTTGGACTTGCGATAGCCGATGCCGATCACGAGCCAGGTGTAGGGCATGCTGTATTTGCGGCCGGGATCGTAGGGCGCGTCGTTGATGAACTCCGGCGCGACGTTTTTGATGTTCGGAATCTTGGCGTGATCGAGCGGCTCGAGCAGGGCGGCCTGAATCATGCGCTCGACGAACTCGCTGCCCGGGACGATGACGTCGTAACCCGGATTGCCGGCACGGAGCTTGGCGAACAGCTCGTCGTTGGTCGCAAACAGGCTCATATTGACGTCGATGCCGCTTGCGTTCTTGAAATCCTCGAGCGTGGTCTCGCCGGTATAGGTGTCCCAGTTGTAGAAATTGAGCTTCTTCTCTTCGTCGGCCCACGCGGCGGACTTCTTGCCGACAAGACTGATGCCGATCGCGGCAGCGCCGAGACCTTTCAGAATCGAGCGGCGTGATGTGGTGAACGATTTGGCGTTCGCGTTGGTCATACTCACTCTCCCCTGTGCTTGCTAACGTTGCCCGTCGGTGGTGTGCGCGTCGTCGAGTATGGAGGCTGGCGGCTATTCCGGCCAAGCTCATTCGATAGGCAATTTCTGCCTCGGCGTGACCGATCATGCATCGATTGCCCCCAGGCAGATGTATTTGACCTCGAGATACTCGTCCAAGCCTTCCGCGGCGCCCTCGCGGCCGAGACCGGATTCCTTGACGCCCCCGAAGGGCACTACCTCGTTTGAGAAAATGCCCTCGTTGACGCCGACCATGCCGGCATCCAGCCTCTCGGCGACGCGCCAGGCACGGCTCAGGTTCTGGCTGAACAAGTAGGCGGCGAGGCCGAACGGCGTATCATTGGCGAGTTTGATCGCGTCGGCTTCAGTATCGAAGCGCACCAGCGCGGCGACCGGCCCGAAAATCTCATCGCGAACGATGCCCATATCGGGGGTGACGTCGCCCACAACGGACGGCCGATAAAAGAGCGGGCCAGCCGCGTCGAGCCCGCCGCCGGTCAGGACTTTCGCGCCCTTCTTCACCGCATCAGCCACGAGCGTCTCGACTTTCGCAATCGCCTCGCTGTTGATCAGCGGGCCGATATTGATGCCCGCCTCCGAGCCGGGGCCGACGGCAAGTTTCTTTACCGCTGCGACGAGAGCCTTTGCGAAGCGGTCGTAGATTCCCGACTGCACGAGGATGCGGTTGGCGCAGACGCAAGTCTGGCCAGCGTTGCGATATTTGGAGGCCATGGCACCGGCGACCGCCTGATCGAGATCGGCGTCGTCGAACACCACCAGCGGCGCATTGCCGCCGAGCTCAAGCGTGAGCTTCTTCACCGTGTCGGCACATTGCCGGTACAGGATCTTGCCGACCTCGGTTGAGCCGGTGAATGAAAGCTTGCGCACACGCCCATCATCGCAAAGGACCTTGCCGACGGCCGGCGCATCTATGGTTGTCACGATATTCAGCACGCCCGCCGGCAAGCCCGCGTCCTGTCCAAGCTTGGCAGTCGCGAGCGCGCAGAGCGGCGTCTCCGCCGCAGGCTTGACGACAATCGTGCATCCGGCAGCGAGCGCCGGTGCCACTTTCCGCGTGATCATGGCGATCGGGAAATTCCAGGGCGCGATCGCAGCGACCACGCCGATTGGCTGCTTGATGGTGAGGTAGCGCTTGGACGCGACGGTGGTTGGGATCGTCCGCCCGTAGGCGCGCTTGCCCTCCTCGGCGAACCACTCGATGAACGAGGCGCCATAGCCCACCTCGGCACGCGCTTCGGCAAGCGGCTTGCCCTGCTCGGTCGTCATCAACTTGGCGAGGCTTTCGGTCTCGGCAGTGATGAGATCGAACCAGCGCCTGAGGATTGCCGCCCGCTCCTTTGCGGTCTTGGCCGACCAGCCCGGCAATGCGCGGCTCGCCGCGTCGATTGCCAACGCCACCTCTTTAGCACCGAGGTCCGGCACGCTTGCCACTTCCTCACCCGTCGCCGGATCGGTGACGGAAAAGGACTTGGCAGAGGTGATCCACTCCCCGTCGATCAGCGCCGCGGCCGGAAACTTCTTGAAGATCATGTTCATAGGCAATCTCGTCAGCGTATCGTGATCGATACCGATTTTAGGTCAGCGTATTTGTGAAGCGCGTGGAGCGATCGGTCGCGGCCGAAGCCGGATTGCTTGAAGCCGCCGAACGGCATTGTGATGTCGCAGGCGTCCCAGCCATTAACCCACACGAGACCCGCCTTGATCTCGCGCGCGGCGCGGTGCGCGAGACTGATGTCGCGCGTCCACAGCCCCGCAGCAAGGCCGTAGACCGTGTCGTTGGCCAGGCGAATCGCGTCATCCGGCTCCTGGAAGCTGGTCACCGCGAGGACCGGACCGAATACCTCCTCGCGGGCGAGCGCCGCCTCAGGCGCCACCTTGTCGAACACGGTCGGCTCGACGAAGAAGCCGCCACTGTCGACACGCACTCGCCTTCCGCCGAGCCTGAGCGCCGCGCCATCACGGGTCGCGCCTTCGATGTAGCGCAAGGCCGTGCGCATCTGCTCAGCCGACACCATGGCGCCGAAATTGGTCGTGGGCTCCAGCGGGTCGCCCGGCACAATGCGCTTGGAGATCGTGATCAGCTTGTCAACGAAAGCATCCCCGATGGTCTCATGCACCAGGAGACGCGAGGCCGCGGTGCAGACCTCGCCCTGGTTGAAGAAGATGCCCCACGCGGCATGGAAAGCCGCCGCATTGAGGTCTGGGCAATCGGCAAAGACGATCTGCGGCGATTTTCCCCCGAGCTCCAAGCTGACCCGCTTGAGATTGCTCTGCCCCGAATATTGCATCAGGAGACGGCCCACCGCACCCGAGCCGGTGAACGCGATCATGTCCACGTCCATATGCAGCCCCAGCGCCCTGCCGGCCGTGTTACCGAAACCGGGCACGACATTCAGGACGCCCGCGGGCACGCCGGCTTCGAGCGCCAATAGCCCAAGCTTGAGCGCGGTCAGCGGCGACTGCTCAGCCGGCTTGAGCACGATCGAGTTGCCCATGGCGAGCGCCGGGGCCACTTTCCACATCGCCATGAGGAGCGGAAAATTCCACGGCACGATGGCGCCAATCACCCCAAGCGGCTCGTGGACAGTGAACGAGAAGCGGTCGCTCGTTTCTGGGCCGACCTCGCCGTAGATCTTGTCGAGCGCTTCCGCATAGTAGCGAAGCGTGCGGATCGACTGAGGGATGTCGATGTTGATCGCGTCCTTGATCGGCTTGCCGACATCGAGGCTCTCAAGCACGGCGAGCGTCTCGGCATCGCGCTCCATGAGGTCGGCGAGGCCAAAGAGGATGCGCTTCTTCTCGCGGTAGTGGAGACTGCGCCACCTTCCGTCTTCGAAAGCGCGCCGCGCCGCAGTTACGGCGGCATCAACGTCGGCGGCGTCACACTCGGCGACGCGATTGATCACCGTGCCGTTGCGCGGCGTCACATTGTCGAGGGTGCGACCGGTAACGCTCGGCTGGAGGCAGCCATCGATCACCGCTTGATGGGGCGGCCCGATCACCTCGGCGACCTTCTCGAAATGTTCAAGCGACGTCATAGTTAGCCTCACGCGACTTGCGAACAGCAGAGGATGTCTTGCGCCTCGTCGATGGTGAGCCGCGCATTCGTCATGGCGTCATGCCCCTGGCTGCTGCGCCGAAGCGGCGGAACAGCGATGTCGAGACCGGGTTTAACTTTGCTCCCCATTCGGGGTGCCACTGTACGCCCAAGCAGAACGTCTCGTCGTCAGGTCCGCGCACCGCCTCGATCAGGCCATCCTCCGCGAAGGCCTCGGGCTGCAGCCCATCGGCGAGGCGCGCGATGCCCTGCCAGTGCAGCGAGTTAACCATCAACTTGTCGTTTCCGATCCAATCGCGCAATCTGCCGCGAAGAGAAACCATGTGGACGGGACCGTACATCTCATCGAGAGGAAGTTCGTACCGCGCGCGGTGGTCTGTGTGGCCGTCCACGTCGTGGACGGCCTGATGCAGGCTGCCGCCTAGGGCCACATTCAATTCCTGGAAACCGCGGCAGATCGCGAACAACGGCGTCTTGCGCTCGACTGCGGCCCTGATGAGCGGAAGGGTCAGCGCGTCGCGCAAAGGGTCAAGCGCATCCAGCTTGATCGGCGTTTCCTCCCCATACTGCTCAGGCGCAACGTTGGAGCGGCTGCCCGTCAGGAGAATCGCATCGGCCACTTCAAGGATGGCCCCGATGTCGGACATGCCGGTACCCACCGGCACGTGCAGAGGCTGGCACTCCGCGACCTCGGCGATCGCAGCCGTATATTTACGGCCCACGGCGTCGAATGTGTAACCTTCGATCAGCGTGGTGCAGGCAGGAACGACGACGATCGGGCGGCTCATGCTGCGAGTTCTCCGGCGACGTCGTTGAGTGTGAGATCGAGCGCGCGACGGATCAGCACCTCTGCTTCGTCGAACTGGGTCTGAGTCCAGATCAGCGGCGGTGCGGTGACCATGGTGTCGGAGACGGCGCGCATGACAAAACCTTCGCGGAAGAAATGGTCGCGGCAGATGAGGCCGACGCGGCCCGGATCGTCGAAGCGGCGGCGCGTGGGTTTGTCGGCGACGAGCTCGATAGCGCCCAGAAGTCCGACAGAGCGAACCTCGCCCACGAGCGGATGGTCCTTGAATTTCGCAAGCAGCTTCGCCAGTGCTGGCCCCCCGAACTCTTTGACGCGCGGGACAAGCTTCTCCTGCTCCGTGATTTCGATATTCTTCAGCGCGACGGCGCAAGCCACGGGGTGACCCGAGAAGGTATAGCCGTGATTGAAGTCGTCGGCGTGCGCCATCAGCGCATCGATGATCTTGTCGTCGACAATGACGCCGGAGAGCGGGATATAGCCCGACGTCACCGCCTTGGCGAAGGTGATGAAGTCGGGGCGGATGCCGTAGTGCTGCGAGGCGAACCACGTGCCGAGGCGGCCGAAGCCCGTGATCACCTCGTCGGCAAGGAGAAGAATCCCATACTTGTCGACGATGCGTTGCACCTCGGGCCAGTAGCTTTCGGGAGCAATCTTGACGCCGCCCGCGCCTTGTACCGGCTCGCCGGCGAACGCAGCAACGTTCTCGGGGCCGACGGCCAGGATTTCGTCCTCTAGCGCGCGCGCGGCGCGAATACCGAAGGCCTCCGGCGATTCCCCGGGCTCTGACTCTCCGTACCAATAGGGATCAATGATGTGGCGAAATCCCTCATAGACCGGGTAGCTATGCGCGTGCACGTGCGCCATGCCGCCCATCGAGCCGGCGGCGATCGTCGACCCGTGATAGGCGCTCTTGCGCGAGATGATGACGCGCCGCTTGGGTTCACCTTTGAGCACCCAATAGTGACGGATCAGACGGATCGCCGTGTCGTTCGCTTCCGAGCCTGACGAGCCATAGAAAACTTGGTTGAGGTTGTCGGGGGCAAGCTCGGCAAGCTTGCGCGACAGCTTCACCACAGGGGGATGCGTGGTGCGGAAGAAGGTGTTGTAGAACGGCAGCTCGAGCATTTGCGCGTAAGCCACCTCGGCGAGCTCTTTCCGGCCGTAGCCGACATTAGCTGTCCACAGGCCCGACATGCCGTCGAGGACGCGCTTGCCGTCGCTGTCCCAGATATAAGGCCCGTCGCCTCGCACTATGACGCGCGCACCGCCTGCCCTAAGCGAGCTGTGATCGGTGAATGGGTGCAGATGGTGAAGAGCGTCGAGCTCTCTGAGTTGCGTCGTTTGGTATTGATTTGTCACTGAGTAACCTCCAGCAAAACGTGACCCGAAGGCGTCCGATCAACGCTGGAAGCTCGCGTGAGGCGTGTAGCCGATGCGAGCGCAGAGAAGCAGGAGCCGCAGTTTGGGATTAAGTCCGCTCAAGGCAATCGCTGTTTGGGAGGCAAACATGACGGCAGGTCGTCGGAGCTTTTTGGCAATCGTTCTCGCGCCGGTCACGCCCACGCCTCCACCTCCCGCTCTATCAGGGGGCTCAGCCTTGACAGGGGCTCGCTTGCGGGTTTGGCTACAGCGAAGACTTTATTGGCTACGGTGTAGAATTGTCAACGCAAACAACACGTAAGACCAGCTCGCGCCCGCGCGGACGTCGGGGGCTCGACCCAAACGCCATCCTGGACGCGGCGTTCGACATGCTCTCGCGCGTGGGCGAGCTCGGCTTCTCGGTGCGCAAGCTCGGCTTCAGTATCGGCGTCGATCCCATGACCGTGCTGCATCACTTCGGCTCTAGAGAAGAGCTGTTGCGGCAGATCGCCGACCGGGCTCTCGCCACAGTCGAGCTGCCGCTGCAGAGCGATGACTGGCGGGCCGATCTGCGCAATGTCGCCGTAGCCTACCGCAACCTCGCCCACCGTCATCCGCGCGTGTTTCACCTGCACTTCCGCTTCCATGCGACGGGGCCTGCCGACCATGCCTCAAGCGAGGTGGTGTATCGCGCTCTGCGCAGTGCCGGGCTCAGCGACGCAGAGGCCGCCGGGCTCGGGCTAGCGTTCTACGCCTTCCTCTTGGGCTATGCCTTGGCTGAGGCCGAAGGGCTGCTGCGCCCGATCAGCGCCCAAGACGAAGCGGAGCTTCGGTCACTCGATCCCCTTGCCTGCCCGGCGACGCTTGCGCTCATCCCGGCCTTCAAGGCGCTCGACCGCAATGCAGCTTTCGATGCCTCAGTCGACGCGTTTCTCGACGGCGTCGCCTGCCGGGTGCAAAGCCGGGAGGCCGGCCGGTGGCCACGACCCGTTCGGTGAACGAGCCGCGACTTTAGGAATGTCGCTGCTTGCGTCGCCGTTAGCTCTTAATCCGCGACATGGTGGGATCGTAGAGCGGCTCGAGGAATACCTCTGCCGGCACGCGCATCGTGGCGACCTCGAGCTCGTAACGGCCGGAAAGCACCTTGGCCCGGTCGACGCCCTGTTCCGGATCGCGGATGTAGCCGTAGCCGATCGAGCGGCCGACCGTATAGCCATAGCCACCACTCGTGAGCCAGCCCACGCGCTTGCCGTCGCGATAGATGGTTTCGCGCCCCAAAAGCACGACCGACGGATCGGCGGTGAACCCTGCGAGCAGGCGCGGCAGCGGCCGGACAGCCTGCGCTTCGAGCGCGGCACGTCCCTTAAATGGCGTGCTCGATTTCAGCTTCGTGGCCCAGCCAAGGCCGGCAACAAGCAGAGAGTGGTCGGGCCCGATATCGGCACCCCAGGATCGATAGCCCTTTTCCAAGCGGAGCGACTCGATGGCGCGGTAGCCGGCGTTGGCGATGCCGTGCTCCTGGCCGGCCGCCATTAGCGCGTCGTAGACGCTCAACGCAAACTCCACCGGTATGTGAAGCTCCCATCCGAGCTCGCCGACATAGGTGACGCGGAGCGCAAGCAGTGGTGCGTTTGCAAGTGCAATCCGCTTCACTCTGCCGAATGGGAAGGCAGCATTGGACATATCGTAATCAGTCAGGCTCTGGATCACTTCGCGTGAGCGAGGGCCCATGACCGAAAGCACGGCATTAGAGGACGTGACATCGACCAGGCGAGCATCGAGCCCCTCCGGGATCGAGCGCGAGATCCAGTCGAAGTCGTGCGTGGCAAAGCCGGTGCCGGTAACGATGTAATATTCGGTTTCAGAGAGCCTGCTGACCGTCAGGTCGCATTCGATCCCGCCGCGATCATTCAGCATCTGGGTATAGACGAGATGACCCGGCGCCCTGGTGACGTCGCCGGCCGCGATCCACGAAAGGGCCTTCTCCGCATCGCGGCCGACCATCAGGAACTTGGTGAATGACGTCTGGTCGAACACCGCGACACGCTCGCGGCAAACCTTGTGCTCGCGCGCAACAGCCTCGAACCAGTTCTGGCGCTCATAGCTGTAGCGGTCCTCGGCCTTCTCCCCGCTCGCAAGATCGACAAACCAGTTGGGCCGTTCCCACCCGAGTTTCTCGCCGAAGCAGGCCCCCTCGCCCTTGAGCCTGTCGTAAAGCGGCGAGCGCCGCAGCGGACGGCCTGAGCGATACTCTTCGTACGGCCAAGCCATCGCGTAGTGCTTGGCATAAGCTTCGAGCGTACGCCTGCGCACCCAGTCGGTATCGAGGTGGTTCTTGCCGAAGCGGCGAATATCGACCGGCCAAAGATCGAAGGGTGGCTCGCCCTTGGCGACCCACTCGGCGAGCGCCATGCCAGCGCCACCGCCTGACGCGATGCCGAAAGCATTGAAGCCGGCGCCGACATACATGCCGCGCACCTCGGGAGCCTCGCCGAGGATGAAGTTGCCGTCGGGCGTGAAGCTTTCCGGGCCATTGATGAACTGCTTGATGCCCGCCGTCTGCATGGCCGGAACGCGGCCTATGGCAAGCTCGAGCAGAGGCTCGAAATGCTCGAGGTCGTCTTCGAGAAGCTGGAACTCAAAGCGATCGGGAAGCCCATCGACGGCCCACGGTATCGGGTTAGGCTCATAACCGCCCATCACCAGCCCGCCGACTTCCTCTTTCCAATAAGTGAGACGATCTGGATCGCGTAGCGTCGGCAGGTTCGGCATCACACCGGCGACTGGCTCAGTGATCAGATATTGGTGCTGCACAGGTACGAGCGGGATGTTGACTCGGGCCATGCGCCCGATATCGCGCGACCATTGGCCGGCGCAGATCACGAGCCTGTCGCAAGCGATGCGTGCTTGGTCGGTGACGACAGCGCGAACGCGTCCACCCTCAGCGTCGATTCCGGTGACCTTCACACCTTCAGCAAGGGTGACGCCTGCGGCTCGCGCCCCTTTTGCTAGGGACATGGTGATGTCGGACGGGGACGCCTGCCCGTCAGTTGGAAGGAAGGCGGCGCCGACCACGTCATCGATTTGCATTAGCGGCCACAATGTTTGCGCCTCCTTCGGACTTAGGAGATGCATCTCGAGTCCGAAGGAGGTGGCGGTGGTCGCCTGCCGCTTCACCTCGGTCCAGCGCTCAGGATTGCAGGCGAGCCGCAACCCGCCGTTGCGCTTCCAACCGGTGGCGAGGCCCGTCTCCTGTTCCAAGCGGTCATAGAGCGCAACCGAGTAGCCGAGGAGCTGGGTGATGTTGGCGCTCGTGCGCAGCTGGCCCACGAGTCCTGCCGCGTGCCAGGTCGAGCCGTTTGTCAGCCTTCCCTTCTCGAGCAGCAGCACGTCGGTGATGCCCATCTTGCCGAGATGATAGGCCACCGAGCAGCCGACGATGCCGCCTCCGACGATAACGATCTTCGCTGAAGACGGCAGAGCGCTCATGCGTCGTCGATGACTTGAAAGGCCGCGTAGGCAGCTTCGAAGCGCCGCAAGTTCTCAGCGGTGTAGGCGGCGTAGTCGAAATCGACGGTCGAATAGATCTCCGACACCATGCTCCACATCGTCTCGCGCAACAGCGATGCCGCGGTCATGGCCGAGGCCCGGCGGCGCAACTGATCGTCGACCGTCTTGCCGAAATAGAGGCTTAAGGCCCGCTCCGCCTGCTCGGCGGGAAGCTCGCTGTTCGAGGCAAGTCCTCCTAGATCGAACAGCGGCGAATTGAATCCTGCATAGTCCCAGTCCACGAGCCACAGCCGGCGCCCGTCATCGATGAAGTTGGCCGCAAGCAGGTCGTTGTGGCCGAACACGACATCGATAGGACCGACGGCAACTTCGAGCCGCGCGGCTCGGGCAAGCAGGTCTGGCAGTTGGACCACGTAGCGGCTGCTTCCTTCGCGGAGCGTATGACCATAGTCGCGCACCACATGGAACACCCAGAACATCGTCGCAGGCCCGCGCAGATATTGCGGGATGTCGTGATGACATCGCCGCACCATATCGACGAGGCGCTCGAGGTCTGCCGGATTGCGCACGTCCTCTGCAGTGAAGGTGCGCCCCTCGATGAAATCGAGCACGAGAATGCCAGGCTCGGCGTGCACCACGCGCGGGCTAAGCCCCGCCAAATGCGCCGCCTTGCTCGCGGCGAGCTCGTTCGCGCGCACGATGCCATGGACCGGAATGTCGCTCCCCACCCGCACCACGTAGCGGCGCCCGCTATCCTCGACGATGAAATTCTTGTTGGTGATCCCGCCGGCGAGCGGAACAGGATCGACGCGCCCGAACCAGATCTCAAGCTCGGCAATGCGCGCCGACGACTGCTCTCGCACGGTATCAAGACTCACGTCTGCGCCTCCCCATCGGGCATGGCTGACTTCGCGCAGTCCGTTCTTGCCGCATCGGCCGGCGGAATGAAAATGAAAAAAGGCGCCGGAGACGGCGCCCTTGAGGTGGAAAGTGCTTTTTGGAGAAGTTGTGAAGCTCTAGAAAGTCACCTTGAGTGTTCCGACCGCCCGCGCGTCGCAACCGTTCCTGTTACCATTTTGAATGAAGCACTCTTGCTTACTATAGTCCGTGTCGTAGTAGCGGACGTCGGCCGACCAGTGGTTCAAGAAGCCGAGGGTCAGGCCGGCGTTCCAATAGACGTAATCGGAGGCAATCTCCTCGTACGACTGGAAGCCGACGAGGCCGCTAATGCTGGGCGAGAAGAAATTCCACCACTTGTTCTTAAGAGCATAACCGATCGTTCCCTCGATCGCATTAGATTGGCCGAACACTTGGAAATTATCATTCGACCAATAGTCGGTGAGGCCGAAGTTCCACTGGCTACCGGTTCTAGCCCAAGCGACGCCACTCTTCAGCTCGAAATAGTCGATGTCGTTGTTAGCGCCCGGATAGGTGTATGCGAGGCCGCCGATCGTGAAGGTGAAGTTCCCCCATTTGGGCGAGATACCGGCACCGTAGTCGATCTCGATGCCTTCCCCAAACTGGGTGTTTGATCCCCACATGTATGCCCAAAACATGCCATAGGTCAGATCGAATTCGGGCTGTACCGCGGGAAGCTCATTGGAGTTGGTAATGCTGCGGAACATGTAGTCCGTCGTGAACGCTGCAGACCCCGTGAGCGTCAGCTTGGTTTGTGCCTGAGCCGGAAAGGCAAGCCCCAGAGCGAGCGCTGCGGTCAGAATGCCTAGCTTCAAAATCCCCACTTCCCTGCGCCGAGCCATTTTTTAGTCTCCTGATTTATCGCTATCCCTGCGATCGAATAGTCAGGAGGCGCCCCCGCACTCCACGCCCGCGGTGCAACGTCCCCCGTTCCCTTGTCACAATATGCCGCGCTACCCTTGAAGCAATGGAAAAGCAGGGTTTGCCCAAAAACAACTGGGCGTGTGTGACTATTCTGCAATGGTCCAAGCGCTTTGATGCCACTTTGGGCTTATGCGTACATTTGTGGCGTTTCTATTATTATGAAAGACTACATAGAAGAGGAGCAATTGCCCAAAGCTCGAGCGAAGATCAATGGACTTGCTAATTCATTGGGTTGCGTTCGCCCCCTTTCACGACTTCTGCGGCAGCAGGACGAAGCCTTATTAGGACGAGGATGCCTGCTAGAGTGGTGATTTCAGATATCAGAAATTTGCCTCTGCCAGTCGATTCGCGGGCTCTTTATCAGAAGAATGATGGCGCGTGATGTAGGAGTCGGGACCGTGCTGGTGACCGGCGCGGCAAGACGGCTCGGCCGTGTCATTGCCTTGGATTTTGCGCGGCGAGGCTGGCGGGTGGGCGTGCATTACCACGCTTCTACGGCTGCTGCTTCGGCGCTTGTGGCCCAAATCGAGGCGATGGGCGGCAGCGCGACGGCGCTCCAGGCTGACCTAGCGGAAATCGAGGGGCTTTCGGCGCTCATTGCGGCCTGCGCCGACCGACTAGGATCGGCAACTTGCCTCATCAACAACGCGGCCTGCTTCGATTGGGATTCGATCGAAAGCCTCGACCGGCAGAGTTGGCAAGCTCACCTCCAGATCAATCTGCGGGCGCCGGTCTTCCTCACGCAGGCCTTCACCAAGCAACTTCCAGAGGCCGCCGACGGCAACGTCATCAACATGCTCGACCAGAAGGTTCTGCGCCTCGATCCTGAATACTTCTCCTACACCATCGCCAAGTCCGGCCTGTGGGTCGCAACGCAACTGTTGGCACAGTCGCTCGCACCTCGTGTCAGGGTCAACGCCATAGCACCTGGGCCTGTGTTGCCCAGTCAGACTCAAGACAAAGCCTCATTCGAGCGTGAGGTTGGCGCAACCTTGCTAAAGCGCCCCGTCAGCGCCGAGGATGTCGCCGCAGCGATAGGATTCCTGATCGATACGCCTTCAGTGACCGGCCAGATGATCGCCTTAGATTCGGGCCAGCATCTCGCCTGGAGTACCGGCGAGAGATAACGCTGTCCCGACCCTTGAACCGGGTTGTGCTAAGACCTTACCTTCGGATCACGAGCCACGCTCCTGGCGTGCGCAAAACCTCCATGATCCCATGCCGTTAGAGAATCCGGACAGCGCCCAGCCTTCGCTCATTCAGCGCGCGCGCAATGCCTTGCGCGACGTCGAGACCGGCGCGCCCGT
>Ga0111539_10005624_pt1 | contig 16207 bp, 12 predicted proteins | sample RhiMethybrSRZTD1_FD_79667 | JGI IMG/M metagenome (GOLD analysis project Ga0111539, IMG submission 79667) | Populus rhizosphere microbial communities from Tennessee, USA - Rhizosphere MetaG P. TD hybrid SRZTD1 (version 2) (version 2) | ecosystem: Host-associated > Plants > Roots > Rhizosphere >... | reverse complement strand
GAGAACAGAGTAGTAAAAATTATACGTGGAGTGCCTTATCAAGTCCATTAATTAGATCACCATAACATTGCAGTTACAGCAACACCAAATGAGTTGTAATTGAAATTCGTGTCAGTTGTGGTTATCGTTTCTCCGACGACAAAATCGCCATTTACAAAATCAACTTCCGACCAGGTTACTGTAGGTTTGGAGAAATAGAAATCCCAATACAAATTTATCCCAATATTTCTTCCAACCATTTTGCGTACAGTCACTCCGGTACCAAAGCCAAATGTTTCTTCCGGGTCATAATTGACTACTTGGCGAGAAAATATTCGACTGGGTCCAGTGAGGTTTTAAGGTATCGCTGGAGTCATAGAATTGAAATTGTGGATAATTTTTTTTTGTCGAGAAGAACTGCGACGTAGGATTGGAACTCTTTAACGCATGGAAACTATTTCATTCAACAGGATAATTAAAACTGTTATCCGAAATGATCTCCTTTTTCGGAAAAGTTAAAACTGCGTCTAATTCTTGTCCTGAACAAAAGCCGGCAAGAAGGAGAAGTGGAATCTGGATGTATTCTTTCACCGCTGCAGGAAATTCTATCGCTGGAAACAAGTGCCTTCAAAATCCCTTTCTGCGCAGTAAAACTAGCGATTGCCTTCTGAATATCAAGTACCCGCGAATGAGGTATCTTGCACCACAATCATCATATTCGCCAATCTATTCTTATTTTTGTAAACAAAACATCGGATTTCGGAGTCATGAGCGAACTACTTCTGTCAGTATTCATCTTTCTCACGACACTGCTTGCATGCGCAGTCGGGTACCTTGTTCTAAAGCTCAAAAAATCCGATACAGCAAAAAAGAATGTCGAATCGCAATTCCAATCGCTCGAATCCAAGATCAATTCATTGCAACTCGAGGCGCTTGAATCACGACTAAATCCTCATTTGTTCAAGAATATACTGAACTCTATTCAGTCGCACGCTTATCAGACCTATTTCGCTCTCGACAAACTGGCCAACGTCCTCGACTATATTCTTTACGAAAGCAAGAACAGATTTGTAACACCGCGAGAGGAGATTGATTTTGCTTTAAATCTGATCGAAATCAATAAGATCAAGGTAAGCCCTTTGTTTGAATTGAAAGTAAAAACAAAGATCAATGAAGAAGAGCCGCTCCTGAATCAACGGTTGCTAGCGCCACTTATATCAATTGATCTTATCGAAAATGCTTTCAAGCACGCTGACCTGCAAAGTGCGGACGCATTTATTTCAATTGTCTTTGAATTCCGCGACGATACTTTTTTCCTGACGGTGTCTAACCGGATATCTACTAAATCCCCCATAAAGAAAGAGAAGGGTGGTATTGGTAGTGAGTCGCTGGACCAGCGGCTGAAGATTATTTACGGAAGCAACTATTCCCTGGAACGATTTGCGGAAGACAATGTTTTTATTGCTCATTTAAAGATCAACTTGCTTGAACACAAAACTAAAATGCTTGTTGCTCGATGATGAGTTACCTGGGCTTGCCTATCTGAAAATGCTTTGCGACCAACTTCCGGAATTAGAAGTGGTCAAGGCCTTCAACAATCCCCAGACGTTCTTGAAAGAAGCATCAAGCATCGATTTCGATCTTTGTATTCTAGACATCGAGATGCCTGGTATGAATGGTACCCAGGTTGCTAGCCTATTGAACAAAAAACCCGTGATTTTCACTACCGCATATAAGGAATATGCGGTTGATGCATTTGATCTCGACGCGATTGATTATGTGCGTAAGCCAGTACAACGGGAACGGCTACAGCAGGCGGTGCAAAGAGCTATCAGACGTATTGCGGGCCAACCGTTGCAAAAAACTTTCGTCCAGTTGAATACCGACAAAGGGAAGTCGCTGATTTTCTTTGACCAATTGATGTACATCAACACGTCCGATTCGGACAGTCGCGATAAGGTTGCCCATTTTTCCGACGGCGGCGAGCTCACTATAAAAAATATGTCCTTTGAAAAATTGCAAGAGCTGCTTCCGTCGGACCGATTTTGCAGAGTGAACAAACGCGAATTGATAGCTATCAATATCGTGCAGTCCTTTTCGTATGATGAAATCACCACGAACGTTCCAACGCCCGCTGGTCCCCTGAAATTTTCGTTGACTGAAACATTTCGCGCCGACTTCCAAAAGGTCGTTGCCACCCGATAGTTATTACAACTTTTCCCCGGGTAATTACAGAATTTGATTTCAGCACCTGACAACTATTTTTTTAGAATGGATTAAGGGCAAATTTTGCACCTACTCTAAAGAAGTCAGGATGCGGTCTTACAAAAACACATTTTTTTATATCGGCATTATCAGCGCGTTTTCCCTTTTGGTGTTTTGGATTGCGTCGCGGGGGAAACTTCTTGAGGCAGGTAGGACTATCGCTGCTCCTGAACAAGGCGGAAGTCAGTGGGAGGAGTTTATCACTGCGATGACCCACAATCTCACGCACCCACTGGCGATTTTGCTGGCACAGATTGTTCTCGTAATACTGGTAGCCAGAGCGTTCGGATGGATCTGTACAAAAATTGGCCAGCCTACAGTTATCGGCGAGATTGTCGCAGGTATTGTATTAGGCCCGTCGCTGATGGGTATGTATCTGCCGGAACTTTCTGCCGTGCTCTTTCCTGTTCAATCCATGGGGAATCTGCAGTTCCTGAGTCAAATTGGATTGATCCTGTTCATGTTCGTGATCGGTATGGAGCTTGACCTTAAAATACTAAGGAACCAGGCGCATGAAGCGGTTGTGATCAGTCATGCAAGCATCGTGATCCCCTTTGCTCTAGGGATGGGGTTATCGTATTTTATCTACGAAACTTTTGCACCTCCGAATATAAATTTCCTGTCGTTTGGCTTATTTATGGGAATAGCGATGAGCGTTACTGCGTTTCCTGTGTTAGCCAGGATTGCCCAGGAGAGGGGAATACATAAAACAAGGATTGGAACTATCGCAATCACATGCGCCGCCGCGGACGACATCACAGCGTGGTGCATCCTGGCGGCAGTGATCGCCATTGTTAAGGCAGGCACATTCATGAGTGCGTTGTTTGTGATCTTATTAGCGTTTGGATATGTCATTCTTATGATGCGCGTAGTTAAGCCGTTCCTTAAAAGGGTAGGCGATCTCCATACATCAAGAGAGAACCTTAGCAAACCCATTGTCGCTATTTTTTTTGTAACACTGATAATTTCATCATATGTAACAGAGGTGATAGGGATCCATGCGTTGTTTGGCGCATTTATGGCGGGTGCGATCATGCCTGAAAATGCAAAATTCAGAAGCCTCTTCATTGACAAGATTGAAGATGTAGCTCTGGTATTGTTACTGCCTTTGTTCTTTGTCTTCACGGGACTCCGAACGCAAATAGGTTTGTTGGATGATCCGTCGTTATGGAAGCTGGCGGGTACAATTCTGCTTGTCGCTGTATTGGGAAAATTTGCCGGAAGTATGATTGCAGCTAAGTTTGTTGGACAAAATTGGAAGGACAGTTTAACGATCGGCGCATTAATGAACACACGAGGACTAATGGAGTTGGTCGTCCTCAATATCGGATATGACCTTGGGGTACTTACTCCGGAGATATTCGCTATGATGGTTATAATGGCACTTCTCACAACTTTCATGACAGGTCCTGCATTGGATCTAATAGAGTGGGCGTTCAAAGGAGCAGTTGAGGTAATTCCGCAGACGATCAAGGAGATCAGCAAATACAAGATACTTATCTCATTTGCAAATCCGGATTCCGGGAGTGCTTTGCTCAGACTGGCGAACAGTCTTGTAAAAAAAGTTAACGGCCACAGCTCGCTTACAGCGATGCATCTATCCGCTACTAATGAACTTCACACCTTTGACATCGACGAGTACGAAAAAGAAAGTTTTGGGCCGATTTTAAACGAGTCGCGTCAACTGGATCAGAAGGTCACAACACTGTTCAAGGCCTCCAATGACATTGAAGCCGATATTGCCGAAGTCGCCAACAAGGGTGACTACGACTTGTTATTGATTGGATTGGGTCAGTCAATTTTCGAGGGAAGTCTTTTGGGTAAGGTTCTTGGATTCACAACAAGGATCATAAATCCCGAAAAATTCCTCAGTACCGTTAAAGGGAAATTATTTGATCATGCGCCATTTGATGAGCGCACGCATATGATCCTTTCAAGATCGGATGTACCCGTTGGAATATTCATAGACAAAAAACTATCGAAAGTAGAAAAAGTACTTATCCCGGTGTTCAACAGTGGTGATTCGTTTCTGATCACTTACGCGCAAAAATTTATTCATAACGCCGAAGCACAGGTTGTTATCGTCGATCCCACCGGACTTATCAAGAGCAACGCCGAAATGAAGGAACACATTCGATCCATTGAACAGAATGCACCAAATCACATCGCCCTCATGCACGAAAAGATGCTTGACAAATCCTTCCTCACCGGCTATGACATTATGTTGGTGAGCCTGGCAAGCTGGAAATCTCTTGTTATCACAAAAAGCCTGTGGCTGCCGGATATTCCGTCAACGCTTATTATTGACAATAAGCAATGAGCAATAATCAATGAATTCCGACGAGGCCTATCCAGTATGTTTCTGTGTCCTCAGCGTGTATTTCCTCTTCGATCTCTGCCCGCCCGATCCGAACGATGATTACTATTTTAAATGATTGAACTCGGATCGTTCGGGCGGGCGCTTAAAAAAAGTCTGGGCACACACTTGGCAATCAGCAATGAAAAATGACATTTGCAGCTAGAAGATAACCGTTCCCTCCACGGAAAATATATGCTACCTTTGAATATTCAAACACGAAGCATATGAAGGCGTCTACACTAGAAAACCTGATAGAAGGCCATCGTGCAGGACACAGCCTTGAACAAGTCTTTTATACCGACGAAAGGATCTTTGCTGCTGAGTGGGAATACATATGGAAACGGTATTGGCTGTTTGCGGGGACTACATCCGAGATCCCAAAGGCCGGCGATTATTTTACGTATTCACTTCAAAATGATTCAATAATAATCATCCGGGGTGATAAGGGAGAAGTTTTTGCTCATTACAACACTTGTCGCCACCGCGGATCGTTGATTTGTCTCGACGAAAGTGGTCATACACCAAAGTTAATGTGCCCTTATCATCAATGGGTGTATAACAAGGACGGTTCGCTGTTTAAGGCGAGACTGATGCCCGACGATTTTGATAAGTCTGCTTATGGTTTGCATCCTGTACATGTGAAAGTAGCGAGTGGATTTATTTTTATTTCGCTTGCTCAGGATCCTCCGGATTTCACAAAGGTGTTGAATGACTATGAGCCGTTCCTGAAACCTTACAAGATCGATGATGCACGGGTAGCGTTCAAGAAGCGATATACATTGCGAACAAACTGGAAGCTCGTCGCAGAGAATTTCCGCGAATGTTATCATTGCGGTCCGGCACATCCTGAATATTGCAACGCCGTTGTTGGAGCAAACCTTAGAGAATCCGCTGAGGATGTGCTTGCTGAACGCAAAGTAGAATGGAAAAAGAAAGGCCTCGCCACGGAGACGGTAGACTTTGAGAATGATTCATTTCATTTTGCCGTCCGTTATCCATTGCGACCCGGCGTGCAAAGTTATAGTCTTGATGGTAAAAGCGTCTCGATTCCAATGGGTGACCACAAAGACTTTGACTCGGGTGTCTTAGGACTCGTAGTGTATCCGAATTTCTGGATGGATGCAGTTAGTGATTACATGTGGACAATGAGAGTTACGGCGATAAGTCCTTCTGAAACGGTGATTGATCTCGCATGGCTTGTGGATGGAAAGGCAGAGCTAAGAAAAGATTACGAAGTTGACCGGTTAACGACATTCTGGAAGATTACAGGCGAACAGGATTGGGCCTTGTGTGAAAATAATTTTAAAGGAATTGAATCCAGTCGATATACGCCTGGACCTTATGCACCGGCGGAACTAGAAGTGGCAAGATTCATTGACTGGTATCTAAACCGGATGCGGGAAGGACTTCATGAATCTGTTTCTGTATGATGAGATACTGCCTGTGGTCGCAGCGTTCTTTTTCTGAGATATAATCCCACGACAACCGCCACTACGATTACCATGCCCGCATTCAAGAGAAATATCTTCGAAATACGAAGTTGTTCATCGTACAAATATCCCGTCCAGAAATTTCCAGCAATAGCTCCAGCCCCAAAATACGCGGCGTAAAGGAGGGATTGACCCGTTGCCCTCCAATCTTCATCGACAAGGCTGTTAACGCACTCTACGCAAACAACCCAGAACAAGGACCATGATATGCCATGAAGCACTTCAATTGCTATTGCAGCTTTGGGATTATTGATAACGCTGTATAACCATAGACGAAAAGCTGTTGTAAGGATCGTAATGATTAAAGTGGTTTTAATTCCCAGGTGGCGAATGATCACTGCGGAAAAATAGAACATGGGTAGTTCGCACAATCCCTGGAACGACAAACCGTATCCTACCAATGATGCGGAAGCGCCATTCTCCTTCATATAAATTGAATAGAAGTTCCAGATCGTGGTGGCTCCGGCAGATACCAACACAACGGCGATTAATAGAAATATCAGAGTGGGATTTTTGAAGATGTCCTTTACATTCTTTACAGATGTTGCGGTCGAATCTGCACGGCGGTCGGCTGGCAATTGAAATGAGAATAAAAAAGTCAGCAACATACTAAGTGATGAAAAAATAAATATGACTGTCGTATTGATCGCATCGATGTAGTGTCCCACTACGATCCCGGTAAACGCCCAGCCTGCAGCTCCTGCCACACGAAGCGTTCCGTAGGAAAAGGATGGATCCTTTTCTGAAAGCTTTAGAGAAAGACTGTCTAGAACAGGCTGTAGCGTATTATAAAACAGGGCCATAAAGAGTGTAACTACTAGCAGATAGACAAATCCGCCGTTTATTAGATAAAATGCGTATGTGATTGACGCAAGAACTGAAGACCAAAGCAAAACCTTACGGTATCCTATTCGATCGGCTACCATTCCATAGAAGGGTTGCACCAGAAACATCATCGCCGGAGGTAAACTCAAGATCAATCCGATTCGAAAGCCGGATTGGCCGTGATCTTTTAAATAATCCGCGAATAATGGTAGCCATGACGCCGTACAGCAAAACACCAGGAAATAAAGAATGCGTAGTCGGTTGGCCTCGCTGATGTTCATGAATGTTGGTTCCCACCAACTAAAGTACAAAACGATTGTGATTGGTGGTTTTGGTATTCCTGCATGAGTAAACCATTTCAAAACAAATACCCAGGTAGCTTAGCTGTTTACACCCAGACTTTTTTATCCCCGAGACCTCGGCGCAAGGGACGCAAAGTTTCGCTGAGAAATACAGCAGTTTTCTGCGCTCTCTGTGCATGTCCCTCCGAAGTCTTGGGACGAAGGCGGGCGCATTCTTCTGCGTTCTCTGCGTGCATTCTTCTGCGTTCTCTGCGCTAAAAAAGTCTGGGTACGCACATTGAGCCCACGGCCCATTTCTATGAAATACTAAACAAACTTTGAGTTTTGATAATACTGTCGAGTGGGAACAACAATGGACGGACTCAATTCATTTTTTCTGAACTGATTTAAGATCAATTGGAATAAAGGATTGCATTTTTGCCAGTTCAGATATCTTTGATCTGAAAAAAGAATTCAAATCCGTTGGCGCGATTCCAAGTTCTTTGTGAATCGTTTCAATAAGCTCTTCATCTGTCGACCCTGCGTTAAGCATTATTTTCAGTTTCTCTATGCCACCCTTCTTCAGCGCTTCATCGCAGATGACTGCGCCTATCACGTATTGAGGATTTGTCTTTGAATCCATCGAATAAAACTCAGTAAACTCGTTTAAGTCGATTTCTTGATGCTGAACCAGGTATTCGTTTACACGTTTCAGATGGTAGATCAGTGGCTTTCCAAAATTGGCGTTTTCACCGCCCCAGTAAGCTGCAATACCAGCAAGTAACAAACCATGGCCATTTGGAAATCGCTCATTCATAACATGTACAATTTCGTGTTGATTGCTTTCGCCACCTTGCGATGTCGAATAAATGATGTGATTGATTTCATCATAAAATCCACAAACATCCAAAGCACCCATAGTAAAGACGTACTCAAACCCTTTAAGATGGTGGAGTCCGTCACAATCAGGCGCTATGTAGTATGTCAGTTCTGCAATTTTTAAATCGAAAATTGAACTAAGGTTTCGAAGAAATTCATTGGCTGATTTCGCTTTCTTTGAATTGAAGTCGTGATGGGGATGATATACATAACTTATTGTTCCAATTTTTTTATTGACCCATCCTTTAGAGTGGTATGGAAGATAATTGTATAGAACCCATTTGTTGTTTTCTCTCATTGCCACCACATTAACGATTGCCATAATGGTAATTAAGCCCTTGTCTATGGGTTTGTAAAACATGGATTGCAATACCGTGTGATCTCCTTTTTTTGAAATAGACAAGATGATATTTTGATCAGATTTGGCCCAATAGTATAACGATGGAGAAACAAAACCTTCGCTTTTTAAGAGATCGTAGGATTTGTACTTCCTCTTTTCTTCCGTATTCCAGTAGGGATTGTCGTAAAGACTGTCGGGGTCAGATTTCAAATAATTATTCCAAAGTTCAACCACGGCCTTGTTTTCCAGGTCAACGGTGTCAATTCCGGAATTGAGGGTGATCCTTTGTGCACAAACGATCGTGCTAGCAAGACAACATATTATCGTCAAGTAGAAGAGTGATCTGATCCTCTTGCTCGATTCAAATGATGCAGGGTCACTACGATCACAAGGGGAGGCGCTCCCGATAGCTATCGGGAGATCACTACGTGAAGCGCTAAAAATGCCCCGATAATTATCGGGGTGGCTTCGTGGTTCTTTGTGGACATTATGACCAGCAGTTATAAAAAACGACTTCATGCAGAACGTGAGTTAAATTTTTATCGTCAACCTTGGAAACTCTAGACCAGCAGTTCATTAACTCTAGATATTACTTGTTTGCATGTAAATAAGTAGCGATGGTAGCTGGGATACCGTTGAAGGTGAAAGAAGATATCGAGATCCTTAACTGCGCTATAGTCTGCCAAATCTCTTACGCGTTTGACAATCTCCTGCGTGTGATCAGGCATATCGCGATAGGGGAAATTCAACAAATTGCCCGCCTCGCTATCCTTTGCAAGGTCCCGAACGGAAATAAAGTTAAATCCCCGTTCGATCACGCGAGGGGGTAATATCTCGTCACATCCGTAGTTTCCGAGATTTCGGTAATCATGAATGATGGTCGTTTCGTCTCTATCGCGTTTGGCCACAAATTTTTTGGTGCTTGCATAAAGTAAGAGGTCCAGGTCGTCGTAAAACACATAGATGTTTTTCGCAAGTTTGGTTAATGCCGCATATTCATAATGAATTTCCTCGTCGCTATCCGAATAGTAGTTCCGAAGATTAGCGCCGCCTTTCTGTACTACAAGATGGGTAATATCTGGCGCCATGAGAAAAATGTTTTCAAAAATATCATTCGGAATTCCCGTTCCAGGATTTACCATGCCGTTAAGAAGTTGATGACCAAATGAATGCACTATAAGATTGAGATGCATTCCATTGTTATTTAATTGCTTGGATAGCTCGCTAAAGGCTGTAAATAGATTGTTCGCGGTAAATGCACGCCCGGCTTCCAACGCGCGGTCATCGGACTTCTTACGGCTCAGCCCTTGAGCGGGCCAGACCATAAACAACGCTTTGGCTATTTTATTCTTGGGTAGTGTCATGTAGTTTTCTACAAACTGTGTGAATAAATTCAACTTTAGCGACGGGAACGCTTGGTAGCCATGAATGTAGAGGAATACGTGTTTGCGGTTTTTGTCTTCCAACCGCTGTACAGATTGCACTACTGATGTGGCAAATGGACCTGGCAATAGTTTATTTACCTTGATATTGTCAGTCGAAGCAGGTAACTCTAATGGTGCAAAGTATAATTCCTTTGCTGGTACTTTTGTGTTAACGTTTATTCTTCCATCTGGCCCGATTTGGCGGTATGAGATCAGGAACTGAAATTTATCCTGCTCCTTCATTCGTTCGCACTCGGGGATCAGCTCGATGCCACCACTCCACACATATGCACCGTCCTTTAGTCTGTACCACACGTTGTTTCCGTCATAAGGATCGCCAATCAATGCGTCCGCGATCTCGACGACTTGATTCTCGGGGTAAAACTTTGTAATAGGGGAGTTCACTCCTGGATTTTGTTGGCGCTCATTGAGCTCCATGGTGACCAGCCCTTTCATCCTGCACGGTTTAAAGTTGCTTTGGCTACTGCGGGGCTAACGCTCGAGGAGATATTGCCCTGTCCTGATGTTGTGTCCGTCGGCTGGGATGTTCTCAGCTTAACCAATTTGTTCAAAAGGTCAAACCAGAATGGTGCTCCCAACGAAATGGCCAACACGGTAAGCAAGTAGCCCCAGATATGGTCCCAACTTGTTGCGTACCAGAACTTGTAATATGCGGTGTTGACTTTAATTGGGTCCTGAGCATTAAGTTTGTCCGGCAGTGATTCTCTAAAAAGTCTTGGATCGATCGACTTGTGGACAACGAAAAAGATATTATCCTTTGAATTGTCTTTTGTCATCGCATAAGTCAGCTGAATTGAATCTGCATGGATCGTGGATTGCTCTTTAGAATTTGCACGTATTGAATTTGGCAGATGCCAGTCAGAGGCTAGAATATTTCTTGAATTATTGATATCCGTTTCAAGCGATTTGCGAATGGTATCCAGCGAGGTCAATCGTGTATTCAAATCAACGACTGCGCCAGTAGTATCCTTCAGTGCCTTAACAACCTCGATTGTTCCTGCATTTTTGTCGTTGAATTGAGTGGCAAGGTTAACCATCTGTTCCCTTGCTTCCTTGTCATTGGAAAGCCTTTTGATGATTGCGATTGAATCCACATTGAACGCAATCGCCAATGTAAAACCGATAGCGGCTAACATGATCTGCGTAGTTCGTTTGAACCAGCCTTTCGAACGTTCCATGGTATCGTTGTACCAACGTTCCAATAACAGTTGAAACTTTACGAGATCATTATTCGCATCCCTTAACAAAGACTGAATAAGTCTTTTTGTTTCAGAATCATCGGGTAACAACTCTTTGTTTTCCAAACCGACATGGACACTGGCAATGACACTCAAATCAGGATCGTCATCCCTTATTGAGTCAATCAACGCCTTGGAAAAACTCTCGGCAGCGACATAGGACGGGGTGTTGCTGAGACTGCCGCTGCAAAGCGTCCGGATGGAAGGTTGATCAAAGAATACTTTATACAATTTTTTGTTTTTGAGATTTATCGCCATGCCGACAGGTTGAATGAACGTACCAACTAACTCTGATAGCCAACGGAACAATCTTTCAATTATCTTTCCAATCAGAGGATTCGATAGGTAGTACTTGTCGTACTTCCGCTCGTCCATGAGCATTCTTTTGATAGCATAGGATAGATTTCTTGCTCTCAGTCCGAACGAGGATGAAAAAATTTCCAAGATAATGGTCGCATACAGGCTGTATAGAAGGTAGACGAATACCAAGCCGATCACTACGTTAAGTCCAACATTTCCTGTCATGACAAGCGGGGTTTAAGTTGAATTTTTCCTTAAAAGCAAAAACCCATCTGTTTCGCAAGGATGACGTGCAAAACAGATGGGCTCCAATCATAGTTAAGATAGAGAATACTTTCAATTGGCACAATCCCTGCTTTCCTTTTTTCATCGATGTGGCCAACAAGAATGCCATACCGGTGAAGAGATTAGGTAATCGCCAGTTTCAAGCTAATTTGCCTTGATGGCGCCTTTACCAGCCGGGTGGTACCACGATAGGATGGTGCTGGTGGTTATCAATTTGTGTTCTTTTAATTAAATTTTGATTTCTGGCAGGTGGTCTAGTTGGAGCTGCTACGGCTTAAGATTCAAAGGCAGGTTACTTATTTACTATTCATCAACAACAGTTTACTCCATCTGATATTAATTTTTCATCAGTTGAATTAACAATTGGTTAACAATGCTATATTTAAACGTAGTCACTCACCGAAATACGTATAGAGCCATGCAAATCCCCGCGGAAAATTACCGGACCATTTTTTTCCATCATTTAAAGCCCTTTCTCGATATGCTTGAGTATCAACAGACCGTAATGGATGCAAGGGAATGGGGAGCCACTGTGTATCGCATTGCATCAGGGATAGAAAGCAATCCGGGTCAATACCTCGGCCTGGATTTACCTAATCACGAAATTACTATTCAACTGGTCAGGGACATATTTGACGAGTTTATTCAGGTGCATCCGCCATTGATCGTCGATGCTATGCTAGCTCCATAACGAAACACAACCTTGTTAGCCTGACGGAAATTTCTTACCTACTCGTTTCTTAAAATCCTTGCCGGATCGGTATTGGCAGCCTTCAATGACTCGTAGCTTATCGTCAGCAGCGCTATAGCCAATGCACCGAGTCCTGCATAGCTGAAAATAGCAATGTCCAGTGGGGCCTTATATTCAAACCCCTGAAGCCATTTGTTCATGGCATACCATGCCGTGGGAGTAGCGATCACAAAAGCGAGCAGCACGAGTTTTACAAACTCTTTCGACATCATTCCTACGATCTGAGGCACGCTAGCACCCATCACCTTTCTTACGCCGATTTCTTTTAGCCTTCTTTCTGCCATGAATGAGGATAATCCATAAAGTCCAAGGCTGCATATAATTATTGCAATAGCAGCAAAGTAGGAGATGATGGTCGAGACGCGTTGGTCTTGCTTGTATTGTTGCTGGATATTGTCATCGAGGAAGGAGTACTCAAACGGCGCGTCGGCTACCTGTGCTTGCCATGTATCCTCAATGGTAGAAATCGTCTGCTCAAATCCGGAGGAATTCACACTGGCGATGAGATAGCCATATTCATTTGCCTCGCGGGGAATAAAAAACACAACCGGAATGATCGGATCTTTCAATGAAGTTTGATTATAGTCTTCCATCACACCGACCACCTGAAATGAATAGTTCTGCCCCTGCCAGTCGAAAAACAGTTTTTCCCCGATCATTTTGTCGGGTTCAACGCCAAACTTTTTTGCAGCAGCACGATTGATTATGAGGTTATCCTGCGAATCTGCCTGGCGGTTGGTTGTGAAGGCGCGGCCCGCTATAAGCTTGATCCCAAGTAGCTCCATATAGCCTGCGTCAATGCCGTTTCTGCGAATAAGAATTGCATTGTCCATATTGCCGCCCTCCTTGTAGAACGCCATATCGCTGAAAATTTGATTCCCTGGAGGATAGTTGGTGCCTGCGACGGCAACGATAGAGTTTGTCTTTTCCAATTCTGTTTTTAGTGATTCGTACTTCTTTTTAGCATCGGCTGTTCGAAGCGGAATGACGATCTTGGCTTCAGGATTAAAACCAAGGTCCTTGTTTTTCATGAAAGAAAGCTGTCGTGCGATCACGAGCATGCCACACACCAGTACTATCGCCACGAAGAACTGAAAGACGACCAATCCTTGTCGTAGCCTACCGGAGGCGTTGCTTAATGTGAATTTTCCCTTCAGCACTTCTGCAGGCTTGAATGATGACATGTAAAATGCGGGATAGCTACCGGCGATTAATCCGGTTATGATCGCAAGCAGGATCAGAGCGGTTCCAAAATACAGAGCGTTGTCCTTGTTAAATGAAATGTCTTTGGCCGAAAGTTCATTGAACGAGGGCAAGGCCAGGTATACTGCGAGCACACCTACTATTATGGAAATTGTTACTATGATCATAGCTTCTCCCAGGATCTGCCGTATCAGGCTGCTTCGAAATGCTCCCATAACTTTTCTGATACCAATTTCAGAAGCGCGTTTGGTCGCTTTTGCAGTGGAGAGGTTCATGAAATTAATGCAGGCCAACAACAGCACGAATAGCGCGATTGATACGATAATATAGATGTAAGAGATCCGTTGGTTTTTGTCTACAGCTGACTTTAGATAGATATCACTGACCGGCTCAAGGAACAAAGTTTTTGTCATCCCCAACGCCTTCATATCTTCAGAACCATACTTTACCAACACTTTGTTTAGCTTTTCCTCAACTGTTTTTTGAGAATGGCCAGGCGAAAGTTTCAAATAGCCTTGCACAAAATTTTGTCCAGCCCATTCGGTAGCTGCCTCTGCATTTTTACGAATATATTCTCCCGACCCACCTTCGCTCATTACGGATACAAAGAAATTTGACTCCAGGAAAGTTTTGTTTTGTTTGTAAACCCCTGTTACCTTAAAATTGATGGGGTCGCCTCCCTGACTGATAAGAATACTCTTGTTGAGTGCGGACTCACTTCCAAAAATTTTTCTTGCTATAGTTTCTGAAATCACAACGGTATTGGCATCCGCCAGTGCCTTTTTAGGGTTGCCTTCTATAAACTCGTACGTTAGGACGTCGAAGAGGGTAGAATCTGCTACGTATGCATTAGACTCGAAAAACTTGTTGCCTTCGTATTGAATCAAGTTCGAACTTCCGAAGGTTGGGACAACACGTGCAGCGGCCTCGACCTCCGGCAACTCATCTTTGAGGGCCATGGTTATTGGCGGAGATACGAATGCGAGTTTGTCAAAGCCGGCTACATCAGCCTCAAATTGTGTATCGATCCGGTAAAGGTCGCCTAATCTTTCGTGATGACGATCGTAACCAAACTCGTCTTGAACATATAAGGTAAGCAGCATACAGCACGCTATCCCGAGGGAAAGACCCAATACATTAATGAGTGAATAGACTTTGGTGCGCGAAAGACTGCGTAGGGCGATCTTTAAGTAGCTTTGGAGCATAAGTGTTGATTTTGAATGAGTTGTGCCAAATTAGGGCCACCCGTCGAATCTCAGCAGATTTGGACTTTCTGCTTTGTTCGAAAATGCATTACCGAACGCAAGCGCTCGATTGCGGACAGGCTTTACCTACCCTATAAGACTTCAATTATTGGATAAGGTTACCGGAAAAGTGGAAAATGATGACTATGTCGGAACCTGACCCAGGGCGTTCATGGTGATTCAATTTCTGATTTAACTTACTTATACACTACTTTCGTTCAGGAGTGAACAATGATATCTATGTATGAGTATGAAGTCACCGCGTGGAAACATCTACTTGTGTTAATTCTACTAGGTCTTAGTCATCGAACTTTAAGTCAATCCTTTAATGGTGAAGTTATCGACGCGGATACCGGATTACCCCTCCAATACGCCAACATTGGCATCGTTGGAAAAAACATCGGAGGAATAGCCTTTCGGGATGGCATATTCAATATTGCCCTGAAAGGAATGGAATCATCCGATACCATTAAAGTAAGCTATATTGGCTATCAATCTCAACTCATTCCTGCGGCCACCCTAGAATTGTCGTTGTATCACAAAATTAGACTCAAGCCGTCAGCCGTTTTACTAAAGCCGATCATTGTCAGGGAGAAGAGACAAATAAAGATTCTTGGAAATGCGAAAGCTGGCCAAGCAAGAACTGGGTGGGGTGACCTTCAAAGTCTAAGGGGAAGAACTCGCGGACTGAAAATTACAGATATCGAGTGCAACGTCAGGGCAAAATCTTTTTGCTTTAAGATCGATGATAACGAATGGGACAGCGTCGCCTTTAGACTTAATTTCCTGGAAAGTAAGGACGGTGATTCGACCGGAGAAAGTATACTGGCTGAAAACATTTTCGTCGTCACCAGCGCGAAAAGAAGATGGGTGTGCGTGGACCTGGAACGTTATGATCTTTTGTTATGCGGCTCTGTTATTGCAACCCTCGAATGGGTAGATGCATGGGGAAAAACAGGTATCTATAGCAATGTGTTGACGTTTTCACTTTCTAAAACTCCGGGATATGAGTACATGAGGGAGGCCGGAGAAGAAAACGGTAGGCTGCAGTGGACCGATACTTCACCTGCAATGTATCTCGAAGTTTATCACTAGTGTTATGTTAAGGTTGAAATGACGTTTGACTCAGACTATGAGCTTCTTGGAAGAAGGAGCTTTTGAGTTTGAAAAAGAAATGCATTTTACCGCAGAGGGAATGCAAATGCATCAGCAGGATTCATTCGAGAGAAGCACAGGGAGACTAGTTTGCGTTAACTTGATAGTGCACCTGATGCGCGGAGGGCGCAGACAGCAGTTCTGATCGGTTGCAGTCGCGCAAGCTTG
>Ga0111539_10005623_pt1 | contig 16214 bp, 8 predicted proteins | sample RhiMethybrSRZTD1_FD_79667 | JGI IMG/M metagenome (GOLD analysis project Ga0111539, IMG submission 79667) | Populus rhizosphere microbial communities from Tennessee, USA - Rhizosphere MetaG P. TD hybrid SRZTD1 (version 2) (version 2) | ecosystem: Host-associated > Plants > Roots > Rhizosphere >... | reverse complement strand
CGGCCGAGGCGGCGGGGATCTCGCGTGCCAGCTCGATGGCGTCGTCGAGCGTGTCGGTCTCCAGGACGTAGAACCCGGCGATGGCCTCTGTCGTCTCCGCGTAGGGCCCGTCGGTGACCAGCGGGCCGCCGTCACCAGGGCGGATGGTGGCCGCGGTCTGGGCGTCCTCGAGGGCCGCGCCACCCCTGATGGACGAGGCCGCCCGCTCGCCGAAGCGCATGTAGCCCTGGGAGCGGGCCTCGAACTCGGGGGTGCCGGGCTCGGGCGACAGCGACGGGTCGCTGCCCAAGATTGCGAGGTACTGCATCGTCCCTCCATTTCGGGGCCGGGCGGCGGTCGCCCGGTCACCCATGACGACGAGCGGGCACGGGGTCCTTCGACACAAATCTCCCATCCTGGGGCGCGGAGGACTCCGAACTCTTATCGGCCATGATTGGGGATAGTCTGACGTCCGGGGGTAACGGCGGCTCGGGCCTGCGCGGAGGCGGAATGGAGTCACCAGGCGGAACTCCCACCTACGAGGGCGAGCTGTCCCTGTTACCCGGGGTGGTCCCGCGGGCTCGGATGCGGCCGCCCCAGGTGCGGGCCCTACCTCGCGAGCGACTGCTCCGGTCCCTGGCCGCGGCCGGCGACCACCGGCTCGTGCTGGTGACGGGACCGGCGGGGTGCGGCAAGACCACGCTGCTGGCGCAGTACACCGCGGGCCTGACCGAGCCCACCGCCTGGTACCACCTCGACGCCGGCGACCGGCGGGAGGCGACGCTGCTCGGCCACCTGGCCCAGGCGCTGGCCAGCGTGGTGGAGTCGCTCGACCCGGACGCGGGCGCGGCCTGGTCGTCCGCCGAGGAGGCGGCCGACGCGCTGGAGCGGGTGTCCGCCGAGCGGGTGGTGCTGGCCCTGGACGACCTGCACGTGGTGGCGGGCACGCCGGCCGAGGCCACGCTCGGCCGGCTGGTGGAGCTGGCGCCGCCCTGGCTGGTGGTGGCGGCCACCTGCCGGCAGGCCCCCGCCTGGAACCTGTCGCGCCTGCGGGTGTCGGGCGCGCTGGGCGAGATCGGCCCTGACGACCTGCGCTTCCGTTCGTGGGAGGTCGAGCGGCTGTTCGCCGACGTCTACGGCGAGCCCCTGCCGCCCGCCGACCTGGCCCGCCTGGCCCGGGGCCTGGAGGGCTGGGCCGCCGGCCTCCAGCTGTTCCACCTGGCCACCCGGGGCAAGCACACCAGCGAGCGGCGCCGGGCCGTGGCCGCCCTGCCGGCCCGGTCCAAGCTCATCCGTGAGTACCTCTCGGGCAACGTGCTGGACGAGCTGCCCGACGGCCAACGCGACTTCCTGATCGACACCAGCGTGCTAGGGCGGCTGACCCCGGCGCTGTGCAACAGCCTGCGGGAGTCCCATGACGCGCTGCGGCTGCTCGCCGAGCTGGAGGCTCGCCAGGTGTTCGTCACCCGCCTCGACGAGGACGAGCCGGTCTACCGCTACCACGAGGTCTTCCGCGGCTACCTGGAGAACCGGCTGGTGGAGCGGGACGGGGAGCGCCAGGCCAAGGAGTGGGGCCGCCGTGCCGCGGCGTTGCTGGAGGATGGTGGCTGGGTCATGGACGCCCTGCGCGCCTATTGCTGGTCGGGCGATTGGGCGTCCGTGGGCCGGGTGGTGGCGACCGGGGGCGCGGAGCTGGCCGACGACGAGAAGTCGTGGCTCGACTGGCTGCCCGCGGGGCTGGTGGAAGAGGATCCCTGGGTGATGATGGCCACGGCTCGCCGGGCCGCGGCCAGCGGGCGTCTCGCCGTCGCGCTCGACCTCTACCAGCGGGCTGAGACCCTGGCCGTGGGCACCGCGGCCCGCGACACCTGCGGGCGGGAGCGGGCCGCCATCGTCGCCTGGCTCGATCCCGCGGCCCCCGAGCCGTCGGGCTGGGCGGGCCGGCTGCGGGCGGTGGTGCGCACCCGCCCGGTCCAGGACCTGGCCGAGCGGCGCCCCTCCGGCGGCCTCGCGCTGGCGGGCACCATCGTGGGCGCGGCCGTGGTGGCCGGCGTCGACCCCCAGCCGCGCGACGCCGAGGAGAACGGGACCGGCGAGCAGGCGGGCGCGGCGTTGGTGGCTGCGGTCGGGGCGGCTCTCGCGGGACGGCTCGTCGAGGCCTCGCAGCTGCTCGGGGCCCTGGCCGACGACCCCGAGGCGCCGCTGCCCCTGGCCGCCGCGGCCCGGCTGGCGCTGACCGCGGTGCACGCGCTCGCGGCGCGGCCGGTGGCCGGCGAGCTGGACGACCTGGCCGAGCTGGTCGAGCTGGCCGACGTCCCGTGGCTGTCGGCGCTGGCCCGGGGAGCGGCCGGACTGGCCGGCGGCGAAGGCTGGCCGCGGGCGATCGAGGTGGCCGAGGAGTGCGAGGCCCAGGGTGACCCGTGGGGCGGGGTCGCCGGGCGGTTCTTCGCGGTGCTCGGCTCGCTGGCGACCGGCGGCGCGCCGGTGGGCGAGCTGGTGGGGCTGTGCGACCGGCTGCGGCGCCTCGAGGCGGGCGCCATCGAGTGCTGGTGCCGGGCCTGGCTGGCCACCGCCATGGCCCGCGCCGGTGACAGCCGGGCGCTGGAGGTGGCCCGGGCGGCCGAGCGGGATGCGGCCGTGGCCGAGGTGCCGGGGGCCCAGGTGTGGGCGATCATGGTCCAGGCCGAGCTCGTCCCCGCCGACGAGGCGCGCGAGCTGGACGCGCGAGCCGAGACCTTGCGCTACCGCTGGGGCGTGGACGTGCCGGTGCTCCCAGCGGGCGTGGCGGTGGCCGCGGTCGCCCCGCGGCCGGTGCGGGACAGCGGCCCCGGGCTGCGGGTGCGCTGCCTGGGGCGCTTCCAGCTGGAGCTGGACGGCCGGCCGGTCGACGTCTCGGCGGTCAAGCCGCGGGCCCGCTCGGCGCTGCGCCTGCTGGCCGCCCGCGGCGGGCGTCCGGTGCATGCCGAGAGCATGGTGGAGGCCTTGTGGCCCGACCTCGACGCCGCCTCGGGCAAGCGCAACCTCCAGGTGGCGGTGTCGTCGGTCCGGCGGTTGCTGGACGACCACCGGCCGGGCGGCGGCGCGCTGCTCCGCCGCGAGGGCCCGGCCTACGTGTTGGCGCTGCCCGATGTGTCCTGTGCCGACGTGGCCGTGTTCGCGTCCGCCCGCGACGAGGCCCGCGACGCGGCCCGCTCGGGCGACGAGGCCATGGTCCTCGACGCCGGCGACCGGGCGCTGATCGCCTACGGCGGCGACCTGCTGCCCGAGGAGGGCCCGGCCGACTGGGTCGTCGAGCTCCGCCGCCAGGCCGCCGCCGATGCCGCCGAGGTCGCCCTGCTGGTGGCGGAGACGGCCTTGGGTGTGGGCAGCCACGACGTGGCGGCCGCCGCCTGCGCCCGCGGGCTCGACATCGACCGCTACCACGACGGCCTCTGGCGCCTACTGGTGGACGCGCAGGAGCGCACCGGCGACCTCGCCGCCGCCACCCGCAGCAACGAGCGCTACCACGCCATGCTCCGCGAGCTGGGAGTGGGCGTCTCCGACCAAGCCCTCGCCTAGCGCTCTCGGCCCCCACCCACTCGGATAGGTAGGCTACCTACCTGTGCTGCGGCGGTGGCTGGGGTCGCTAGATCAGGCCCTGGCGTAGGGCGTAGGCGACGGCGTGGGAGCGGTTGCGGAGCTGCAGGCGGCTGGTGACGTCGTGGATGATGTTCTTCACGGTGCGCTCGGAGTACGACAGGTTGTCGGCTATCTCCGAGGTGTCCCAGCCGTCGGCCACCAGCTTGAGGACCTTGACCTCCCGGTCTGTCAGGCCGCCGAAGGTGAGGCCTCGGGGGTGCAGCACCTGGCGTTGCAGCCGGCCGATCTGCTGGAGCAGGCGGCCGAGCAGGTCGGGGGGGACCGTACCGTCGCCCGCGGCGGCGGCCTGGATGGCCGGGACCAGACGCTCGGGCACCGCGTCGGCGCGGCGCAGCAGGCCGCAGGCGCCGGCTTCGGTGACCGTCAGCACCGCGGCGTCGTCGAGCCGGCCGGCCACCACCAGCACCCGCTGGACACCGGAGCGCCCGAGGGCGCGGATGGACTGGGCTGCGACCTCGTCGACCTCGTCGACCACCACGATGGCGACCGTGGCGTCGCCGGGGGCACCGGCGTCGTGCAAGCGGACCTCGATGCCGGGCTGGCCACGCAGCTGGGCCTCGACGCCGGAGCGTGAGACCGGATCGTCGGCCTGGACCAGGACAGGGATGCGAACGGACACCGCGACTCCATTCTCTCGATCGGCTTCCCCGGCCGTGCCCGATGACTGTCCCATCCGTGCCTCCACGGGCACTCAACGTCCGCTCAACGGGCACGCGTTGGTGCCACAAGTGCGGCCCATTCGGGCAACGCAGTTCACGTCAGCGGGTCACGCTGAGGGCCCAGCCGGCGGCCGCGTCGCCGTCGATGCCGACCGCCGCGAGGCCCGCGGCGCCGCCGACCAGGGCGCGGACCTGCTGGTCGCCGGGGCCCGTGCCCAGGCTGTCGGGTGTGAGATCGAGTGGCCGCCAGGCGTCGAGCCCGTCCGGCGTGGCCAGCCACAGCGCCGACTCCGCACCGGCCGGGTCACCAGGAAGCGCGGGGCGGGAGCCGGCCGCGACCACCGCGCCGTCCTCGAGCACGGCCAGGCCCCAAACGCTGGGGACCCCGCCCGGATGCGACGGGTACCCGTCGGTCTCGGTCCAGGTCGACAGGTCGGGCGAGGTCCACACGGCCGGGGTCATCTGGGCGCCCCGCATCTGGCGTCCCAGGGCCAGCCAGCGCCCGTCGGCCAGACGGACCAGCCGGTGCAGCTCCTGGCGCCCGGGCCCGCCCAGGCCCGCGGTGGCGGCGCGCCGCCAGGTCTCGCCGTCGTCGGAGCGCCAGACGCCTCCGTCGCCGTCGTCCGCGTCGTCGTTCACGTCCCGGCCGACGGCCACCAGGCCCGCGCCGTCGGTCACCACGTCGTGCAGGGCCGCCGCGCCCTCCAGGCCGCGGGCGGAGACGGGCGCCCAGCCGCCGGCCGAGCCATCGGGCGAGCGCCAGACGGCGGCCTGGGTCGGAACGCCGGCCTCGTCCTCGCCGCCGGTCCAGCCCACCGCCACCAGGCCCCCGGGACCGGCGGTGACGCCGGCCGCCGTGCCGGCATCGCCGGTCCACGCCGGGGACCAGGTGGCGCCGGCATCGACCGACTCCCAGGCCGTCGGCCGGGTCCCGCCCACGGTGCCCACCGCCACCAGGTGGGAGCCGTCGAGGGCGGCCGCGCCCAGCATGGCCTCAGGGGCCGCGGCGACCGGGACCGGACCGCCGGCCAGGCGGGCGGTGCCTGCGGCCTCGGGCGGGGCCTCGACGGTGGTGGTGGCCCCGTCCGCCGCGGGCGGGCCCCCGGGTGACCCGTCACCCGACCCGGGGCCCCAGGCCACCACGGCCGCCAGCGCGGCCACCACCACCACGGCGGCCGCCGCCGCCAGCACCGCCACCCGGCTCTGCTCCCGGCGCCCGTGGCCGTCGTCGCCGCCGATGCGGACCACCAGCTTGTCGTCCCGGTCGGTGAGCGTGATCGGCGTCATCGGCAGCCGCCGGGACCGGGGCAGTCGCATGTCGCTGGGGGCGGTCAGCTCGGCCCGGTCCAGGTCGGCGGCGATGGCGACCGGAGCGTCGGGCTCGGCCGCCGGCGCGAGCACTGGCGGCGGTGGGGGAGGCGGGACCGCGGCCGGGGCCTCGGCCCGGCCCTCCAGCCGGGCGGCGGCGGCGATGGCCGCACCCAGGCACACCGCGTACTTGGGGTGGGCGTCCACCACCACCGGCCGGGCCAGCTCGCTGGTGACCAGCTCCGCCACCAGCGGCATGCGGCTGGCCCCGCCCACCAGCAGCACCGCGTCGAGCTCGTCCGCAGCCACGTCGGCCGAGCTGCACACCTGGCGCACCAGGTCGACGGTGCGCAGCACGACCGGGGCGACCATGTGCTCCAGCTCCGACCGGGAGATCAGCACCTCGCCCGTGCACCCGGGCAGCATCACGGGCACCGTGGCCTGGGTGTCGGCGGACAGCGCCTCCTTGGCGTCCACGGCGGCGGCCCGCACCTGGGCCAGCGCGGCCAGCAGCACGGGGTCGTCGTCGGCTGTGTCGGGCCAGCGCGGCCCCATGGACTGGACCACGTGGTCCAGCACCATCTCGTCCACGTCCACGCCGCCCAGCCGGTCGTCGCCCCGCGGCGCGCCGATGAGTTCGAACGACGTGGCCGTCTTGCGCAGCAGGGTGGCGTCGAAAGTGCCGCCCCCCAGGTCGTAGACGGCGATCAGCGCCCCGGCCGGGACCCGCTGCTGCGAGGCGTAGTAGAGGCCGGCGGCCACCGGCTCGGGCAGCAGGCCGGCCTGGGGCAGCCCCGCGGCCGCCGCCGCGTCGGCCAGCAGCGTGAGCCGGTGCTGGCCCCAGGCCGCGGGGTGGGTGAGCACCGCATAGCCGGGCGGGCCGCCCTCGCGCTCGGCCACCTTGCCCGCCACCCATCGGACCACCTGGGCGGTGAGCTCGGCCGCGCTGAAGTGCCGGTCGCCGAGTACGACGGGCACGTAGTCGCCCACCCGGCGCTTGAACTCGCGCACCACCCGCAGGGGCTCGGCCACCGCCCGGCGGACCGCGGCGTCGCCCACCAGCATGACCCCGTCCTCCCGAAGGAACAGGACGGACGGCACGGTGGCGGCCCGGTCGCCCAGCCCCACCGTGGCGGCCCGCCCGTCGCGCCAGGTGGCGGCCGCACTGAAGGTGGTGCCGACGTCGATGCCGACGGCATAGCTCATTGTCGCAGCCTCAAGGCTGCTCGCAATGACCACTCGGCCCACGGGGCCGAGTAACGCACTGTGTTTCTGGTTCGCTCGACAAGCTCGCTCACGACAGGGCGTCGCCCAGCGGGTCGCCCGACGCGGCCTCACCGAGCGCCCGGTCCCCGGGCAGCAACCCGCGCATCCCGAGGCCCGGAGAGAGCGGCGCGCCGGCCCCGTCGCCATCGGATGGGTAGGGCGGGACGCCCTGCCGCCACCACGCATCGGTGCGGAAGGCCTCGTCGAGCCCGGGATCGTCGGCGGTGAACCCTCGGATGGCCAGCTCCGCGAACCACAGGTCCCGCTTGGACTCGGGGAGCACCGACCCGCACCACGGGCAGTGGCTGATGGGCGCGGCATCGAGCCCGCCCTCACGGACCAGGCAGTACTCGTCGAACACCGTGTCGTAGACGACGTGACGTCCCGGGGCGGCAGCCGCCGCCGGAACATCGCCTACTTCGAGGTGGCGGCGCATCTCGTCGCAGCAATGTTCACGCATTTCTCCGTCGAGCGTGCCTGCGGCCACGCCGGATCGCCCCGGGAGATTCCCCGGTTCCGAACCGGGAATTCGCCTGGTGTGACCCCCGGGTGACGCTGCGCATGCTGGCGCGATGGATCCCTCTGGTAACGGCGCCGCGGGTCAGGTGGAGTGGTTCGCCGACCGCTACGAGACCCTGGCGCGCAACGTCGAGACGTTCATCCGCGGCAAGCCCGAGGTCGTGCGGGCCGCCCTGGTGTGCATGTTCGCCGAGGGGCACCTCCTCATCGAGGACGTGCCCGGCGTGGGCAAGACCTCCCTGGCCAAGGCCGTGGCCAGCTCGATCGGCGCCACCATGCGCCGCATCCAGTTCACCCCCGACCTGCTCCCCACCGATGTGACCGGGGTGCAGGTGTTCGACGACCGCACCCGCCAGTTCGAGTTCCGGCCCGGTCCCGTGTTCGCCAACGTGGTGCTGGCCGACGAGATCAACCGGGCCTCGCCGAAGACCCAGTCGGCGCTGCTGGAGGTCATGGACGAGCGCCAGGTCACGATGGACGGCACCACCTACCCCGTCGCCCACCCGTTCATGGTCATGGCCACCTCCAACCCGGTCGAGCACGAGGGCGTCTACCGGCTGCCGGAAGCCCAGCTCGACCGCTTCCTCATGCGCATCGAGGTGGGCTACCCGGCGGCGGCGGCCGAGCGCGAGATCGTGGAGAACCGCATCCGCGGCTACGCCCCCGAGCAGCTCAACTCCGTGCTCTCGGTGGACGAGATGCGGCAGATGATGAGCGTGGCCCACCAGGTCTACGTGGCGCCGGTGCTGCAGGAGTACATCGTGGCCGTGGTCTCGGCCACCCGCCGCATGCCGGAGCTGCGCCTGGGCGTGAGCCCCCGCGGCAGCCTGGGCGTAGCCATCGCCGCGCAGGCGGTCGCGGCAGCCAGCGGGCGCCCCTTCGTCACCGCTCAGGACGTCAAGCAGGTGACCCCCAACGTGCTGTCCCACCGGATGATCCTGCGGCCCGAGGCCCAGCTCCAGGGGCACAGCCCCGAGGCGCTGCTCGACTCGATCCTGTCGGCGGTGCCCGTGCCCCAGGATCGGGCCCGGGTCTGAGGGCACCGTGCTCACCGGGTCGGGCAAGGTTGCGGCGGTCGCGGGCCCGCTGCTCCTCGCCTTGGGCGCCTTCACCCACTGGCCCGAGCTGCTCGCGCTCGGCGTGGGCTGCCTGCTGGCCTTGTCCGCCTCCCTGTGGTGGCTGCTGCGCCGGCCCGAGCTGATCGCCACCCGCGAGATCACTCCGCCCCGGGTGCGGCAGGGCGAGCGGGCCGTGGCGGTCCTGCAGTTGACCAACGCCGGTCCCCACCGCAGCCCGCCCATGCTGGCCACCGAGCGGGTCGGCGGCCGGCGGGTCGGGGTGCGGCTGCCGAGCCTCCCCCGCGGCGCCTCCACCACCGTCAGCTACGACCTGCCCACCGATCGGCGCGGCCTGCACCTGGTCGGACCGCTGACCATGGCCCGCTCCGACCCGCTGCGCCTGGTGCTGGTGGCCCGGGACCACGGAACCCGATCGGTCCTGGCCGTGCACCCCCGCGTGCACGAGGTGGAGCCGGTCCCCACCGGCCGGGCCCGGGACATGGACGGCCCCACGTCGCTCGCCTCACCGCAAGGTGGGATCGCCTTCCACTCGCTGCGGGAGTACGTGCCCGGCGACGACCTGCGGCTCATCCACTGGCGCTCGACGGCGCGGACGGGCCAGCTCATGGTGCGCCACAACGTGGTGCCGAACGAGCCCCGCATGATGGTGGTGCTCGATACGAGCGCGTCGCCCTACACCCGCGAGTCGTTCGAGGACGCGGTGCGGGTCGCGGCCTCGTTGTGCGTGGCCGCCTGCGACGCGGGGTTCCCGCTGCGCGTCGCCACCACCGGCGGCGTCAGCGCGCTCTGCGAGCGGGGCACCGACGCGGGCGCGGCGGTGCTCGACCTGCTGGCCGGGGTGGAGGGGTCGCTCGACGACCCCGGGCTGCCGGCCCTGGTGAACATGGTCCCGGACGACGACGGCGTGTCCCTGGGGGTGGTCACCGGCCAGCCCCGCGGCAACGAGCTGCGGGCCGTGAGCGCGGTGCGCAACCGGTTCGACATGGTCAGCCTCGTCCAGGTGGGCGAGCAGTACGACCGGGCCCCCGCCGCGGTGCCGGGGGCCTACGTGGTCAACTGCCGCACCAGCGAGGACTTCGCCCGGGTGTGGAATCGCGGCGTGCGCCGCTAGAGATCAGGCGGCAGTCGTCGAGTTCGAGAGGACGATGGCGGCCAGCTGGGTGCGGTTGCGGACGCCCAGCTTGCGGTAGATGCCCTGCAGGTGGAAGTCCACCGTCTTCACGCTCACGAACAGCTGCTCGGCGGCCTGGCGGTTGGACAACCCGTGGCCCACGGCCAGGGCGACCCGCAGCTCGGCTTCGGTGAGCCGCGAGGCCAGCGAACGGGTGCGTGAGGTCGCCTCGCCCCGGGCGTTGGAGGCCCGCTCGCTCCACGACCGGGCGCCGAGGCGGTCGAAGAACGACCGGGCGGTGGCCAGGTCGCGGGCTCCTGCGGCCTCCTGGCCCTCGGCCAGCCGGTGCTCCCCCCGCAGCAGCAGGGTGCGGGCGTCCTCGAATGCGGCTCTGATCGAGCGGAAGCCCTCCAGCGCGGCCGTGAAGCGCTCCTCTGCCGGCGCGCCCACGCCCAGCAGCGCGCCGCAACGGTGCGCGGCGGCGGTGGGCCACACGCGGCCGGTGGTGTCGGCCTGGCCCTGCAGCACCTCGTACTGATGCGTGGCCTCGGCGACCCGGCCGGCCCGCACGAGCGCCTCGATGTAGTCGGCCTGCCACCACAGCCAGCCCGGCTCGACCACGACGTTGGCGTCGGCCACCAGGTCGAAGGCCTCGGCCGCCTCGTCGAAGCGACCGGCGCCCAGGTGCAGCAGGCCTTTCCCGGTCACCGCGTACACGCCGAGCTGGGCCAGGCCCAGCCGCATCGCCGCTTCCAGGGCCTGCTCGGCGTGGCTGAGGCACTCGTTGTCGTGGCCCATGCTGGCCTCGAGCCGGCACAGCAGCGCGTAGGCGAGGGGCACCAGGTGGCCCTGCCCCACCGCCCGCTGCAGGGAGATGAGCTGGCTCATCTCGGCCAGCGCGTCGGACCACCAGCCGATCCGCCACAGGCCCTCGACCAGCGCCAGGCGCGAGAAGATCGACCGCCCGCCCAGCCCGGCCGCGTCGCTGCGGTGGATCATCTTGCGCAGCATCTCGATGGCCGACTCGGCGTCGTCGCAGATGAGCTGGGCCAAGGCGCAGAGCTGGATGATGCCCTCGCCCGCGTCCGAGTGGGTCTCGGGCGTGTAGAGCTCCAACGCCATCTGACCTATCGGCAGGACCCGCTCGGCGATGCGTTCGGCGCTGCCGTTGAACAGGTCGAGCACCGCGCTGGCGGCCGCCGCCCCCAGCTGCAGGTGGGTGTCGCCGGCATCAGCCGCGAACTTGGCCGACTCGTAGGCGTTGGCGGTCGAGCCCGGCAGGTCGAGGGACAGCAGGCGCGACGCGGCGGCGCACAGCAGCAGGATCGAGGCCAGTCCCGGGTCCAGATCGCGCACGGCGCGGGCGTGGAGCTCGAAGCGGGGCGTGGCGGCCGACGGTCCCAGCACCCAGATCTCCGCCTGGCCCAGCACGGCGGCCACCTTGGCCTTGGCCACCGGCTCGTCGATCGTCTCGATGACCGGGCTCAGGGTGGCCTGCACCTTGTAGTGGTCGCCCGCGGTGTACAGGGCGTAGCCCGTCATCACCATGCGCTCCCAGTACGTGGGCAGGTCGGTGGTGAGCCGCGCCGACTGCTCGAAGGCGAGCGCTGCGGCCGGGAACGACCCGCGTCGCATCGCCGCCACCGCCAGCTCGTGCATGCGGGCCGCCACCGCGTCGTCCGGCCCCACCACGCTCTCGGACAGGTGCCACAGGGCGCGGTCGTGCCGCCCGGCGGCGGTGGCGGAGTCGGCCAGCGCCCGGTGCAGGGCGCGCTGGCTGCCCACGTCCAGCAGGTGCAGCACCGCGGCCCGCACCAGCGGGTGGCGCCAGTGCACCTTGCCCTCGACCAGCTCGATCACGCCCGCGGTCTCGGCCGGCGCCAGGTCGTCCAGCCGGCCGCCCAGCCGTGCCAGGGTGGCGCCGACCACCGCCACGTCGTCGTCGGCCTCCAGCGCAGCCGCCCCGAGGGCGGTCAGCGTGGCCGGCGGGAGCTGGGCCAGCTGGGCGCCGAACGAGTCGACCAGACGTTCCCCGATGGGCAGCACGGCCGGCAGTGACGAGGTGCCGCGGCGCTGCCCGGGGTGGAGCGCCCGCCCGGCCTCGATGAGGGCCAGGGGATTTCCCCGGGTCAGCTCCCAGCACTTGGCCGCCACCACCGCGTCCACGCCCTCTTCCTCGAGCAGGTCGACCGCCGCCTCCTTCGGCAGGCCGCCGAGCACCAGGCGCGTGAACTCGGTGCGGTCGAGCAGGCAGGGCAGGCCGGACCGGTGGGCGAACAGGAACCCGACGCGGTCGGCCTCGCAGCGATGCGCCACGAAGACGAGCGACTCCAGGCTCGACTGGTCGATCCACTGGGCGTCGTCCACCGCCACCAGCACCGGGGCGTCCTCGGCCGCGGCCGACACCAGGGCCAGCGTGGCGCCGTGCACGGCCAGCAGCCGGCCATCGGCATCCACCAGGCCCAACGCGCCTTGCAGGGCCCGGGCCTGGCTGGGGTCGAGGGTGGCGAGCCGGTCCAGCAGAGGCCGCACCACTGCCGACAGGCCGCTGAAGGCGAGGCCCTGCTCGAACTCGACGCCGGTGGCCTTCAGCACGGTGAACCCGCGCTGGCGGGCCTCGCGGATGGTCCAGTCGACCAGCGACGACTTGCCCAGGCCCGCCTCGCCGGAGAGCACGGTGACCTGGGACGTGGCCGCGGCCGCCGCCGCGAGCATCTCGCCGAGTGCGGCCAGCTCGTCTTCGCGCCCTACGGGCCGTTCCACCGTGGTGATCGTCCGCTGCTCGATGACCATCCCTGAGCCCCCACCCTAGGCGTTCGGCAGCGGTGCCCTACCGCGCTCCCCCGGGTCGATTCAGGGGTCGATCGTACGCCAACTGCGACACTGTGTAACAGAGGGGATTGCACTGCTGGTGCAAACCAGGCATTCACCCGGTGCACGGATTCGGGACCCGTCGCACCATGGCGCCCGGCTGGTGAGAGCGCCGGACCATACCCCCTTCGGCGCTCCTCCGGCCCCCGTCTCGAACACCCTCGGATCGGCAGAAGATGCAGTCCACCCAGGAGCGCACAACCGAGATCGCGCTGTGCTGCGCACTCACCTGCATCGCAGGTGCGGTGTACGCGGACTTCTTCTCCGGCTGGCACTTCCTGGTGCCGGTCGTCGCCGGCGCGCTCGGGCCCGCGCTGGTCATCTCCGCCACTGCGGCCCGGGGCTGGCGGCCCGGCCGCAGTGCGGCTCTCATGCTGGTGCTCCTGCCCGTGGCGGGCGCGGCGCTCGTGTACGCCGTGCCCGACGCGGGCGTGGCGGGGATCGGCGAGGCCCTCGCCACGTTCCGGGACGGAGCCGGCGAGGGCTGGTCGGCGATGCTCAACGCGGGACTGCCGGCCGACCTGAGGGGTGAGCTCATGGTCACGCCGTTCGTCCTGAGCTGGCTCGCCTGCACCGCCGCCGCCCTGCTCGCGGTCCACACCGAGGGGCCCATCATCCCGCTCGGCCCGCCCACCCTGGCGCTGGTGGCGGCGCTGGCGCTGACCGGGTCCCACGCCCGGCACCAGCTCGCCATCGGCCTCGCCTTCCTGTTCGTTGCGCTCGCGCTGATGCTCGTGCGGGCCAACCGCGTGGTCTCCGCTGCCCTGACCGAGGCATTCGGCAGCCCCGGCAGCTCCCCCGAGGGCAGCGGGGACCGCGCCATCTCGCCGAACGCGACTCGGCTCCACACCCCGGCCGGCCGGGTCGCGTTCGGTGTACCTCTCGTCGTGGGGATCGCGGTCGCGAGCCCGCTGGCCGCCGGCGCCCTCCCGCCTGCGCGCGGTGAACGGCTGGATCCCCGCGATCTCCGCGGCGAGCGTCTCCAGATCGACGACGCGCTCAGCCCGCTCGTCCTGTTGAAGTCCCAGCTCAAGGCAGACTCACCCCAGCCGCTGTTCCGCATTCGCCTCGATCTCACGTCCGGCGGAGACGGGCCCGACCGGGTGCGGACGGCGGCGCTGGACGCGTACGACGGCGCCTTGTGGACCACGACGGGCGACTACCGGCGAGCGGGGAGCGAGCTGCCGGGCGACGCGGTGCTCGGGCACGTGCCGCCCGGGGCCGGGGTCCACCAGAGCATCACGATCCTCGGCCTGGAGGGACCGTTCCTCCCCGCCGCCGGCCGGCCGCTGCGGCTCGACGGCGACCTCGACGATGCCGACGTGGGCTTCGACGCCACGGCCGGCACCCTGGTATCGGCCCGCACGCACCTGCGGGGCCTGAGCTACGAAGCGGAGAGCGCGGTCGTGGCCCCCAGCGACGACGAGCTGGCCGCCGCCACCCCGAGCTCCGACCCGGCGCTCGACGCGCTGCGGGCCACGCCGCCGAACCTGCCGGCCAACCTGGTCTCGCTGGCCCAGGCGTGGACGGCCGAGGCGCCGTCCCGGGCCGGCGAGCTGCTGGCGCTGCGGGACGCCTTGCGGGCCATCCGCTACGACGACTCGGCCGACGCCGAGCCCGGCCACAACTACGACGCCCTGGAGCGGGTGCTGCTGGGCGACGAGGCCGAGCGGGAGGGCTACGCCGAGCAGTTCGCCGCTGCCTTCGCGGTGCTCGCCCGCACCCGCGCCTTCCCCACCCGGGTGGCGACCGGCTACCTCCTGCCCGAGCCCGGCCCCGACGGCGCCATCACCGTCACCGAGGCCGACGCCCATGCCTGGCCCGAGGTCTACTTCGACGACCTGGGCTGGGTCCCGATCGAGGCCACCGGGCACCGGAGCGAGTCCGCTCCCGAGCCCGATGACGTCCAGGCGCCCCCTGGCCGGCCCAGCAACGCACCGAGCGACGCCTCGCTGGCGAGCCCGCCGGTGCCGCCGGCCGTGGTCGAGGCGACCGTGGACGGCGAGAGCGACGGAGGCAGCGGAGGCGTGATGGCGCCGGCCGCTGCCGGAGGTATGGCGGCCTGCGTCGCTCTCGCCGGCCTTTTCGCGCTGCCCGCGCTGGCCAAGCGCTGGCGCTGCTCCCGGCGCCGCCGGGCGGCATCCGCCTCCGCCCGGGTGGTGGGGGCCTGGCGCGAGACCCTCGACCGGCTCCACGAGCTGGGCATGCCGGTCGCGCCCTCCCTGACCGCCTCCGAGGTGGCCGCCCGGGCCCGGGCCCGGTTTCCCCAGGGCGCCTCGGCCGTGGGCCAGTTGGTCCCGCTCGTGGCGGTGGCGGTGTACGCCCCCTTCGAGCCCGAAGGTGCGGCGGCAGATCATGCCTGGCGACTTGCCGGCGACGCCCGGTCATCCCTACGGCGAGGGATCGGCCCTGGGCGCCGGCTGCGGGCCATGGTGGACCCCCGGCCGTTGCTCGGCCCCGGACGCCAGGTTCGGCGCGCCGACCGTGCGCAGACCGCATCCCCCACCGCGGTCGCCACGGTCGGCGACGCCGCCCACCATGAGGGCGTGTAGGTGGCCCGGTCGAGCGGCCGCCCCCGGGCGGCCGCACTGCACTGTGGCGCGGCGCTGGTGGTGTTCTGCCTGCTGGGAGTCGCAGTGGCACAGGGCGAGGCGGACCCTCCGGCCCAGCTCGAGCTACGTAGCGGTGGAGCCTGGGTGGCGTCCCCGACGGTGGGCCAGCTCACGTTGATCGACGGGGGCACGGCCGAGGTGGCGGCCCGGGTGCAGGTGGCGGAGGCGGCCACCGACCTCGGCGCGGTGCAGGCGGGCAGCGTGGGCTACGCCCTCGACCGCGGCCGGGGCACGGTGCGGCGGGTGGACCCGGCCACCTTCGTGGCCGAGGCGCCGGTCGAGGTCATCGAGGGCGCCCGCGGCGACCTGTCGGCCCATCCCCGCGGTGACGTGGTCTACGTGGTGGACCACTCCCGCGGCCGGGTGGCGGTGGCCGATGCCCGGTCGCTCTCGGGCCTTAGGGGTGAGGTCCAGTCCCTGGCCGAGTCGGTGCGCTCCAGCGTCGTGGACGAGGCCGGGCGGCTGTGGGTGCTGGGCGCCACCACCGGCGACATCACCTGGTTCCACGGCGTGGAGCGGCACGCCCGGCGGGGCGCGGTGGCCGACCCGGCGTCGGCCGAGCTGGTGGTCATCGACGGGCGGCCCGCGCTGGTCGAGCGGGCGGGCCGGGTCGTGCGCGCCCTGGGCGGCGACGGTGGGTTCGGCGCGCAGTCGTGCCTGGAGATCGAGCCGACCGACCGGTCGGTGCGGGTGGCGGGGTCCGACCGAGGCCGCCGGCTGTTCGTGGTGTCCGGCGACGACGGCGTGCTGCGGGTCAGCGACCTCGCCTCGGGCGAGTGCGGCGCGGTGGTGATCGACATCGCCGCTCCCGGCTCGGACCTGGGCGCTCCCCAGGCGGCGCGGGGCCGGGTGTTCGTCCCCGACTACACGACCGGCACGGTGGTCGTCGTCGACCTGGACTCGCGCGAGGTGGTCCGCACCGGCCGGCTGGTGGACGGGGGCGCGCAGTTCGAGCTGTTCGACAAGGACGGCATCGTCTTCTACAACGACCCGGGCAGCGAGCGGGCCGGGGTGATCCGCATCGACGGCAGCTTCGGCGCGGTGCGGAAGTACGACCCGGAGCGCCCCGGGAGCGGCGTCGCAGGAGAGGACGGCCGGGACCAGCCGGCCGGCACCGGCGAGGGCGGGCTCGGCGGGGACGAGCCGGGCGGCGGCGGCGAGCAGGCCGAGG